>Ga0181563_10005077_pt1 | contig 12125 bp, 10 predicted proteins | sample 011ome_25_FD_133759 | JGI IMG/M metagenome (GOLD analysis project Ga0181563, IMG submission 133759) | Coastal salt marsh microbial communities from the Groves Creek Marsh, Skidaway Island, Georgia - 011512CT metaG (megahit assembly) | ecosystem: Environmental > Aquatic > Marine > Intertidal... | reverse complement strand
CGCGCGCATCTGAAGTCGGAGATCGCCCGCCTCGGCGGCAACCCGGACGCGTACCCGGTCATGGTTGTCTACGCCGGTGATCCAGCCCACAAGAAGGGCGTCCACGTCACCATCCACCAGCACGCCGCGTCGGCTAGCACAGTCCCTGACGGTGAGCCCCTGCCCCTCGGAGGCGATGAGTGAACGGTCAAGGCAAGCTGCCGTCTCCTGCGATGGCGAAGTACACCCGGCTGCTTGCTGGTGGTTCGGCGGCCCTCCTACTGGTTGTCAGCGTTGCCGGCTGCGCTACGAGCACAACCGCGGGTGAGGACTCTTCGACGCCGGTGTCTCAGGTGGCGACAGCGACCCTGACAGGTGGTGCGACCGTGGGTTCAGTGGACGTGGACAGCAGCGGCACCACCACGGTGAAGGGTGTGGTCGTGCCCGCTGGTGGGTCATTCAAGGTAGGTGACGCAGACACGGACGCAGTCACCTTGCCGGGGAATGTGCATGCGTCCGCTGGTGTGACGGTCGGTGACGTCGTCGTCGACGCGGACGGCACTGTCAAGGTCACCACCATCACTGTCCCGCCCGACGACGCGGTGTCCATCGGGGCCAGCTCGTGAACAGCATTGCTGCCATGAGCGACGTCGATCAACGCCGTCGGTACGTCGACGCAGGTGAGGACGGGACAGGTGCTCGCCCCCAGGGCATCCTCGCCACCGGCGCGCTGGCGGGCGTAGGCGAAAGGGTTCGAATGTGGCGGGGGCGACGCCTGGGTCCCGCGGCTTGGGGGCCAATCTCCCGCGAAGACCGTCAACTACTGCTTGTTGGATTGGAGAGTGCACGATGATGCGTTTCAGTCGTGGTGGAGTGTGTGTCCTGTCAATATCGTTGGCCCTTGCCGTGATGACGGGGGCTGTCCCTGCAGCAGCAGACCCTGATCCGGCGCTTTCCGCTGAGTTCAATGGAGCGCCTCCGGCTGGGTGGCCCGGCACATATACCTATTCGCATAGTTTCGGGGTTGCAGGCGGACCGCAAGGCAAGCTCATTGCTGATTCTGGTTTCCGGCCTTGGCCGAACGGCTTCCCAATGCCCAACTGGGGCGATGCAGATAGCCTTGCAACGCATCGCTTGATTTTCGGTGGCGGGCAGCGGGTAACGCCTGAGACGTTGACTGAGGTTGGCGCATTTGGACAGTTGCCGTTGAATTCCCTTGCGATGCGTCGTTCGTTCGGCGACGGAGTGTGCCGGGACGGCAAGGCTGGCATTGACAAGAAGACCGGCCAGTGCGATATGACCTATGGAGCCGAGTTGCTTGCTCGGGCTATTACCAACGGCTCTGACGGCGGGCATTGTTACGGGTTCTCTGCCGCTGCGGTCGGTCTGTATAACGGAACCATCCCGGCGAATCAGGTCGGCGCTTCTGGCGCGGGTATCAACGCGATGAATCCGATGGGCGCTCCTGCGGTTCAGACGATTACCCGGTTTGCGGGCACGCAGGGACTTATCCCTGAATTGCTTGAGACATGGGCAACTTCGATGTCACCGACGGATGTGGTGAACGCCTTGATTCGGGATTTCCGCGCAGGCTATGAGCCGTATGTGCTTGGCGTGTTTGGTGGCCCCGGCGGGCACGCGGTTGTCCCGTATGCGGTGTTCGACCGTGGTGATGGCCTCTATGACATTGCGATTTATGACAATAACTTCCCGAACCGTCCTTCGGCGATGACAGTCAACACTGTGGATGATTCTTTTGTGTTCTCGTCCGCACTGAACCCTGAGGACGCGGACTACCGGTGGGATTCCACCACTGGCTCAAGAATGAATCTGATTGACGTAGTGAACAGTGACGTTCTTGATGAAGCGGACTGCCCGGTTTGCAAGGCTGTGGACGGCGGAACGTATATCGCGTTCAGTGCGGTAGACGAAGCGAACTCGACGGCTAATGGCGGTATCCGGTTCGATGCGGCGCGGACCGACGGCAAGGAGTGGGCTCGGGGAGAGATCAGCGTCATGGAGCCTGCTTTGCCGACCGGCGGGAAAGCGAACCTTGAGTCGATCTGGGTCGCTCCCGGTATTGATTTCCAACTGTCAGTCATCGGTGGGAACGTGAAGGGCAAGCAGCCGCTTGAGGTCTACATGTTCCGCGGCGGTGATTCGACTCTCACGGTGATTGACGAGGTGAAGAGCGAGTCTTCCACCGGTATTCAGTGGAATGGACCATCACTGGCGGCATCCAGCGACAAGTCGAATCATCCGCGTCTGGTGATGATTCAGGATGAGAAGCGGAAGACAGTGATGGCTAACGGTCATATGTTGAATGGCCCGGCGAATGTGACGGCTCAGGAGATTTGGGACCCGAAGAGCGAGACGATGACGTTCTTGTCGAACGCGACGGTGCCGGTGAAGTGGAATGCTCAGGTGATTGTTGACTCTGAGCTCGGTGAGGAGAACTGGGTGGCTAAGTCGGTCCTGGTTCCGGTTGGTGGCCGTCTGGTTGTGGGCTACCCGGCTGGCAGTGCGGCTCCTGAGGCAGGGCTGCTGGACCGTCGCGGAGATCTGATCCGGATGGTGGAGATGGTTCCGGTGACGGCCAAGATGGTGAAGAAGGACGCGGGCAAGTTGTATGTGCCTCAGGGTGGGGCCACCGGCTGACCGCCTTCCGAAGCGGGGTGTCCCTGCTTGAGCCGCGTCAGACCACTTCATGGCGCTGCATGTGGGGGAGTCCTGGGACAACTTCATGTCGGCTCCCACGGGGGCAACGGCGTGCCTCAGCCTTCGGGCAGTGTCATGAGCCACAGTGGTGCGCCACCTGAATCGACGATCGGTCCCATGCGGCCGAATGGCGTGTCGAAGGGTGATGCGGGGCTGGTTCCGTTCAACGTGACTGCTGTTGCGACCGCCGCGTCGACGTCGTCGACCGCGAAGTAGAGGAGCCAGTGCGGGGGCAGACCCTCGGCACCCATCATCGGGCCCACTCCGCCGGAGGGTGCTCCGGCGTCGGCGGCCGTGAAGGTCGTGTACTCGTCACCGGCCATGGGCACGGCCGCGTACTCCCACCCGAACACGGCGCCGTAGAACTCGCGGGCTGCGTCCGGAAGATCGGTTCGCAGGTCGCACCACGCGAACGCCCCGGCACGGCCGATCGAGCCGAAGCCGGGCATCTGTGCCGCCTCCCACAGCCCGAAGACCGCGCCGGTGGGGTCTGAGGCGATCACGAGCCGGCCGAGATCTCCGACCTGATGAGCGGGCACGATCACGGTGCCACCGTTCTCCTCGATGGCTCCCTGCGTGGCTTCAGCGTCGCTCGTCGCGAAGTAGAGCAGCCAGGCGACCGGTGCCTCGCCCATCTGGGGACCGAGCCCGGCGACCAATGCGCCGTCGTGCTCGGCCGTCGCGTAGCCGCCGAAGTCAGGATTTCCGGGGGAAACGGCCCAGCCCATGACGGCGGCGTAGAACTCCCGCGCCTGGTCCACGTCCGAGGTTCCGAGGTCTGCCCAGCAGGGCTGGCCTGCCGAATAAGAGGTGATCGTCATTGCCCTATTCAAGCGAACCGATGCGTGGCCCCTTGTCGGGGTATCGCGTCGCGATATACCCCGACAAGGGGCCACGCATCGGGGAGAGCGTCAGTGCTTGGCGGCGTCGAGCAGAAGGGTGGACACGTCGACGACCTCGACGCCCTCGGCCTTGCCCTCCTGCTGGCGGACGGTGACGGCGTCGTTGAGCATGACGGAGCAGAACGGGCAGGCGACGGCGACCTTGCTGGCGCCGGTGCCGATGGCCTCGTCGCCGCGGTTCTGGTTGACGCGGCTGCCGATCTTCTCCTCCATCCACATGCGGGCACCGCCGGCGCCGCAGCAGAAGGACTTGTCGCCGTGGCGTTCCATCTCGACGGTCTCGGCACCGGTCGCGGCGATCAGTTCGCGCGGAGGCACATAGACATTGTTGTGGCGGCCGAGGTAGCAGGGGTCGTGGTACGTGACGGTCTGCTCCACGGGCGTGACCGGGGTGAGTCGACCCTCCTTGACCAGTTCGTTGAGCAGCTGGGTGTGGTGGACGACCTCGTAGTTGCCGCCGTTCTGCGGGTACTCGCGGCCCAGGGTGTTCAGGCAGTGCGGGCAGGTGACGACGATCTTGGTGGCCTTGATCTCGTTGAGGACCTCGACGTTCTGCATGGCTTGCATCTGGAAGAGGAACTCGTTGCCGGCGCGCCGGGCCGGGTCGCCGGTGCAGGTCTCGCCCTCGCCGAGGACCATGAAGTTGACGCCGGCGATGTTCATCAGCTCGGCGACGTTCTTGGTGGTCTGCTTGGCGCGGTCCTCGTAGGCGCCGGCGCAGCCGACCCAGAACAGGTAGTCCACGTCGGCGGGGATCTCGTCCTCCCCGTCCATGCCGAACACGCGGACGTCGAAGTCGACCTCGCTGATCCAGTCGTTGCGACCGGAGGCGTTCATGCCCCACGGGTTGCCCTTGGTCTCGAGGTTCTTGAACAGGCCGTTGAGCTCGGTCGGGAACTCGCTGGCGATCATGACCTGGTTGCGTCGCATGTCGACGAAGTGGTCGATGTGCTCGATGTCGACAGGGCACTGGTTGACGCAGGCACCGCAGGTGGTGCAGGACCACAGTGCCTCCTGGTCGATGACGGGCAGTTCCAGGCCGGTGGTGCGGTGTCCGTCGAATGTGTAGCCGTCCTCGCCGGCGTGCTCGGAGCCTTCGCGGGATCCGATGAACGGCCGCTCGACCTGCTCACGCACCTCGGTGCTGACCGATGCCAGGGCCTGCTCGTGCATCTCGCCCAGGCCGGGATGCTCGCCATTCGCGGCCATCAGGTAGGGGGCCTGCGTGAACATCGTGTCGCGCAGGTTCATGATCATGAGCTTGGGACTGAGCGGCTTCTCGGTGTTCCACGCCGGGCACTGGGACTGGCAACGACCGCACTCGGTGCATGCCATGAAGTCCACGTAGTTCTTCCACGTGAAGTCGCCGATGTGGCCCTTGCCGAAGATGGCATCGTCCGGGGGATCCTCGAAGTTGACCGGCTCGCCCTTGTAGTAGATCGGCAGAAGCGGGCCCAGGGCGTTCGGGCGGCGTGAGGTGTAGACGTTCACCGGCGCGGAGAAGATGTGCAGGTGCTTGGAGTGCAGCACGATCAGCAGGAACGCCAGGATGACGGTCACGTGGGCCCAGATGAACACCGTCTCGATCCACTCGTTCACCGACAGGGCCAACGGCGACAGCCAGTTGCCGACGACGTTCGACGCGAACGCGCCGTTCATGTCCTCGGCGTAGATGGTGTCGATGATCGTGTTCGTCTTCGCCCCGCGATACGTCAGCAGCGTCGCCACGACCAGGAAGATCATCAGCAGAACGAGCCACGCACCCTTGGTATGCGAGCCGAAGAACCGTGACAGCCGGCCCTGCTTGGCGGGGTTGTTCGCCAACCGGATGATCGCGAACATCACGATGCCGACAAGAACGAGGACAGCGAACAGGTCCTCCATGAACCGTACGACCTGCCAGGTGCCGATGATCGGAACGTGGAAGTGCTCGATCACGAGCTCACCGAACGCCGTCACGACGGTCACGCCCAGAACGAGGAAGCCCCAGAAGGCGAAGACGTGCGCGATCCCCGGAATCGTCCACTTCAGCAGCTTCTTCTGCCCCAGCACCTCCGTGGCCTCGGCCTCGACGCGCTTGGGAGCGTCATTCGTACGCCCCGGGGCCTGCTTGCCTGATCGGCCCAGCGACACCAGGAACCAGCCACGCTTGACGGCGAAGGCCAGCAGGACGACTGTGATGACAAGGCCCACAACGGCGCGAATCCACATATGCTCCACACGCTGAGACTAGCGCTTCTTGGACGTCCTACTACATGGGACTGCGACTGGGGTGCGAGAACGAAGGAGCAGGCTCTTGACCGCGAATCCACTCGGAATCCATGCACTGGTGTGGGAAGGCGGCTGGTCTGCGGACCAGTGTGAGCGGGCGGTGGCCGCCACGGCACGCCTGGGCTACGACATCATCGAGATTCCTGCGTTCGACCCGGTCGCCATGGATGCGGCCATGACCCGACGCACGTGCGAGGCGCACGGCATCACCCCGACGATCTCTCTGGGCCTGTCGCATGACACGGATATCAACTCCGAGGATCCCGAACGGGTTGCTGCGGGGCGCGAGGTCCTCTTCCAGGCGCTCGAGTTCGCCCGGGGAATCGGGGCGCCCTATCTGGGTGGCGTCATCTTCGGCGCGCTTGCCCGCTACACGGCGCCGGCGACCGATGCGGCCCGGCGGAACTCCGCGTCCGTCATCCGGGAACTCGCGCAGGAGGCAGCACGGGACGACATCACGATCGGCCTGGAGTTCGTCAACCGGTATGAGAGCAACCTGCTCAATACCGCGCAGCAGACGCTCGACTTCCTGGACCTGGTCGGTGAGGACAACGCCACCGTGCATGCGGACGTCTACCACATGAATATCGAGGAGACGGACTACAGGACGCCGATCCTGGCGTGCGGTGACCGCCTCGGCTACGTGCACGTCGGCGAGTCGCATCGCGGCTATCTGGGCACGGGCACCATCGACTTCCCCGAGTTCTTCAGCGGGCTGCGGGACATCGATTACGCGGGGCCGATCACGTTCGAGTCCTTCTCGTCGGCCGTCGTCGACGACAACCTGACGACGACCCTGGCGATCTGGCGCGACCTCTGGGTCGACAATGACGATCTGGCCGCGCAGGCGCGTGACTTCATCCGTGCAGGTATGGCCGGATGACGGATTCCCTGATCGGCCAGGAGACGGTCGACGCGTTCCACCGCGACGGCGTCACCATCGTGCGTGGACTGTTCACGCCGGACGAAGTCGAAGTCGTGCGAAGGGGCATCGACCGCGTCCGCGAGCGGCCGGGACCGTTGTTCCAGGTCGCGAGCACCCCGGATGACCCTGGAAGCTTCTGGGAGGACTTCTGCCGCTGGCAGGAGATCGACGAGATCCGGCAGATCGCCTTCGAGTCACGGGCAGCCGACGTGGCTCAGCAGCTGATGGGCAGTGGAAGTGTCCGCCTCTTCCACGATCACGTCCTCGTGAAGGAGCCGCGCACCCGGCAGGTCACGCCGTGGCATCAGGATCAGCCCTACTACAACGTCGACGGGCAGCAGAACGTCTCGCTCTGGGCACCGGTCGACACGGTCGCCCTTGAGTCGACGCTTGAGTTCCTGGCCGCCTCCCATCGGATGGGCTGGCTGATGCCGCGCACCTTCCTGGACAACGAGGCGAAGTGGTTCCCCGAGGGCGCGCTGAGCGAGATCCCAGACATCGAGGCTGATCGCTCTGCATTCGACGTTCGGGGCTGGGCGATGGAGCCGGGTGATGCGGTGTTCTTCCACATGCTGACGATCCATCATGCCTACGGGGTGCCCGGCCCGAGTCGTCGTCGGGCCTTCTCGCTGCGCTTCCTCGGCGACGACATGGTCCATGCACCTCGCTCGTGGGTGACGTCACCGAACTTCGACGGCCTGGATCTCCAGATCCCGCCCGGAGCGCCGATGGAGCACCCGCTCTTCCCTGTCCTGCGGTAGCACCGGTCGTCGAGGACGGTCTCCTGCTCCTCCTGCTCCTCCTCCTCGTGACAGCGCTCCCCGCACACACGCTCGTAGACATGTGATGCAGATCACATTGAGTCAGCCCCACTCAGGGAATGAACCCACCCCCGCTCGCGTTGACACCTGTAGTTGAGTCCACCCCACTCAAAGGTTGTGAGTCTGCAGTTGCATGACTCGGCGGGCGAGAGGACACTCGACAGCAGATGTCCCGGGGAACCGGGAACCCGATCCCCGGAGGATCCCGGGAAACAACGAAGAAGGAGCACCACAACCATGGCTCGAGCAGTAGGTATCGACCTGGGCACGACCAACTCAGTCGTCTCGGTCCTGGAGGGCGGCGAGCCCGTCGTCATCGCCAACGCCGAGGGCGCACGGACGACTCCGTCCGTCGTCGCCTTCGCCAAGAACGGAGAGGTCCTGGTCGGCGAGGTCGCCAAGCGCCAGGCCGTCACCAACGTCGATCGCACCGTGCGCAGCGTCAAGCGCCACATGGGCACGAACTGGACCGTCGACATCGACGGCAAGGCCTACACGCCGCAGGAGATCAGCGCACGCACGCTCATGAAGCTCAAGCGCGACGCCGAGTCCTACCTGGGCGAGGACGTCACCGACGCCGTCATCACCGTCCCCGCGTACTTCAGTGACTCGGAGCGCCAGGCCACCAAGGAGGCCGGTGAGGTCGCGGGTCTGAACGTCCTGCGCATCATCAACGAGCCGACCGCCGCTGCGCTGGCCTACGGACTGGACAAGGGCGACACCGAGCAGACGATCCTGGTGTTCGACCTCGGTGGAGGCACGTTCGACGTGTCCCTGCTCGAGATCGGCGACGGCGTCGTCGAGGTCAAGGCGACCAGCGGCGACAACAACCTCGGTGGCGACGACTGGGACAACAAGGTCGTCGACTGGATGGTGACCCAGTTCAAGAACGCGCATGGTGTCGATCTGTCCAAGGACAAGATGGCCATGCAGCGCCTGCGTGAGGCAGCAGAGAAGGCCAAGATCGAGCTCTCGAGCTCGATGCAGACCTCGATCAACCTGCCCTACATCACCGCCAGCGCCGAGGGCCCCCTCCACCTGGACGAGACCCTGTCGCGCGCGCAGTTCGAGTCGATGACGGCCGACCTGCTCGAGCGGACCAAGGCCCCCTTCCAGGCGGTCATGAAGGACGCCGGCATCTCGATCGACAAGGTCGACCAGGTTGTCCTCGTCGGCGGCTCGACCCGCATGCCCGCCGTCACCGAACTGGTGAAGGCCGAGACGGGCAAGGAGCCCAACAAGAGCGTGAACCCGGATGAGGTCGTCGCCATCGGCGCAGCCCTTCAGGCCGGTGTGCTCAAGGGCGAGGTCAAGGACGTCCTGCTGCTCGATGTGACCCCGCTGTCGCTGGGCATCGAGACCAAGGGCGGCGTCATGACCCGGCTCATCGAGCGCAACACGACGATCCCGACGAAGCGCTCGGAGATCTTCACGACGGCCGACGACAACCAGCCGTCCGTTCTTATCCAGGTGTACCAGGGCGAGCGCGAGATGGCCGCCTACAACAAGCGCCTCGGCACCTTCGAGCTGACCGGCCTCCCGCCGGCGCCGCGCGGAGTGCCGCAGGTCGAGGTCACCTTCGACATCGACGCGAACGGCATCGTGCACGTGTCCGCCAAGGACATGGCAACGGGCAAGGAGCAGTCGATGACGATCTCCGGCGGCAGCGCGCTGTCGAAGGACGACATCGATCGGATGATGCGCGAGGCCGAGCAGCACGCCGACGAGGACAAGGCTCGTCGCGAGGAGGTCGAGGTGCGCAACAGCGCCGAGGCACTCGTGTACCAGACCGAGAAGTTCCTCGCCGACAACGCTGACAAGGTCCCGGCAGATGCCAAGGCCAACGTCGACGGACCCCTCGACGAGCTGAAGAAGGCAATCGAGGCCAACGACATTCCGGGCATGCGCACGGCGACCGACAAGGTTGCCGAGGCAAGCCAGGCCCTGGGTGCAGCGATGTACACCATGGCCCAGGAGGCCGGTGGCTCCGAGCAGGCAGCTGACGAGGCCGCGGACACGTCCGAGGACGACGTCATCGACGCCGAGATCGTGGATGAGGGCGATTCCAAGTGACCGATCAGGAGCCCGAAGGCCCCCGCGTGACCGACAGGCGACGCGTGGATCCGGACTCCGGCGAGGTGCGTCAGCCGGTTCAGCCGGCTGACGCACCCGACCCGCTCCTGGAGGAGGCCGTCGAGGCGGCTCTCGTCGAGGCCGAGGTCGGGGAGGTCGAGCACAAGCTCGCCGAGCTCACCACGGATCTGCAGCGCGTCCATGCGGAGTACGCCAACTACCGCAAGCGCGTCGAGCGCGATCGGGAGCTGATCAAGGACAACGCCGTCGGCGGCGTCCTGGTCGAGCTCCTCTCCGCACTCGACGACGTCGACCGAGCCCGCCAGCATGGCGAGCTCGAGGGTGCATTCAAGAGCGTCGGGGAGTCCCTGGAAGCCACCGTCACCCGTCTGGGACTGGAGAGATTCGGTACCGCGGGCGAAGGCTTCGACCCCAACATTCATGAGGCGCTCACCCACGAGGCGTCGGACGAGGTGTCCGAGCCGACCGTGGTGGCCGTGTACCAACCCGGCTACCGCTACTCCGACCGCGTTCTGCGTCCGGCCCGGGTAGCCGTGGCCGGCGATTTCTAGCAGAGCCCAGAACGAGGTAGGAGAACGTGAACAAGGACTGGCTGGAGAAGGACTTCTACGCCGAGCTCGGCGTGGCCAAGGACGCCAGCGCTGATGAGATCAAGAAGAAGTACCGCAAGCTCGCTCGTGAGTTCCATCCGGACAAGAACCCGGACAACAAGGCGGCGGAGGAGCGGTTCAAGGGGGTCTCAGAGGCGTATGACGTGCTGTCGGACGACGCCAAGCGCAAGGAGTACGACGAGGCCAGGTCCCTGTTCGCCGGTGGTGGCTTCCGCTCTGGCGGGGGTGGCTTCGGTGGCGGCGGCTTCGGTGGCGGCGGCTTCGGCGGCCAGCAGTACGACGTCAACGTCGAGGACATGTTCGGGGACGACGCCGGTGGGTTCGGCGACTTCCTCGGGGGGATCTTCAACCGTGGGCGGGGCGGTGGCCGTGCGCCGCAGCCCCGCCGCGGTCAGGACCTCGAGAGCTCGCTGACCCTGTCATTCGATGACGCACTCGACGGTGTCACCGTCCCGTTGCGTCTGTCGACCGAGGCGCCCTGCTCGAGCTGCCATGGCACGGGAGCGCGTGCCGGGACCGTCCCGCGCATGTGCCCGACCTGCGACGGCTCAGGGCAGACCTCCCGCAATGCGGGCGGGTTCGCCTTCGCGGAGCCGTGCGTGACCTGCCGCGGACGTGGACTGTTCGTCGACGATCCGTGCCCCAGCTGCCACGGCTCCGGTCGCGGCCTGAGCTCGCGAACCGTCCAGGCCCGCATCCCGGCGGGCGTCAAGAATGGTGCCCGCATCCGGCTCAAGGGCAAGGGCGGCAAGGGCGAGCGCGGCGGCCCCAGCGGCGACCTCCTCGTCGACATCACGGTGTCGTCGCATCCGGTGTTCGATCGCAAGGGCGACAACATCACGGTGACGGTGCCCGTGACGTTCACCGAGGCCGCCCTGGGCGGCGAGATCTCGGTGCCGACTCCGCGCGGAGGCTCGGTCACGTTGAAGGTCCCGGCCGGGACGTCAAACGGACGGACGATGCGCGTGCGTGGCAAGGGAATGCGCCGCAAGGACGGTACCAACGGTGACCTCCTGGTCACCTTGGATGTCTCGGTCCCGCAGAACCTGTCGAGCGATGCCCGCGAGGCCCTCGAGGCGTACGCGGCGCAGACCCTCGATCACGACCCACGCAAGGATCTCTTCGCTCTCGTGGAGGGATCGACAGCCGGGAGCGCGTCATGACCGCGGCGGCCGACGGTGCGCGCCTGCCGGAGCGCACGGGATACTCGGTCACTGACGATGCGCCGCTGTATGCCATCTCGGTGGCGGCTCAGCTCGCCGGTCTGCATCCGCAGACGTTGCGCCAGTACGACCGCCTCGGTCTCGTGACCCCGAAGCGCGTCGGCGGCCGCAACCGGCTCTACTCCGCGAACGACGTGGCTCGATTGCGGGAGATCGCAGAGCTGTCCTCCCAGAGCCTTTCCATGGAGGGCATCCGGCGCATCCTTGAACTGCAGGAGGAGGTTCGCCTCCTGCGGCTTCGACTGGAGGAGTTCCATCGTGAGAAGTCCTCGACATCACTTGTGGTCTGGCGACCACACCGGAATCGATAGACCGCAGAGAGTCCGCTAGACCATAGGAAGTAAGAACATGGACATTCAGTTCACCACCAAGAGCCAGGATGCGCTCGGCGCTGCTGTGCGCATCGCCGCAGCCAAGGGCAATCCGCAGGTCGAGCCGATTCACCTGCTCGACTCACTTCTCCAGCAGGGCGATGGCATCGCCACGGCACTTCTCGAGGCCGTCGGCGTCGACGTGCGCACCTTCACCGCGCAGGTGCGTCAGGCCCTCGAGTCACTCCCTGCTGCATCGGGTTCGAGCGT
>Ga0181563_10005076_pt1 | contig 12126 bp, 9 predicted proteins | sample 011ome_25_FD_133759 | JGI IMG/M metagenome (GOLD analysis project Ga0181563, IMG submission 133759) | Coastal salt marsh microbial communities from the Groves Creek Marsh, Skidaway Island, Georgia - 011512CT metaG (megahit assembly) | ecosystem: Environmental > Aquatic > Marine > Intertidal zone... | reverse complement strand
GTTAAGGTTGAAAACACCGCGAAATAAAACACGAAAAAATGTGCTTGAAGCGCTGGTATACCAATTTGCTGCATAAATGGGACTAGAGCGAGAGCGACAATAATATAGGCAACAGGTGTTGGCAAACCCATCCCAAGTATTAGCGAAACAACCATCGCTCCGATGAGCAAGACAAGTTGTGTATCTGGTAAATATTGGATTAAAGCCGAACCAAGTCGTCCAGACAAATTTGTCGTTAACATAACCTGGCCAAGCGGCCCAACAGCGATCAAAAGCAATGATAGGATGGCAACTAAATAAAACCCCTCCTGCACAGCATCATAGAGTTGCTGTCTTGTGGGCCTGAATTTGCCTTGAAACATTGCAAATAAAAGAGCGAGTCCAATACCCCATAGACCAGCAATCGCCGGTGACCGGTACCCAAGTAAAAACCACAACACAACACCAAAAGAAATGATGAAGGTTGGCAACAAACGCTTAATGCGCTCTGTGTCAACCTTTTCAACAAGTTTTGGCAATTCATAACGGCGTGCATAGACGGCAACAGCGATACATACGCCCACCAGATAAAGCAGGCCGGGTATCAGAGCCGACAACGCGACATCGATGTAGGCTTTGTTTAGAAACGAGGCGATTATGAAAGCAGCCAACCCCATAATTGGAGGCATGATCTGACCAGCAGTAGACGCTGTTGCCTCAATCGCACCTGCCATTGAACCTTTGTAGCCATATTTTCGCATCATTGGCACGGTAAGACGGCCGGTTAATACCACATTAGAAACAGCCTGCCCCATAATTGACGCAACAATACCAGAGCCGATGATAGCGGGACCTGCGGCCCCTCCTGAAACTCTGCGTCCAGCAATTTTTCCAACATCAAGAACCATATCAAGCATGCCAACACCAAGAAGAATTGCCGCATAAATGATAAGAAAATAGACTGAGTCTGCTGCCACCTGCGCAAGATAATAAAAGCCTTGATTTGTTCCCAAGCCAATGTAGTTCATTACAAATTCGGGATCATACTCAGGTGTCATAAACAACGGATTTTCGATTAGATAACCTAAAAAGAAATATATTATTGATATGGTGATGATGCTGGTTAGCAAAAGTCCCCAATGTATCAATGTCAGCATCAAAATAGACACAGTCATGATCCAGCCAAAAATCATCTGTGTTTCAGTAAAAAATGGTTGAACTTGCTCTAGAGCAATTGCGTTATAGCGCACATAGCCCATGCCAATCGCCGAGAGCACTAATGCCGCAACGGCAAACGCAAAACGGGCTGCAAAAAAAGGCTTCACAGTATTACTGATCTTTTCATCCGCCAAACTACGAATGGCCAGCAAGCCTGTCATAATGCAGGTGCCTAGAATAAAATTTGAATAATGTTCCGCGGAATTTTTCACCAGACCAAAGGCTGATGCGCCAATATAGAAGGTTAGAACCACGCCACTAATCAGAAATGGAATATCAACACATCTGCGAAGCTTAGACCACAAAACATTATCCCCCAAAAAAAACCAGTCTAGAAACAACCGGCTCTATTAATATGAGTGCATGGGCGACGAACGCAGCCGCCGCCCAAGACAAGGCATCACTAATTTGTTGCTGGATAGGTCATTGGCGTACAAAGCGGGTTATCACTTTTTGTCCACCAACCAAGCTCTTTATAAGCACGAACGGCACCTGGATGAGCATTTTCTTCAGACAGTCCACAGGTCATTAATTCTGGTGACCAGACGCGCCACAGCGCATGAAGTTCTTTCATTTCAGGCGCAATTTTCGCAACTGCCATGACGGTTTTATAGGCTTTTTCCTCATCAAAGCTCTCATGAACCGCAGCGTAAGCACGGTTCACACCGATGCCGAGTGGTTCAGACTGATACGGCAGAGTGTTTGGCGGCAACACGGTGTGTAACCAAGTGGCCTGAAACTTTTTGTTGAGCTGCTCAATATTTTCTTTTGTTACGCCGATATAGCAAAGCTTTTTTCCTGTCGCTTCATGCTGTCTCACGACGCCAGGGATCATGAACTCCTTGAAGTTGGGCTCTGCACCCAAAGGTATGATCGCCGCATCTGTGGCACCGTCAATAAGCTGCTGTGTTAACTGAGCTGGAGACATATGACGGATATCTGTATTATCTGGCGTTATACCAAATACTTCTTCGAGGAGCAGTCGCGGAAACACACCCCAGTCAGATTGCCCACGAAGGCCAAGAGAAATGCGCTTACCTTTGAGGTCAGCCATTGTTTTCAAAGAGCAGTCATAGGTACCAAGAAACTTACCTTGTGCCCACCAGGTTTCTCCATAAAGCAGCTTCCATGGAACCTGCACGGGTTCTGGGACAAACTCTTTCATTTCCTTAGAGCCACCAGCATAGGCAACCTGTATCAGCGTATCTTCGGTTTTAAAAACAGATGATTTTTGTTTGCGCTCATTCTTGCCCATTTCGCGGATGTTATACATATAACCCGGCGTTTCCTGAGGTAGCAAAACTACGTCTGACCCATTTTTAATGAGCTGATTCATGAGGATTGTATCGCCTGCCATTGGACCACAACCAAATGGACAAAGCAAAATTGGAACTGTTTCTGTAGCATTGGCAGTCAATGGGCTACCGAGTGACACGGCCCCCAAGGCTAAAGCACCGAGTGCTTTACCAATACGTGTTTTCTTCATTAACATTTGTAACCTCCCGTTTGCGTAAGCTGGCTTTGTATTTGATTTCTCAGTTCACATGAGAGCAAAGCCTCTCTCAACATGTTTGCATCAGTAAAAAACCTAAATAATGCGAATGCCTCTTAAAACTATGCAATCAAAAACAATGGCTGGTCAAATTCTACCAGCGCACCATCTTCCGCAAATATCGTTTCGACCGTACCATCGGTTGTACACTCTACCGTGGTAAATAATTTCATAACTTCTATCAGGCAGAGCGTATCGCCCTTTTTTACATTTTGCCCAACAGCCACAAATGGGGGATCTTCGGGCGATGGTTTGCTGTAAAATGTGCCGACCATTGGCGATTTGACAATATCACCGCCTCCTGCCACCGCCTTACCGGCATCAGGTTTGTTGGCAGATGGTGGTGGGATGCGGGATGCAACTGCATTGCCAGTTGGCGTTCCAAAATCAGATTGGCCAAAATCAGATCGGCCAGAATCAGATCGGCCAGAATCAGATCGGCCAGAATCAGAAATCGCTGAAACCTCTGGAACTGATGACCCTTTTTCGCCTCTCCTGACAATCATTTTGATGCCATCAAGCTCCAAAACGACTTCAGCACATGATGACGAGTCGATCATTTTGAGAATTTCACCAACATCAGCGTAACTTAGCGACATCATCGTCCTCTTCTGCAAATTAGTTATCTGTTATTTAAGATCATCTCTTTGTTGCAATCGGTTTGTAGGCGTAACCACTAACATCAAAATACGTGGCCATTAGTTTTTGTGCGACTCTAAATCTAAAACATAATCATCAGCGGTTCGGCGCAATTCTGGCAAGAGTTTTTTCAGTTTGACCACAGGCAATCTTACCTCAGGTGCTGAGAGCGCCATACCAGCAAAAACACGTCCATCCGAAGTCCTGAGTGGCACCGCAATGCAACACACACCATCCATAAACTCTTGATTATCAATGCTAAAATCTTGAGTGCGTATCCTTTCAAGCTCGGCAAGCAAATTTGGTATTTGGGTTTTTGAACGGGGCGTGTAGCGGTGTAAATCAGTTTTGGAAAGCAGCATTTCGACTTCGCCTGGAGGCTTGAGCGCGAGCATCAATTTGCCAATCGAAGTACAATGCATCGGCACCTTACTACCAGCCTCAAAATGAAGACCTAAGGGCCAGGAAGCCTCAACACGATCATGATAAACCACATGATTGCCAATCAAAGCACCAACATTCACCGTCTCATTTACACGCTCAACCAAGCGCTCCATATGTAATCTTTGGGAACCGCCACCTGTTTTATTCGCCAGAACCTGATACGCCAATAATGACAGATTTTTTCCGATAATATAGCCAGTTAGAACTGGGTGGCGTTCAACATAGCCACACTCAACTAGGAAATTTATCAGGCGGTGAGCGCTGGGTTTCGGAATTCCTGAAACCTCAACAATTTCTGACATCTGGACGGGGTAATCGCGACCAACCAAAAGCTCAACAATAGCTAGCGCCTTTCCAGCTACGCCGAGTTCTACCATGTCATCCATACGCGATGATGGAGAGGCAGACAGACGCTTGCCTGGCAAACCACTCATTGCCCGCTCCAACTAAGCTGCTCAACTGATGGGGAAATCACTTCGTCTAATGTCAATATTTTGCCTCCCATCTATTATTGTTGACATAGCCAACTTCGAAACACAAGATGATGTTTCATTTTATGGGACAAAAAATTTCAAAATAATGTAAGTGAACGGCCATAGCGTCTTGATGAAAAAACAACAAACAACATTTAGCAAAGTCTTAATTGCGAACCGGGGCGAAATAGCGTTAAGGGCTGTAAAAACCGCAAAAAATCTGGATATACAGAGCCTTGCCATTTATTCAACAGCCGACAAATCATCTCAACATGTGTTGCAGGCTGATGAGTCAGTCTGTATTGGGCCCGCCCCAAGTTCAAAAAGCTATCTAGCAAAAGACGCAATCATCCATACAGCTTTGCACAATGCATGTGACGCAATCTATCCCGGATATGGGTTTCTGTCGGAGAATGCAGAGTTTGTGGATCTTTGCGAAGCAAATAACATTAAGTTTATTGGCCCGACTGCAGAATCGATACGCCAAATGGGTGACAAGTCAACTGCACGTCAGATAGCTATCACAAATAATGTGCCAGTTGTCCCCGGGTCAGATGACGCCTATGAAGCCGAGGACGCAGCGATGCGTGCCGCAAAATCTATTGATTATCCGCTTCTGCTGAAAGCCCGTGCCGGTGGTGGTGGGCGTGGCATGCAGATTGTCGAAAACGATGCCGAATTTGCCAGCGCCTTCCAGCGCTGTAACGCAGAGGCAAAAAACGCGTTTGGTGATGGGCACATCTACATTGAGAAATATTTTAAGAAGATTCGTCACCTCGAAGTTCAAATATTGGGTGATGGACGGGGTAACGCAATTGCGCTCGGCGAGCGTGATTGCTCAGTTCAGCGCCGGCATCAAAAATTGATTGAAGAAGCGCCAGCAGCAATTCTTGACGCCAAAACCCGAAAAGAGCTTCACAAAACTGCTGAGATGTTAGCGGCTGGTGTAAATTATGAAGGCGCAGGAACCGTTGAGTTCATTTATGATCCGGTGAAGCGGGAGTTTTTCTTCATAGAGATGAACACGCGTATCCAAGTTGAGCATCCGGTGACCGAGATGCTGACTGGAGTTGATTTGGTTGAGGCTCAATTCAACATCGCGCAAGGTGCCGCATTAAATACCATTTTGCCAAGGCAGAGCCGTTCCGGACACGCGATAGAATTTAGAATAAATGCTGAAGACTGGGAGCAGAATTTTGCCCCAAATCCAGGTAAGTTAAGCAAATGGTCTCCGCCAAAATTGCCTGGCGTGCGCACTGATACCGCCGTCTATGAGGGCTATTACATTGTGCCATTTTACGACTCCATGATTGCGAAGCTAATCGTGCATGCCGATAACAGAGACTTGGCTATGTCAAAAGCCAGGGATGCGTTAAAAGCCTTCTCGATAGATGGAGTGAAAACAACCGCTGGGTTCCATGAAAAAATGCTGCGGCATAAGGCTTTTCTGGAAAATGACATTTCAACACGCTGGGTTGATGAGGTTTTCTTGAGGAATAATAAATGACTAGTAATAAAACTGTGCGGCTGATTGATGTAACATTGCGTGACGCCCATCAATGTTTATGGGCAACGCGCATGACTACAGCTATGATGCGATCGATGGCGCCGGCTCTTGATAGAGCGGGCTTTGAGGCTATTGACCTTGTTGGTGGCGCTGTATTTGACGTTTGTGTCAGATATTTGAGAGAAGACCCTTGGGAGCGCATGCGTATTCTGAGCGAATGGATCACGAAAACGCCTCTCATCATTCATACACGTGGTCAAAGCCTCTTTACTTTTGAATTTTTCCCAGATGATGTGGTCGCGTTATCCGCCGAGCGATTCGCAGCGAACGGAATGCGTTATCATACCCCCTATGATGCACTCAATGACATCAGAAATCTGGAAATTCCGATAACTGAAGCAAAGCGTCATGGCTTAACGGTTGTGCCTGGAATAGTATTCACCGAAAGCCCAGTCCATACAGATGATTATTACGTTGAGAAAACCAAACAGGTTATGGCGCTGGGGGTTGATGGAGTCTTTATCAAAGATCCCAGTGGCTTGCTGCGGCCTGAACGCGCCACAAGCCTCGTTAAACGTATGAAGGCGGTTATGGGCGACATGCCGTTGCAGCTCCATTCACATTGTTTGTCTGGTCTCGCCCCTTACACAGCGCTGTGCGCGGTCAAAAACGGGGTTGAGGTCGTACATTCTGCAACAGCGCCACTTGCCAATGGCGCATCACACCCATCGACACAAGCCCTAACAAACAACTTACGGCGTATGGGCTATGATGTTGATTTAGACCTTAATAAAATTGATGAAGTGTCAGAAATTTTAAAATTCATTGCGGCCAAGGAAGACAAACCCCTCGGGGAAATTGCCGAGTATGATGCTTTTCATTTTCATCATCAAGTTGCTGGCGGCATGATTTCGAATCTAGAATATCAACTCAGCACTGTGGGATTAGCTGATCGGCTGGATGACATTCTGCAAGAAGCCGGCAATGTACGTGCCGATCTCGGCTATCCAATTGTCGTAAGCCCTTTTGCCCAATACATCATTACCCAATCTGTATTGAATGTTGTGGCAATGGATAACGGCAAAGAGAGATTTTCTAATGTCCCTGATGAAGTGCGTTTATATGTTCGCGGCGGCTATGGAGAAATAGCAGGCAAAATTGATCCTAATTTGTATGACCGCATTACCAAAGGAGCAGAGCCAATCACCCAGAGGCCAGGTGAGTTGGTACTACCTGCTCTTGAAAAAGCTCGAAACCGTCTTGGTGTTAATGCGACTGATGACGATGTTCTTCTCTCAATTTTTTATGACAAAAAAGAATTTGATGCCCTCAAGGAGTCGGGCCCTATTGATACATCCTATCCGATAATGGAAACACCACTGAAAACCCTGATCAAAGGAATTACATCGCAGAAAGATATTACAAGCTTCCACTTTATCGAACGTAAAAACAGCCAAGAGATACCAAAATGACCAGCCCCTGCATCGTGACATGCGCTATCACCGGCGCGATACCAACAAAAGCCGACAGCCCGGCAGTGCCAGTCACACCCAGCGAACAAATAGAGTCGACCCATGAAGCCTTTGAGGCCGGCGCATCTCTCGTTCATATTCATGTCCGAAATGACGATCAATCTCCAAGCTCAGACCCGAAAAAGTTTGCTGAAATCCAAGAAGGTGTCAAAAGACACTGTCCGAACATGATTATTCAATTTTCGACTGGGGGACGTGGCCGTGATCAGAGTCAACGTGGGTCAATGCTGCATCTGAAACCTGACATGGCTTCATTGGCGACAGGCTCGGTAAATTTCCCAAAAAATATCTATGAAAACCCTCCTGAATTTGTGGATGGTTTGGCAAAGACTATGTTGGAGCATGATATCAAACCTGAAATTGAGGTATTCGACCTTGCCATGCTCTATAATGCTGTTTCGCTCATTAAACGTGGTTTGTTGAAAAGTCCCCCGCATGTGCAATTTGTTATGGGCATTCCTAACGCAATGCCCGCCCGCCGTTCAATTCTTGAATTCTTGATCCAAGAGTACAAAGAACTTATCCCGGATGGCACATGGACCGCTGCCGGCATCGGCAGACATCAATTCGAAGTTGCCCAGTGGTGTCTGGAATTAGGGGGGCATTGCAGAACCGGGCTTGAGGACAACATTAAGTTTGACCGTGACAGGTTGGCAAAGAGCAACGCTGAACTTGTAAAGAAGCTCGTCGATGCAATGCCAGACTACAATCGGCGGCCCGCAACTGCAGCCGAAGCACGCGAACTACTAAGTCTCTGAACTCAACAACTGCTGCCAAGAGAAACTATAATTTTGAGAGGTTAAAAAGTATGAAACTATCGATTGACCAAGATGTTCGTGACTTTCATGTTTCAAAGACAATTTTGGAGAGTTTTATCGACACTGCATTCCAGGAAAAACGGACACAAACAAGTTTAGTAAAAATATTTTTAGTTGTTTTAGGATCTTCTCTGATAACACTGTCATCCTACATAACAATCCCCTTGTACCCGGTGCCAGTGACCGCTCAAACACTCGTAATTTTATTGATTGGATTATCCTACGGCTCACATTTAGCGTTTCTAACCATAGGCTGTTACCTACTTCAAGGGGCTATGGGGATGCCTGTTTTTGCTGGTGGTGCAGCTGGGCTGCCAGCATTAATAGGTCCAACAGGCGGGTATCTCGTTGGCTTCTTGGCTGCGGGCGTGCTTCTCGGCGCTTTGGCTAGCCGCGGTTTTGGAAAGACTTTTGTGACCACATTGATAGCCATGATAGCTGGCAACATCGTCATTTACGGATGCGGCGCCATCTGGTTAGCTCAGTTTATTGGCATTGAAAGCGCAGTTAATAATGGGGTTCTGCCATTCCTATATGGTGATATATTGAAAATCCTAATAGCCGCCGCTTTGTTACCAGCTGCATGGCGAATTCTGTCGAAATTCAAATAAACACAACATTGTTAGCAGTTTTTTAAAATGCATGGACACCGCAACACGCCAAGAGATCCGCTGTTTGATATTCACGATAAGGTATACCTGATCGCCGGCGCCTGTGGTGGTTTGGCAACACCCTTACTTGACGAAATCTCAGCTCGCGGCGCAAAAATGGCTTTTTATGATATAAATGAGATTGGCCTTACAGAACTCCAATCAAAATTTCCAGATGCACTTATTTTCGCTGGATCAATTGATTGTGAGGCATCAATAACAGCCTGTATCGTAAAAGTGATAGAAAAATTTGGCGTTTTAGATGGGATGATAAACGCAGCAGGCGTGCTTCCAATTTGTGACTCACTCTCTATTGATTATGGACTTTTTAAAACGTGCCTCGACGTGAATTTGAACGGTGCATTTTTATTGTCCAGATGCGTTGCAAGATCGATGCAAGAGCGTGGTGGCAGAATCATCCATATTGCATCAGTATCGAGCAACGTCGCTAATATCGATTACGCAGCCTATGCATCTTCTAAGGCGGCTTTATCTCAATTAGTCCGAGTGCTGGCCCGGGAGTGGGCAACAAAAAACATTCTTGTGAATGCTATCGGTCCAGCTCTGACTGAGACAAAATTAACGCGTGAATATCTTTCTGATCAGCATTTTAGACAGAATGCGATAGACGCCATCCCAATGCAACGCCTTGGGCTTCCCAGCGACCTATTTGGCCCCATAATAATGCTCATGTCGAAAGCCGGGGCTTTCATTACCGGTCAGACTATTTATGTCGATGGTGGGAGAACAACTGTTTAAAACCTACCAGAGAATGTGCCCCATTTTATGCCACCTCACACGATATTTTTGCTTAATTTAATGCATTGGAATCAAGCATCCTCGAGCACAAAATCTGCTAATTTTTCACCAATCATAATGGTTGGGGCATTGGTGTTTCCCGAGGTGATCACCGGCATGATTGAGGCATCAGCGACGCGCAACCCAGACAAGCCATGTACCCGTAACCGACTATCAACAACAGCCATTTTATCCTGTCCCATCTTGCAGGTGCCAGTGGGATGATAAATTGTTGTTGCGGTTGATCTGGCCCAATCGAGAACAGCTTCATCATCATCACGGCCAACACCCACGCCGGGGGCATGTTCTTCAGTGACCAAATCCTTTAATGGTGCGTAATCGCAGATATCACGGGCAATTTTGATGCCGGCTACCAACGTATCGCAATCTGTTTTGGTGGCTAGATAATTTGGATAGATGGCCGGGTAATCATAGGGCGAGGCAGATCTCAAGACGATTCGGCCCGTGCTTTCTGGGCGCAATTGCAGAACAGATGCTGTGAATGCCGAAAATTTATGACTGCCATCAGCCGGGTTGTCGGCGCTGAAAGGTTGAATATGAAACTGGATATCCGGGGTCTCCAATTCGGCATGGGTTTTCAAAAACCCGGTCCCCAGACTAGCAGCCATAGCCATTGGTCCAGACCGCTTCAACGCATATTGAAACGCAATAGCCGCTAATTGAAACATATTCCCTGTTTCGGTGTTGATGGTGCTGGCCCGACATTTAAATACTGGCCGCGCCTGTAAATGATCCTGCAGATTTTTACCAACGCCAGGGAGATGATGCAAAACATCGATACCATGCGGTTGTAATTCCAGCGCATCGCCTATGCCGGACAACATCAATAATTGTGGTGACCCGATTGACCCGGCCGATAACACCACTTCCCGGCGTGCAGAAACATCGACCGATTTTCCGTTAATCGTACATCGAACCCCTGTGACACGGTTGCCATCAATTAACACCTTTTCACTATGCGCCCTCGTAAAAATATGAAGGTTTGGACGTTTGCGTACTGGCTTAAGATATGCAGCTGCACTGCTACATCGGCGTCCATCTTTCATCGTCATCTGAAAATAGCCAACACCCTCTTGATCCTCACGATTATAATCTGCTGTCCGGCGATACCCGGCCGCAGTTGCCGCCTCGACCCAAGCATCAACAATGTCCCGATCAACCTTATTTTCTGACACATTCAGCGGCCCACCAACACCTCGCTCCTCGGCTGCCGCACCTTCCCAATTTTCAGCACGCTTGAAATAGGGCAAAACATCATCCCAGCTCCACCCGTCATTGCCAAGCTGGCGCCAGTGATCAAAATCTTGGGGCTGGCCACGCACATACAACAGACCATTGATTGAACTGCTTCCGCCCAGCACCTTGCCGCGTGGCCAGTTGATTGCACGCCCATTAAGACCAGGATCAGCCTCGGTTTTGTAGCACCAGTCAGTCTTTGGGTTTCCCATGGTTTTAAAGTAACCAACCGGAATGTGTATCCATGGGGAGCGATCCTCGCCACCAGCTTCAAGCAGCGCAACCGATATATCGCTTCTCGCCGACAGCCTATTTGCAATCGCACAGCCCGCCGAACCAGCACCCACAATCACATAATCAAATTCCATCCCAAAATATCCTTAATTTAAAAAGATACTCAAAATCAGTGATTTAAGACCGCCAACATTTGCAAAGAGTTTTGATGTGATCAATGTATGAAACACGTTGGCGCTCAAGAATCATGTCAGCAAGCAGCTCAATCATTTGATCTGATCATATATGTTGCTAACACTATCCCTAATATTATTCCACCCAAAGGTGATGCTGTCAGTGGGTCAGCAGCCACTTCACTGTATTCTTCTCGACTCGCTGGCGCTGGCCAGCAATGCGGCGAAGCGGTACAGCCCATGCACAAATTTTGAATAGGGCATGATCAGAAAAAAGCTGTAAACAAAGCCCAAATGGATGGCCAGTGTCAGCCCCATCATGCTGGTGCTACGCACCGCCAGCAACAGCAAGCCGGTAAAACTGACCAGAAATAGAATAACGATAAAAGCGTTATCCATGCCGCCGGCGGTTTCATAGCGCACAGCCGGGTTCATCCGGCGCTTTTCAATAAACAGCCCGGCCGTGCCAACACATAGAATAACCCCGCCAACGGTTCCCAGAATGACCGGCAGTGAGAGCAACCCATACGGGGCTTCCCAGCCAAACGCATAATGGTACAGCGTGCCGACCGAGGTCGATGCAAAACACAGCAAAAACCCATACATTGTCAGTTGATGATAGATCCGTCTGGCGTTGCTGGAACGGTCATCGGCGGTATGACACCCGCCGCCGCCACGCCAGCCCGCGGCTGTTTCCCCGCCAAGATGGCGCATTGCCGCCACCGCCGCCACCGCATCACCGACGGATCGCCAGCCGCCCCAGACCGCGCCGGTATGTTGCCAGTAACGCCGCCAGCCCATGACCATGGCCAAAATAGCAAAAGCGGTGATGCCGAGCGGAATCGCCGCCAT
>Ga0181563_10005074_pt1 | contig 12127 bp, 3 predicted proteins | sample 011ome_25_FD_133759 | JGI IMG/M metagenome (GOLD analysis project Ga0181563, IMG submission 133759) | Coastal salt marsh microbial communities from the Groves Creek Marsh, Skidaway Island, Georgia - 011512CT metaG (megahit assembly) | ecosystem: Environmental > Aquatic > Marine > Intertidal zone... | reverse complement strand
CGGGCTGACGGAGCTCGAGCTCTGCGCGCAGTACTGCCGCTCGTGTACCGTCTCGGTGCAACGTCACTTCCACGTGCGAAGCCTGGGCGATGTGTGCAGGCGTGCAATGCGCGTTGGCGAGGAGACGTTCCCGCTGGACCTCGTCGAGGAGCTCGCGCAGGACGACGACGGCGACGTGCGGCAGTTGGTCGCGGAGCAGCTCGGCGTGCTCGCGGAGGCGCTTCGGGAGTCGCGCACGCGACAGGAGGACGAGGTGTACACCGGCCTGCTGTGCGTGGCGTTTCTGCTCGTCGAGGACGACGTGGACGGCGTGGTGTCCGCGGCGGAAGACGCCGTGGCCTCCGTCGCCGGTCTCCTCGAGGGCCACGACGCGCGCGAGCTCCTGCTGACGCAGATCGCCAACCTCGCGACGTGCGAGGAGGAGGAGATCCGCGTCTCCGGGGCGCGGATACTCGGCTCGCTCGCGAAGGTTCTGGGACCGGAGGTGTCCGCCTCGCGACTCGCGCCGCTGCTCGTCACGCTCGCCGGGGACGATCAGTTCCAGGTTCGAGAGGCGACGGCGCGCGCGGTCGCCGCGGTCGGCGCCGCGGCGCGGAACGAGGACGCCGAGGCGACGCTCGAGCCCGCGTTTCGCGCGCTCGCGCGCGACGACGTGTGGTCCGTGCGGCGCGCCGTCGCGGAGACGCTCACCTCGATGTCCGCGAGTGTCACGAGCGGCGCGTTCGAAGCGCTCGTCGCGGACCTGTTCGAGTTTCTCGCCAACGACGTGAGCTACCAGGTGCGCGCCGCGATGCTCGAGCACCTCGGCCCGCTCATCTCGGCGCTCGGCGGCGAGCGCGCGTCGGCGTCGCTCGTGGACCACTTCGCGAGCGCGGCGCGCGCCGAGTCCGGGCAGAGCTCCGGGCAGAGCTCTGGCGGGGGACTGCAGCTCGCGTGCGCGTTCAACCTGCCCGGCGTGGCGCTCGCCATCGGGCGTGCGCGGTGGCATGAAATCAGGGAAGCGCACGCGACGCTCGCGGATAGCGTACAGTGGCGCGTGCGCCGAACCGTGGCGTGCTCGCTGCACGAAGTCGCGAAGATCCTAGGCGACGACGCGGCGGACGCGGACCTGTCTCCGATCTTCGAGGAGACGCTTAAGGACACCGACGAAGTGCGGTTCGGAGCCGTGAGCAACCTCGCCGCGTTCGTGCGCGAAGTTCCCCCGGAAGCCAGGACGCGGCATCTGCGCTCGATCGCCGGGATCGGCGAGCCGGGGGGCGCGCGCGGCGACGCGGTGGGGAACTGGAGGCTCCGTCGCGCGCTGGCCGAGCAACTCGACGCGCTCTCGGGGATCGTCTCGCAACGCGACAACGAGAAAATCGTCCTGCCGCTCGCGCTGCGCCTGCTGCGCGACCCCGCGCACGCTGTGCGCGCGAAGGCTGTTGGGTGCCTGGGCGTGGTGCTGCGCAACACCGCGCACGGACCGGCGGCGACGTGGCGCGAGGGCGGGGTCGGGAAGACGGTGTCGGACCTCAAGCGCATGGCGACGAACCCGGGCTGGACAGACCGCCAGGCGTACGTCCAGATGTGCGGCGCTTTCTCCGCGGTGGTCGACCCGCGCGTCGTCATCGAGGAGCTCGTGCCGCTTCTGGTCATGTCCGCGGACGACGCGGTACCGAACGTGCGCCGGGAGCTGGCGGCGACCATCGCGACGCTGCAGACGAACCCGTCGTTCGCGGCGCTCCCGGATCTGCGAGATGCCGTCGCGAGGCTTCGCGACGACCGCGACCGGGACGTCGCGCGGGCGGCGAGGGGACGCGCGTTCGAGGATCGCGGCGGGACGGGAAGGACGGCTCTGACGGCTCTGGAGTTCGCGCCCACGGGGTTACGTTCGCCGCTGACGTAGCACGCGCGTATACACGACGCGCGCGCGTGGACGTGCGAACGAACGGACGAACATACGGACGGGTAGACGCTCCCGACGCGCGCGCGACGCGTGATGATACGAGGCGCGTCTCGTTTCCGAAAAAAAGCTCACGCCTGATACACACCAACCTCCGCCGCCCTGATGACGCGGTCGTGCAGCCTGTACCCCGCCTTGGTGACCGCGGCGACGGTCCCCGCCTCCGCGCCTTCCACCAGAGGCACGTTAAACAGCGCCATGTGGTCGTTCGCGTCGAAGGGCTCTCCCGTGGGGTCGTACTTCTCCACGCCGTGCTTCGCGAGCGTCGACGCGAGCTGCTTCTCCACCATCAGCACGCCCTCGTGCAGCGACTCGAGCGTCGCCGCCGTCTTCGTCGCGTCGGCGTCTTCGCCCACTTCCACCGTGGACACCGCCCTACCCAGGTTGTCCGCGACGTCCAGCAGGTCCTTGCAGAACCCCTGGATGGCGAACTTCTCCGCCGCCTCGGCTTGCCGCCGCGTCCGCTCGCGCAGGTTCTCCATGTCCGCCAGCGTGCGCAGGAGCTTGTCGTTCAGATCCTTCACCTGCGCGTCCCGCTCGCCGAGCTCGGCGCGGAGCTTCTCCGTCTCCTCGTCGCCCTCGCCGCCGCCCTCGCCCTCGTCCACCTCTTCCTCGGCGTCGTCCTTCTTCTCCCCCTCCGCGCTGAACGCGCGGGAAGACACCGCGCCCGAACGCGCGAACGCCTCGAAGGACGCCACGCGAGATCTCGCCGATCGGACCGCCGCCGGTCCCGCGGCGGAGGAGGCGAGCCCGCGAGCCGCGGCGGCCGGGACGGACGCGACGCCGTGGTACGCCTCGCCGATCGTCGCCGCGTGCCGCGCGAGCCCGATCCGCCGGCCCGCTCGGATCATCGAACGGAGCGTTGTCATCGCACCAGACGCGCGAGGAGTGGATGCGAAATATCAAAGCTAACAGACGGACTTCTTCCAGCAGTCTTGCTTGTGACCCCTAAAAACGCGTCGACTTGTTTTCGCAATTTTCGGGTTTGTGAACCATTGAAAACCCCGGATATTCTGATGTCCTCGTCACCGGATCTGTTCCTTGAAAAGGTTTTCTCGGATAGCGCGGCCGCCACGGCCGCCGCGGCCACTTGCGGACGCGTCTGTACCAGCCATCGCGCTGTCTTGAAGTCGGAAAGAGTCTCGCTCTTCTCCACTTCTTCGGTCTAACCACCGCGTGTCGCCCTCGACCGCGCTCAGCACCACATGGCCGCCCTCACCACCCCCTTCGCGCCCGCCGGCGTACGTGGCCCCACCCGCGCGCCATGAGCTCCAGGTCGATCTCCCAGCGTGTGCCCGCCGCTGGCGCCCGCGTGCAGCCCCGCAAGGTGAACGTCGCCGTTCGCGCGGCGGAGGGTAGCATTCGCGAGCAGGCCGGTCGCCGTGGTGCGTACACCCCCGACATTCCCTCGCTCGATCCCCGATGGGACACGTCTCATTCAACACAAAACCCTGCTCGCCGAAAACCTGCTCGCGATCGATTCCGAAACACCCTGTCGCGCCCTGACATCTTCCCTCCCTCCCTCCACGCGTCTCAGCTCCCCTGGAGAAGAACTCCCTATTCAACGCCAAGTACGTTCCTTTCGCTGGCGACTCCAGCGAGGAATACTCCCTGGATGAGGTCATCTACAGGTCCCAGTCCGGCGGTCTCCTCGACGTCCAGCACGACATGGAGGCGCTCGCCATCTATCCCCCCGAGTACTGGAAGGCGCTGTTCGACGAGCGCGTCGGCAAAACCGTGTGGCCCTACGGCTCCGGCGTGTGGTCCAAGAAGGAGTGGGTGCTCCCCGGCATCCCCGACGAGGACATCGTCTCGATGTTCGAGGGTAACTCCAACCTCTTCTGGGCCGACCGCTACGGCCGCGAGAACCTCGGCATGAAGGACCTCTGGGTGAAGCAGTGCGGAAACAGCCACACCGGCTCGTTCAAGGATCTCGGCATGACGGCGCTCGTCTCGCAGGTGAACCACATGCGCAGGCAGGGTAAGCCCCTGGCTGCCGTGGGGTGCGCCTCCACCGGCGACACCTCGGCGGCGCTCTCGGCGTACGCCGCCGCCGCGGGCATCCCCTCCATCGTGTTCCTGCCCGCCGACAAGATCTCGCTCGCGCAGCTCGTGCAGCCCATCGCGAACGGCTCGCTGGTGATGTCCATCGACACCGACTTCGACGGCTGCATGCGCCTGATCCGCGAGGTCACCGCGGAGCTCCCCATTTACCTGGCGAACTCCCTCAACTCGCTCCGCCTAGAGGGCCAGAAAACCGCCGCGATCGAGATTCTGCAGCAGTTCGACTGGCAGGTGCCCGACTACGTCATCATCCCCGGCGGCAACCTCGGCAACGTGTACGCCTTCTTCAAGGGTTTCAAGATGTGCAAGGATCTCGGGCTGGTTGACAAGCTCCCCCGTATGGTTGTCGCGCAGGCGGCTAACGCCAACCCCTTGTACCGCGCGTACAAGAACGGATTTGAGAACTTTGAGGCGATCAAGGCGGAACCCACCTTCGCGTCCGCCATCCAGATTGGCGACCCCGTGTCCATCGACCGCGCAATCTACGCCCTGAAGGAGACCAACGGTCTCGTGGAGGAGGCCACCGAGGAGGAACTTATGGACGCTGCCGCGGAGGCGGACCTCACGGGCATGTTCAACTGCCCCCACACCGGTGTGGCGCTGGCGGCGCTCAAGAAGCTCCGGGCGAACCAGACGATCGGCCCGGATGACCGCACCGTGGTGATCAGCACTGCGCACGGCCTTAAGTTCGCGCAGAGCAAGGTGGCATACCACTCCGGTGAGATCGAAAACATCGTGGGCAAGTACGCGAACCCCCCGGTGCTGGTCAAGGAGGACTTCGGGGCCGTCATGGACGTTCTCAAGGAGCGCCTTGAGAAGCAGTAAAGCGAAAAAGCTTCGGGTCGTTAGTTGAAAACTTTGGTGCAAACGGTTGGGCTAATCAATCCTATCTTAACCGTCTTGCTCGTGACGTCGGTCGTCCCTCGCACCCGCGTTTTCTCCCTGCTTCCTTTCGCGTCAGGCGCGTATTTTGATCGAAGGCAAGCCCCACACGACGTATCGGCGGTAAGGAAGCTCTTCTTTCGCGTCGCCCGAGTCGTCCGCCGCTTCGGCGTCTCCTTCCGCCTCCTCAGCTTCTCCTGCGTCTTCCGGTGGCGCAGTCGCCTTCGGCTTGTCCGCGTTCCACACGGCGCTCGCGACGTCGACTTGAGGAGCATCTGCCTCGAGAGCCTCGTTCGCGCCCAGCAACGCGGTGATCGTCTCGCTGTTCCCCGTGGGCGTGCAAGGCATGACAGGCAACACGATCGTTTCCACGCCGCGCATCGAGAGCAGCGCCGCCGTCCGGAACGGGTCTTCCAAGCGCTTCTCTCCCTCGCTCTTCCTGTTGTCCAGTCTCGTCTGCGCCGCGCGCGCGGCTTCGTTGGTGGTATTGCACGCCAGAAGGGCGAGGCGGCACTGCGTCATATCAAGGCAGGCGATCGCCGGCGGCGGGACGTAAGACATGAACCGTCCGTGTCCGAAATACATCAGCGCGCCCCTCGCGCTGCTCAGCACGCGCTGGCACTCGCCTTCGCCGGGAACGCCGTCCGACGAGCCCTGCGCGCCGTGCCAGTCGGCGCCGAACCGCTCTTTCATCGCCGCAAACGCGGTCGGTATCGCTCCGTCCTCGCCTTCGTCTTCGTTCCGCAAGTCCACGAGGTACGTCACCCCACTGAGGGACACGTCGCCCCGAGATGACGCGTCGGTGAGGCGTCTGAGGAGGATGTGCATCGAGAAGTCGCGCGACACCGCCGCCGCGTCGGCAAGGAAGTTCAGCGCTTCCAGCGGAAGCGGCGAGAGGATCTCGTCCACCAGAAGGACGACTTTCTTTCCTTTCGCGCCCTCGCCGCCCAGAAACGACTTCCATGCCGACAAGACGGGCGAAAGCACGAACTTCATCGCATCGCAAACCTCACCCCAGCCGGACGTGACCGAATGTCCTTCAGCGGCGGCGGCGCCCGACACGCGCTTTTCTTCGGATAACTTGAAGTTGCTCACCAAAGACAACGCGGCGGAGAGCTGTGTCGCGTCGGCACGCGCGACGTGCGCTCCAGCGCGACCAGCGTCGGCATTGTGGCAGCCGATCGCCAAGAACGTTTCGTCGCCTCGCCCGTGGATCCACTGCAACGAGAAAACAGAAAGGTCCTCGGGTAGCGAGGGAGGAGAGGCCATGCATTGGCCAGGGTCGATCTGAATTGATCTCCAAGCCTGGGAAGACGAATCCAGTCGATCGAGGAGAGAAGCGCTGTACTTGCTCGCGGCTGGGTCCCCGAGCGTCGCCTCCAACAATCGCTTGTTTCGGATCAGTAACGCCTCAATATCTTGGTCGTCAGTAGCTGAAGTGAAGATGGAGAGCTGCAGCTCAGCAACTTTACACGACTGCGAAAGCGCGAGGGCGGCCGCGGCGTTCCCCGGCTCCGCGCTCCCGTAGGCATGCGCGAGACACAGCGCCGCCTTCGAGACCGAATCATACTTCGCCGTCTTCAAGCCGACGTCAATGGACTGCTCGAGGGCTCGGATAGCACGGGTCTTCGTCATATCGGGTGCGAACTCGGGGTGTGCGACAGAAGTGACTTCTTCTGTGTCGCTGCTCTCTTCAACGCGAGAGTCCTCTGACGTGTTTTCTGCCGGGTCGTCGGGATGCTCTTCTTTGTCTTCGCCTTCCGCGGCATCCGCCTCGGCGACCGCTTTCTCATCTGACTCGACCGCTTCACCCTCGGCATCATCACCGCTCGGTACGGGTGAGATTATTGGAGGGGGAGGTTCCTTCCACGCTTCAGTTTTGATTTGCGTGTTGTAAACAGCGAGCAGCGCGTCACCCAATAAATAAAGTGAATCGACGCTGCCGTCGCTCTTTTTGTGAAGGTTCACCGCCTCCGATGCTGCAACAACGGCTTGCTCCGCGGAACCGAGCGCGACGTCGAACGACTCAGGAACGCTGTCGTCCAGGAATGCAAGGATCGCTGATGCATCCGCACCCTGCATCGTCGGAAAGGCAGGCCGGTTTTGCTGCTTGTCAAAGTTATCAAACGCGCGGTCTGCCTTGGCTAGCTCCAGAAGACATAGAGCTTTCGCGCTCTTCACGGCGGCGAGCAGTCTCGCAGCGGGAAGAGAACTTCGAAGCGGATTCACGGACCCCTCGCAAGCGATCGCGAGGATTTCTTCAGCCTGAACCTCAGCCTCACTGACGATGCTCGTGATGGTTTTCAGCGTGGGACGAAGGTCATCGGCCATGGATGGGTCCTTGTACATCAGCTCTGCCAAAGATAGCAACGATTTGACCAGGTTCATGCTGCTGCCGCACGTCCGCAGAATGGTGATCGCTTCCGAGACTGCTCGCATCGCGCCGTCAAAAAGGGCGTCCGGCCGTCCTCCGAGAGTCAGGATTTGCTGCATCTCGACTTGTAACACGTTGGAAAGCTCGACGTGAAGGTCAGCCAACACCATTTTCGTGTCCAGAGATTCGCCGCGACCCGCGAACACGAGGCGATTCCGTAGCAGCTTCAAGGCGGTGAGCAATGAATCCTTCGCCGAGAGTTGACCGTCTCGAGTGTTCAATTTGTCCTTCGCGTAATCCGCGAGGTTTTCTCCCCAAAAGGCGACGTCGCCGGCGCGCGTCTGCCCACGAAGCTGAAGTCGAATGGCGTCCACGGGTTTGTTTACGGACGATGCGCACTTCGCGAGGTAAAGGTACGCCCATGCCTCCGTTTCGCCATCGCCGTGCGCGTGCGCGTGCACGATCGTCTCTTGCAGCAGCGTCGACGCAGCCGAAAACGCGCCGCGCCGCACCAGGTACGCGCCTCGCGCCAGCCAGTAATCGCGCAGCGCGAGAGGACGCAGCAGCTTGGACGTCGACGCTTCTTCGGGTTGATGTTCATCACCCGATTGCGTTGTCAACGCGTCAGCCCGCTTGACTTCCAGTCGGCCCTGCTTCGCCTCCGCGTCGGATAAGTCCAGAGGACCGGCGAGCGCTTCGTGCAAGGTACAAGCGGTGCGCAGCAGCAACGCGTCGCACAGCGCGGCGAGCTTCAAGCGGTACACGGCGACCAGCGCCTCGTTTTCGGCGGCAAGCTTCGCGATGAGTAGCCCCAGCTGACACAGCGGGAGACACTGCACGTGCATACTGCGAGTTTCCAGCGCGGAGCAGAGATATTCGAGGTACGCGTGGAGCAGTTCCGGCCTTCCCACAGATTCGACGGTGATCTCAAACGGCCCGACGTTTTTGCGAATCGAGTCGTACGTCGCCTCCGAGAACGTGAAGTGCGCCCAGTCCTCCGCGGTTTCCGGCAGAGGCGTTCCTTCAGAAGCCTTGGTCATGCACTCACGCAACAACCGCACCGCATATTGTTGTGCCATGAGTAGGTGGTCGGTTCGAACATCGTTGTCACCCGAGATTTTGCTCAGCATCAAGAAGACCCGAATCGCTGAGCAAATCTGCTTCGTCCCGAACATCGTCGCTGTCGCGTCATCCTCGCCGTCGATGGCGAGCAAAACGTCCACCGCGGAGAGCAGAGTATCTTCAGCATCTGACGCGGGTTGGCCACTGCTGGTGTGCAGCCACTCCGCAAAGTGAGCGATGTACTCAATTTGCACGGCAGGCTTATCTTTTAGCACGTCGATCGCTTTGCGGTGCGCCCGCATCGCATCAAACGGCACGGTTGCTTGCGCCGCCAAAACCGTCCAAATCTTTGCCTGCATTTCCTCGTCGTACTCGGAGATGATGCTGATGTCCTCGTCGACGCTCTTCCCGACGGAAGACAGGAACATGACTTTGTACTCCCACAGGGGCTTGTGCTCGTTACTCGGCAACACCTTGAAAGCAGCTTGGACTTGTTTCGTGCCTTTTTCCCACTCGGACGCGTCCATCAGGCAATCGAACAAAAGCACGTACGCGGACTGCAGGAACTTGTAATCGCTCACCTTCGCGGCGCGCGCCGCCTCAAGAATCACTTCCAGCGGCTTGACGAGGATTCTTCGCGCCGAAGCCGAACCCATGAAGCTCGTACCCGCGTTCCAGAAGCATTTCGCAGCGTAGCAGACGATATCACCACGGTTCGCACGTCGACCGAATTTCGCGGCTTCGACGAATCGCTCAAACGCTTTCTGCTTCAAGGTGTTCAGCACCGACTCGTCTTGCTGCGCGGGTCGAACCAAACCGACGACGCTGTTTCCGTACGCGCACGCCGCGACGCCGCTCCAGTACAAACTCTGGGGAGACGCACTCCCATCCAGTGCCTTCCCCAAAGCCGAAGCTTGTTCGCAGCAGTCAATCGCAGCGCCGAACGATTTGATGGCGAGTCCAGCCTGCCCGAGTCTGGCCCAAATCTCGACATCGCCGGCGATGCTCGCACCTTCCGGGCGGAGAAGCCCGATCGCGCGTGACAAGATTTCGCCGCCTTCCTTCACGTCGCCTTTGGTGATCTGCGGGATCATGGCGGCCACTTGCGCCACGACATCGTCTTCAATGGTCACGACACTCGCACTTCCTGCGGAAACCTGCAGTCGTGCAAGCATAGCAGACAATCTTCGAGTACTGGTCTCATCGACATGGGTCAGTGCAGACTCACAAGTCGCGATGGCCTGATTCAGGTCATCGGAGTCCTCCAACACGCGCGAAGCGAACTCCGCGCAAAGCGCGTCGTAATCGACGACTCGAGTTTCCTCTGTCTCGCCCTCCGGTTTGGCAGGCGTTTCTACCTCGGCAGATGACGCCTGCTCTTCGCCATCATCTGCCGCGGGAGTTTCAGTAATTTCCTTGGGTCGAGAGTTAGCAACCAAGTACGCTTTGTGCTCAAATCCGGAAGCGACGAGGTGTGCGTAACTTCCAAGTAATGCCGGGTCGCAATTCTCGAGCTTCTTGAGCTCTTCAAGAAGAGGAGCCGAGACAGCTAGCATCTCAGCGTATCGATGGTTTTTAATGGCGTCGATATATGTGTTCCACGCGTGTGTCGCGGCGTTCATGACAGCCCAGCTTTCGTTGAGGCTCGTACCGAGGCGCGCGGATCGAAGGAAAGCCGCAGATGCGCCGTTCTGCAAATCGACTTCCAAATCACCGCTGGTACCGTCGACGTTTACTTCCGGAGGAGGTAAAACAGGTGCACCCTTTGCTTTTAACATGGCAGCGCAAGTCGCCCCGTCCACGTAGTTGACCTCGATCTGCAGGACGATGGTCTCGTTATCGCGAACAGCGTCCCATCCAGTGACACCAAAAACATTCGCGGCGCAGCTGTGGGCGAGTGGGTACAACCTCGCGTCAGCCGCGGTTTTGCACATGTTTGCCCACAAGTTCAAACGAGCAGTCGCACGCCGCCTGACAGTCTCCGCGTCGAGACCATCGTCCGGTGCATCGCTCGTGACAACATCTGCCTCTGCCTCCGCCTCAGGTTCTGGAGCGTCCCCTTCCTGCTCATCAACATCAGCGGCGGGTTCGTCCTTCACGGGATACGGCAGGAGTTTATCCAGTGTCGACAAACGGTCAAACGCGTCTTGTAGGAGGTTAGCGCCGCTCCTGTAACTCTTGGCTTCACGCGCCAACTCCGTGAGAAGCAGAACTTGGTCTTCGACGCTCTCTTTATCATCGTGGAAACCACCTTTAATTTTCAGCGCGTGTTCCAGCGGGACAAGATATCGATCCAAAGGGCGCTCGTATCCAGTGCGTTCAACCTCCGCGTCCGTGGCCGTGTAATCTAGTGTGAGGCCCTTGGAGACGTGCGCATGTGCCTCCTTCAAATTGTCCTCCGCGACGTAACAGTGTGCCAGCTCCAGGTGTAAGGCGGCGCGAAGCCTATTCAGTGTCGATCCCACAGATTCGAGCGCGCTCGACGCAGATGCGAAAACTCGAGTGAGGCTGTGCCGAAGGCTGGGTTGAAGTAGCGGCAAACTCGCTGTCCAGATAAGTTGGCACGCGTCCTGTACGCCGCTGCTATCTTGTAGCCGAAGAAACGACGAAAGTTCTTCGTCGGTTCGATTGACCACCGTTTTGTGCACTTCGATAGCTGAGGGGTCGAGCGATCCCTTCTTTTCACCCAGTTCGTCGAGCGCCAAGAGATGAGAAGTCAGCGCGCTGCGCGCGCGCGCAAGCGTAGATTCTGAGGCTCCCGCGCGACGCACGCACCAGTCAGCCAGCTCTCGTAGCTGATGCTGCGCTGCTATCCACCCGATATAAGCCACTGAGTTCATGTCTACGCCCTCTACGGGCTGGTTCACGGCTTCACCTTCGCTGCTTGCCGCTGGATCGACTTGCGCCCAAGCTTCTTTCAGAGTGGACTCAACTTCCGCCACGTCCTTGCACGCCCCAGAGCGGACGAACTGAACGAGCGCCGCAGCGCCGTCCGCGCCGTCACCGCCCTCCTTTTTCCCACTCAACGCGCCGATGTGCGACTTCAGCTTCACCATGGTATCCGAAAGCTCTGGAACAGTTTCTTTGCACAGATCATACGCTTTCGACGCCACCTGCAGTGCCTCGTCGTTTTTGTCCGCGTCGCTGAGGCACAGCGCGTGCAAGCGCAGAAAATGGGCGCGCCATGCTTCGTGGCCCGCGATACTTTCCAAGCCCTCAGCGACGAGGGTCGAGGATTCTACGAGCTGCCGTCGAGTTCCAGTCTTCTGTAAGGGTCGGGAGATCACGGCATAGTGCACGCTGGCGTCGAAGACCAAAAATAGATACCGCCGGTCTGAAAGAGCGAGCTTGAGTCCCGTGAGGAGAAATCCGAGAGCATCGAGCGTGCCAACAACGAGAGAGCGGCCGGTCTGTCCTTCGCACCCGATGGCGTGGAGCAGTGCTTTGGCATACCAAGCCCGGCATACGAACTGGTCCTTCAGCTCAAGAGCGTTTCCCTCTCCATCTCTGAGCTTTGGTTCCGATGACTCGAGAAAGTACAGCTCGAGAGCGTTCGTCGCGATCGACGTCGCGCGGAGCTGTTTCGAGGGAAGCACGAGGACGGGAAAAGTGTGAGTTGACCGAACCGCGGCCATGAGCGTCGCAAGCGGATGCGCGAGCGAATACGACTGGAGACGTACCTTCACCGCTGTCTCTGCGCAAAGAACCAGAATGTCCCTTCCGACTCGCTCCTGTGGAGAGCCAGCGAGGGAAACGAGTATGTCCGCGTGAGCCCGTCTGAGAAGGTCGGCATCATTCAGTCG
>Ga0181563_10005073_pt1 | contig 12127 bp, 7 predicted proteins | sample 011ome_25_FD_133759 | JGI IMG/M metagenome (GOLD analysis project Ga0181563, IMG submission 133759) | Coastal salt marsh microbial communities from the Groves Creek Marsh, Skidaway Island, Georgia - 011512CT metaG (megahit assembly) | ecosystem: Environmental > Aquatic > Marine > Intertidal zone... | reverse complement strand
TACGCCGATGTCGGCACCCGCCATGGCGGACTCAAACTCGGGCACCATTTGGCCTGGGTTGGTCCAGCCTAGCTCGCCACCCTCTTGAGCCGAGCCAATGTCGTCGGAATACTCCTTGGCAAGCGCCGCGAAATCTTCCCCATCTAGAATGCGCTGTCGGATGGACTCAATGAGCTCAAAGGCCTGACTATCATCCAGTACCTCGGTGGGCTTGATGAGAATGTGGCGAACTTCGGTTTGTTGTACAAGGCGCTCTCGGCCGCGCTCTCCAAGCAAATACAGCAAATGGAAACCGGCGCCACTTTGGACCTTGGCGGTATCACCCGCTTTTAGGCTGGGAACCACCGCTGCAAACATACTGGGTACTTCGGCGAGTTTGCGCCAGCCCAGATCACCACCAGTGAATACATAGGGCTCCATCACCGATACCGCTTCTTGAAAGGGCGTTCCCGCCAAGATTGACGCTAGCACGCCGTCGACGAAGGCTTCCTTCTTTGCCACTTCTGCGGCCGAGTTGCTGGAGGGGACTTCTAGCAGGGCCTGCACCAGGTGCACCTCGGGCTGGGTCATGGCCTCGCCTTCTTCGGTCTCCATGAAGTTGTCGATTTCCTGCTCGGTAATCTGAATGTTGCGATTAACGTTGCCCTGCTGAACTCGCTGGATCATCATTTCGCGGCGAATTTCTTCGCGCATGCCCACGTAGCTTTGGCCTCTAGATTCCACTGCCATCTGGAACTGTTCAAGATTCAAGCCAGAACCCGCAGCCATGCGTCGAACGGCGTCATCGAGCTGGGCGTCGGGAATGCGAACACCGTAGCGGTTAGCCAGCTGTAGTTGAATGCTCTCTAGAATGAGCCTATCGAGGGTCTCCCGAAACAAAACCTCATCATCGGGCACGGCCACATTGCGGGCTTCAAGGTTTTGCTTAATGAGAGCGAGCCGCTCGGAGAGTTCACTGGCTAGAATGACATCATCGTCAACAATGGCCACAACCCGGTCCAGGGTTTGCACTTGAGAACACACTGTTTCGGGTGCTAAGCAGAGGCACATCACACAACATAAAAATACGCCGCGGAGGTCTGCCAGAAAAAAGCTTTTGATCATGGGTTACTCGTATATTCAAGCAAGGAGTTTTTACTGTAAGGATGGAAGTGCGTTGCTTCTTTGTAAGAGGTTACCACGATACCACCAGAATGATTGCTATTACCGGCAGGCATAACTATTATTGCACGCCTCCGTGTTTAAGGAGCGCTTCACCGTGCGAAGTTCAGACTTCGCTGTGTTTTCGGCATTTTTCTAGATAAAACAGATGAGGTAAAGAGCAAATGCCGGCGCAACGCCTTTCAAGATTGGTGGCTCATCGGGGCTTCATTACGGCGAGCGTAAAGCGAGAGTTTCAGCTCAAGTATCGCAACTCGCTTCTCGGCGCGTCATGGACAATCTTAAATCCTCTTGCCATGATCATAATATACACACTTGTTTTCTCGCGGGTGATGCAGGCGCGAATCCCGGGCATCGATGGCGCCTATTCATACAGTGTGTTTTTGTGCACCGGGGTGCTTTTGTGGGGGCTCTTTTCTGAAATAGTCCAACGAACGCAATCCATGTTTGTAGACAATGCAAACGTGATGAAGAAGATCAATTTTCCGTGGCTCTGCCTTCCCACAATTGTTTTGGGGAGCGCAGTGTTAAATTTTTTGATCATATTCGGTTTGTTTGCGTTGTTCTTAGTGGTTGTGGGCTTGCTACCGGGCCTGGCTACTATTGCGCTTGTGCCTATCGCCATCTTGCTAATGTGGCTGGCACTTTCTCTTGGGGTTGCTCTCGCAGTTTTAAACGTATTTTTCCGTGATGTGGGTCACCTGACCGGAATTGCGTTGCAGTTTTGGTTTTGGCTTACCCCAATAGTCTATCCCGCCAGCATTCTTCCTGAGCGCGTAGAGTCGTTGTTGTGGCTGAATCCACTTGCGACCTGTATCGTGGCTGCCCAGCAAGTCATACTGGCCCGCGAATGGCCCTCCTGGTCGTCTATGTGGTTTCCGTTAGTGGTGTCTGCAGCTCTAACGGTTTGGGCTTGGTACTTATTTAGGGCCCACGAAGATGAGATTGTTGATGAGCTCTAGCCTCATTACAGTAGAAGAAAGCATAGCTCATGCTCAGTATACAACTCAGTAACGTTGGAAAATCCTACCGCGTATATCCAAACCAGTGGGCTCGTCTGTTGGAATGGCTATTTCCCTTTTTGGGGACGAGACATAATAGAGCTGAAGTCTTACAAGCTGTCAGCTTTACCGTTGCGCCGGGAGAGGCTGTTGGTTTGATCGGTCGAAATGGCGCCGGCAAAAGCACTTTGCTCAAAATTATTACTGGCACGACGCGGCAGAGCACCGGAGAGGTCAAGCTACATGGGCGCGTTGCCGCTTTACTCGAGCTTGGCATGGGGTTCCACCCGGATTTTACTGGGCGTCAAAATCTGTATACCGCTGGTCAGCTAATGGGATTCAGCGAAGCGGAAATCACAACAATGATGCCATCCATCGAGGCTTTCGCTGAAATTGGTGAATTCATTGATAGGCAGGTTAGGGTCTACTCTAGCGGCATGCAGGTCCGTTTGGCCTTTAGTTTGGCCACAGCAATCCGCCCGGACATACTAATAGTCGACGAGGCATTGTCAGTGGGAGATGCATATTTCCAGCATAAAAGCTTTGACAGGATACGACAGTTCAAAGCACAGGGCAGCACGTTGATATTGGTGTCTCATGACAGCGCCGCCATACAGGCTATATGTGACCGCTCAATTTTGCTGGATAACGGTCGTGTAGTGCGCGACGGGGATCCGCACTCCGTGCTGGAATACTATAACGCCCTGGTTGCAAACAGTACCAACATAGGAGAGGCGTCGACCTGCAGCGGAATGATTGCCACTACGTCGGGGAACGCTCGCGCGCAAGTGGCGTCGATTAGACTGGAAACTGCAGATCATCCTGACGCTGAGGTAGTGTTTATCGGGCAGTGGGTGTCTCTCGTAATTGACGTTGAGTCACTTGACGATGTTGAGGCTCTAGTGTGTGGCTACGCAATAAAAAACAGGCTAGGGCAGGATATCTATGGCACCAATACATTTCACTTTCAGCAGCAGGTGACTCAGCTAGCAGTGGGTACTCGTGTAAGGTATTCGTTTAAGTTTCCAGTGAATTTAAATGCTGGTGAGTACTCTATTGCGACCGCGCTAACTGCTGGTGAAACCCACTTGGAAGGCAATTACGAATGGAAAAGCCTTGCCAAAGTATTCACGGTAGTTAACAGCGGCATAAAGCCGTTTACCGGTTTTGTGTGGCTGGAACCCTCAGTAACAGTAGAGGTTGACCAATGACCCTGATAAATCGGATCGCTCGTCGTTTTCTACCCCAGTTGCAGAGCGCCGATAGCCATGTGAGCAGCATCGACGAGGTGGCGCACGTTGCTTCGGCAGAATCGTTGGCTAGGCTCGAGCGCAACCTTCTCCGCCATCAAATTTCTGTGAAGTGGGATGTAATTCATCGGCTCGAAGCACTGAAACCTCCCCGTAGTGATGTCGATTGTGCGCTCTGCGGAGAGCGACATCGGCGAGATGAATTGGCTATTTTCGATAGCAACTGCATTTTCGAAGGAGGGGCAATACGTCGTTTCCAGTGCCCTAGTTGCGACGTTATTTTTGGTAGCGAGGTAATGCTCGCTTTTGATGCTGCGGCACTCACTAAAGAGTACGAGTGGCATTATCAGGTATTTGAGGAAGGCGACTCTACGGAACAAGAGATACTTGCCTTTCACGCTTTAAAGCCGAATAAAGACGCCATCTATATTAATTGGGGTGCGGGTTCTTGGTCCTCCTCGGTGAGGCAGTTGCGTGCTGAAGGTTGGCAAGTTTTTGGCTATGAGCCCCACGCATCTGCACGAATCAATGACGACGCCATGCTCGGCAGTCTCTCTGAGGTTGTGGCGCTTGGGCCGCAGGGAATATTTTCCAACAACCTCCTTGAGCATTTTAGGGATCCAGTGGCAGAGCTTAAGCAGATGAGCGCAGTTCTGCCGTCTGGCAGCTTGATGTCCCATGCAACACCGTGCTTTGAGTACTGCTTTGAATTCACTAGATTCCATTTGTTCTTTTTTCTAGGCAGGTCTAAGTATTTAATTGCCTCTGAGGCAGGTTTGGATGTCGAGGAGTATGTCGAAGAGGGCAATTTTCGTAATTTGGTGCTGAGAAAACCATGAGCAAAGGCTTCACCACTTACGCGCAAAATTTTGAAGATCTGATGCTCTCGCGTGCACTGGGCCATATTGAAACTGGTTTTTATATCGACGTAGGTGCTCAGCATCCTGTTATTGATTCTGTGAGTAAGGTGTTTTATGACCGGGGTTGGCGGGGGATAAATATCGAACCTGTGCCCCTTTATGCCGATGAACTGAGAAAGCTACGCCCCGGGGACGAGATTATACAGGCGGCTGTTGGCAAGGAAGAAGGTATTGTTAAATTCCACGTCATAGCTAATACCGGTTTGAGTACAGCCGTTGATTCCATTGCAAATGCATCATTTCATCAAGGCCTTGAAGGGGAACTCATTGAAGTGCCTGTAGTGACACTTGCAGGCATTTCTAGAAAATTGGGATCACGGGAGGTTCACTGGCTTAAAATTGACGTTGAGGGATACGAAAAACAAGTATTAGAGGGGTGGGATCCCGACCTCCTTCAGCCTTGGATTATTGTAGTTGAAGCCACGTTACCCAACACTGCAACCCCCAATCACTCGGAATGGGAGCATTTACTGCAAGATCGGGGATATCGATTTGTTTACCACGATGGCCTCAATCGCTTTTATTTGCATCCAGATCATGAGGGGTTGCGCGATGCTTTCGCGACGCCACCAAATGTTTTTGATGATCTGCGTTTAACGCCCCACGCGTCGATGTGCCGAGGTATTGTTGCTGTGCATGCGCGGAACATGCAGGATTATGAGCATGCGATTCTTCAGCACGAGAGAACAATTAGGTCTCTTGAGTCAACAATCAGCGATCAGCTGAAGTCAATTAACGATCAGCAACAAGCAATTAACGTTTTGCATCGAGAGTTGAGCGAAAGTAGGGCGAGTTACAGTGCTGTATTGGCGAGTCTTTCCTGGCAGCTTACGGCTCCACTTCGGACTGCAGGGGAATTGGCGCTTAAATTACGGGCGCTCATTACCAAGCGTTCTCTCCCCGCTTTGGAAGGCGACGCGGGTTCAAGCAATTTACTCTCTGAAGAGCCTTTGAATTTATCACCCGCTACTGAGCTGTGGTTGAGGAAATTGCGGGCGACGAGCCATGGGGAAGACAGATAAGTGCGCATAGTTATTGATCTGCAGGGCGCGCAGTCTGCCAGCCGATTCAGAGGGATAGGGCGATATTCTTTGAATCTAGTCCTCGCGCTCCTAGAGTTAAATCAATCTCACGATGTGTACGTGGTCCTCAATAGCGCCTTCGCCGAGTCTGCGGATGAGTTAATTGGTAAGCTTTCGTGTCTTTTGCCCCCCCGTCACATCAAGGTATTTAGACCCGTGGGAGTTCTTGATTGGCAAGACCCGGGTAACCACCGGCGCGCGATGGCCTCAGAGGTGATTCGTGAGGCTTTTGTTGCCGCTCTGAAGCCAGATGTCGTGTTGGTAACGAGCCTATTTGAGGGCTACCAAGATAGTGCCCTAACCTCAGTGGGACCGGGTTTGCTCGCGTCACGTACAGCGGTAGTGCATTACGACCTTATACCCCTACTTTATGATGGTTATTTAACAACGGACGTCCAGAGAATATATTACCAACGGAAGCTTGAGCAGCTTAAAAATGCAGGTAAGTTACTCGCAATATCGAGGCACAGCAAAGACGAAGCAATTAAAGCGCTGGGCTTAAGCGAAGACCGTATCGTCAATATTTCAGCTGCTGTCAGTCTTAACCCCGTAACGCTGCGCAACAGCTCACCAGACCCAGCTCAGCTCAGCGCACTGGGTATTTGTTCTAAGTTTATACTTTGCGTACCCGGTGGTTTTGATCCGCGCAAGAATATAGAAGGGTTAATATCCGCCTACGCTACACTTGAGCCTTCGATACAAAATACTCACCAATTGGTGATTGCCAGCAAAATTGATGACGGTCGTCTGGTGCAGTTGAAGTCCCACTGTGCCTCTGAGGGTATTGCGCAGGGGCGGGTGCTGCTCTTGGGCTATGTAGACGAAGACTCGCTATGCTCTTTGTACGCTCAAACCAGTTTATTTGTGTTTCCGTCAACTCACGAAGGTTTTGGCCTGCCTGTGCTTGAGGCTATGACCTGCGGTGCACCAGTAATTGGCGCAAATCAAACTAGCATTCCTGAAATAATTGGCGATCCAGAGGCGTTATTTGACGCACAGGATCTACGAGCAATGACTCGAGCTATAGAACGTGGCCTCACAGATGAAGTCTTTAGGGAGAGGTTGCGTCTGAACGCTGTTGCTCGCGCCGACCAATTTTCGTGGCGAAAAACTGCGGCCGGCACGATGGCCGCCTTAGAGGAGCTAGCAATTGCTCAGCCGGCCGAGCAAGACGACGATCCTTGGAAAGCTGTGGAGGAAAAAGTTAGTCGTGTGCTTGGTCCAGCTGGCACAGAATACGTCGAAATGGCGATGTGCTTGGCGGCAAACTGCCGGCTTCGCGATAGGCCTTCGTTGTTTCTTGACGTCACCGAGCTGAATCGGTCAGATGGTAAATCGGGGATCCAGCGCGTGGTTCGCAGTCTTTTGCGAGTATTCCTATCTAATCCACCAGAGGGTTATGAAACTGTCCCCGTTTATTTTGACGGCAGGCAGTTTCGCGCTGCATCTAAATTTTTGACGGGCCAATTTGGTGGTTTATGTGCCACCCACGCAGAGAGCGCCTCCGCAGACGCTGCGCTAGATGTTTATGAGGGGGATGTATATCTTTCGCTGGATTTGAATATGCACGCTATGCCGAAGACTTTGCCGTTGATGCAACAGTGGGCGCGTTGTGGGGTAAGTATTTGTTTCGTTGTCTACGATCTGCTGCCATCTATAAGACCTGACTGGTGGCCGAGTGGGATTGGGGAAAGGTTCGAGGAATGGCTGACTTCGCTACTTTCTGTGGCTACCGTAGTTGCGTGTATTTCAAAGTCGGTAGCCGTCGAGCTAGAGGCCTGGCAGCGAGAAAGGAAAATTGTTCCGCAGCTTAAAGCGCCTGAGATTAGCTGGTTTCATTTGGGAGCGGATATTGAAAACAGCACTCCCTCCTCGGGCTTGCCAAATGGATTTTTTGATATCCAGGAGGCCATGCGTACTAAGCCTTCCTTTCTGATGGTGGGCACTATTGAGCCTAGAAAAGGTCACCGACAGGCATTAGCTGCCTTTGAGTTGCTATGGTCTCGCGGGGTAGATGTGAACTTAATCGTGGTAGGAAAGCCAGGCTGGCTGGCAGATGATTTGATCGATAGCTTGTCCAAACACCAGCAAACCTCAAAGCGCCTATGGTGGATTGCAAATGCTAGTGACGAGTGCTTAGAGCAGCTTTATGGGTTTGCATGCTGCCTTATTGCTGCTAGCGAAGCGGAGGGCTTTGGATTGCCCTTGATAGAAGCTGCGCAGCATGGTCTACCCGTGATCGCTAGGGATATTCCCATTTTTCGGGAAGTGGCATCCGATTACGCTGAGTATTTTGATGGACCAAGCCGAGAAGCGCTCGCCGACTGCGTCGAGAGATGGCTATTAACTTGCAACGATGATGGTGGTAACGTCAAAAGAACATCTCTGTCGCATTTAACCTGGCGCCAAAGCGCGCAGCAGCTTATCGAAGTGCTGCCGCTGAAGTCACATGAAACCGGCGGATCGGGGAGGCAGAATGAGCTGGTTTAGGGGTGGACGTTTGGCTAGATTTGTTGCTTGCTTCACCGCTGCTAGCAGCGCGGGCCAGGGTTTGAATGTGGCCAAACCAATTCCAAATTGCTCTAAGCTGCAGTACTACCCTGGATATTTGCCAGAGGATGAAAGCCTGATCAGGCAATTTGCGACAGAAACTGCGATGGTTAATGAGGCCTGGATTATAGATGGCTTTGGTGTGAAGACGTTGCGCGAGTGTGTGCCATTTGCTGATTCATCAGAATTTAATAAATCTGCGCTACAGTTCCCGCTGCCAGATGATGGTTTTCATGCCGAAGGTATCGAGTATGTGGCGTTGCTGGATGCGGTTAGCAATTTTGCCCCGAGCGGTCGGTTTTGCATGGCGGAATTAGGTGCGGGCTGGGGGCCGTGGTTAGCGATGGCGGGTGTGATATTCCGTCGGATGGGTGTGCAGGAAGTGCATCTTGTCGGTGTGGAGGCATCTAAAGCGAGGTTCGAGTTAATGCAGCGCCACATGGCAGTGAATGGCTTGTTGGGTGGTTCTGGCTTGACCTGCAGGCTGGAGCAGGCGGCAATCTGGCATACAGGTGAAATGGTGAGTTTTCCCGTCGATGATTTGGAAGACTTGGGAGCAGCTGCAACCCCCCTCACGATGGCGGTTGGTAGCCAAGACTACCGAGGGCGGCAGACTGAGTTCGAGTGTGTTCCCGCTATGACGCTGCAACAGTTGTTTGCGGAATCGGAGACGTGTGATTTTTTGCATATCGATGTTCAGGGGGTTGAGTTCGAGCTGTTGGCCTCTAGTTCGAAATGGTGGTCAGAGAATGTCAAGGCGATCCTAGTAGCTACACACAGCAGGGAATTAGAGGGCAAGATCATACGTCTATTTTCTGACGAAGGTTGGTTGCTTCGTCGGGAAAAGCCCTGTCGATTTACCAACGAGCGACTGCAGGGTGGCAGCGTGTCCGCTACCTATTGCGATGGGGCCCAATATTGGGTTCACCCCTCCGTTGCTAATAGAATAGGATGAGGTAACATCTCGCTGAAGGGGGGAGAAAAGCTGCTCAAGTAGGTAGGGTGCGGTCGCCAAAAGGAAAGTCGATAGGTGATGCGTACCGATCTTATGAAACAGGGCAGCAAAACAGGTGGAAAAGAGCAGCAAAACAGGGGTTTGAAATGATAAAGCGAGACGCGGCATTAATGACAAATCCTGGTGGAGAGAAAATCGAAGCGTGACAGTTGATTTTGAATCTTGGTGTGCTTAAACTCGTGGTGCACTGCCTCAAAGAAGCAGTGGCCTTGGGGCAGGAGCTTGGGCCACAGTCAAGACGATTAGAATTATTTAGAGACTTTTAGGAGTTACAAAGATATGGATAGTATCTATACCGACGCGATCCAACGCCTTTACTTGGCATACTTCAATCGCCCGGCTGACCCAATTAGCTTACAAGCGTACGAAGATATTCTTCAGGACATGCTAGGTGGCGCGGAAGCTAGCCAGGCGGACTTAGAGCTTTTGGCAGAAACCTACTTTAGCCCTTCTCAGGAGTACATTGATCTGTACGCTGGCTTGAGTAATTCTCAAATCGTCAACAGCCTGTACAACAACCTTTTTGGTCGGGATGCGGAGCCCGAAGGCCTTCTGTACTGGACCGGTGAGCTCAATGCCGGCCGGGAAACTTTCGCATCCATCGCTCTGCAGCTTACTTACAGTGCTCAAGGTACCGACGCGCAGACCATTGATACGCGAATTACCGCTGCTACAGCGTTTACCGAAGCGGTGGACACAACCGCTGAAATCATTGGTTACCAGGGTAACGCCGCCGCCGCTGAGGCGAGGGAGTGGCTGGCCCAATTTGATTACACCACTGGTGGACCTACCCAAGAGCAGGTGGACGAGGGGGTTTCAAGCGCCTCAAACACCGTTGTTCAGGGCGAAGACATTAACCTGACCACTGGCAACGACAACGTCACCATCACAACAACCGGTGTTGTTGATAACATCTATGGTTATGTTCAGGCTGGTGACAGTGGTATTGCTGGTGATTCAACGCTGAACGCTGGAGACGTCATTGACGGCAATGGCGACACCAAGGTTCGTATCACTTTTGAAGGCGACGTCGTTGCCGAGCGATACTCTTTTATTCAGGATGTTGCAACGTTTGATGCGGTGAGTGGTGCCGCTAACTCTAGCGTAGTTTTTCAGGCCATCGATTGGACTGACGTCGGCGCTGTGTCGTTGGCGTCTGGTGTGGACGGTGGTGATGTGACATTTGCCAACCTAGAGTCTTCCACAACGGGTTCTATTGGTTCGGTTGGTGGAACAGTGACGCTGGGCTACGAGGACGGTTTGACCGTCACTTTGGCTAACTCTAGCCGCGGCGGCGCCTCATTTGATGGCACTGATGCAACCGTTAGTGTGTTGGGCAATGCGTCGGAAGAAGGGGAGGTTTGGGTTGAGAGCGATGGCGATGCCACCCTTAACTCGATCGCGGTTGGCGGCGCCTCGAGCGGCGACGTTGCCGACTACGGCCTGGCGCTCATATATAACGGCGAGGGCAGTCTTTCTGTTTCCAGTGTAGACGTTGAGGCGGTTTCCGCTTACGCCGTAATCGAGAACAACGACGGCGGTAGTATTGTTGACACGGCTGCCATTAGCATCGGCGCCATTGGTGTTGTTGGTAAGGCGGATCCCACTAATGATGGACTGGCGGGTCTAGCCGCTGTGGGAGTCTACGACAATGATCTGGCGGTAATTGAGGTTGGGCCGGTCGCGGCACAGCTTACCGCCGACGGCGGAGGTGCTTACGTAGAGCTTGGTGGCAATGATAATTCCGACGTCACCGTCGGTGCAGTTAACGTGCTTGCGCAAGACGACGGTTATGCCTTGTTTGGCGCTTATGACAATGAGAGCTCGGCTTTGACTGTTGGCGATGTTGATATCGAGGTGGGCGATACCGGCTCAGGCGCAGCCTTTTACATGGTCTACAATAACGATTCGACTGTCTCTGTGGGCAACATTGACTTAGCTATGGGTGACGCAGCTGTAGAGACTTGGGGTACTGATTCCGCTTACGGCATAGTCACTATTTACGATAACGACGATTCCAGTGTTGTAGTTGGCAATATTGATGCAACGGCGGGGGCCAATCAAGTTGTAGACGTCGAGGTTTACGATAACGATGGGGGCGATGTCACCACTGGTCGTATTGATGTCCGGGTAGGCGAGGACTCCTACGTTAGCGTAGACATCGATGCCAACGACTCTGCAACCATTGAGGCGGGCGATGTAAGGATCGACGTCTCCGGATCGGGTAGCAGCACCGAGGTTTATGTTTCAGCCAATGACAACGACGTGTCGAACGTAGTTCTCGGCGACGTTGATTTGGAGCTGGGCGGTGGCGCAAGTGTAAGTATTTCTGTGGATTACAATGATTCATCTACTGTAACCGTTGGGAATATCAAGGTTGCTTCCGGTGGGGACTTTAACTGGGTCCGAAATTCTTTGGCGCACAACGATAACGCAGTGGTCACCATGGGTGACGTCGATCTGATGTTGGATGGCCAGGGCTTAGCCTTTGTGCAGGTTAATGACAACAATAGCTCAACTGCTGAAATGGGTGACATCAGCATTACAGCTGCTGGCACCGCGGGTTCTGCGGCCACTTTGGATGTCTGGTCCAATGATAATGCGAGCGTTCTTGTTGGAGACCTAAGTGTATTAACTCCCGGGTCGTTTGCAGATTTCAACGCGGAGATCAAAAATAACGACGGTGCCTCGGTAACTGTCGGAGATATTGATGTTGCGATGGGCGGAGCTGCAGATGCAAACGTGTCCGTCGAGGATCACGATGGCGCTACTGTTGTCGTTGGTAATGTCGACATCGCAGTTAGCAGTGCTAGCTCATCGTCCGACGTTGATATGTACGTGGACTACAACGACTCCTCAACCGTGACCATAGGCAATGTTTCTGTAACTGCCGAGGGTTCAGGCGCTGATTTTTATGGAGAGGTATACAACAACGATGGTTCTTCCGTAACTCTGGGAGACATTGATGTCAACCTTGGGGAGAGTGCGGATGCATATCTCTATGTATCCAACAATGATTCCTCCGATGTGACAATCGGTAATGTCGATATCGCGGTTAGCGGTGCCAGCTCATTGTCCGACGTTGATATTTACGTGGACTACAACTACTCCTCAACCGTGACCATGGGCAATGTTTCTGTAACTGCCG
>Ga0181563_10005062_pt1 | contig 12150 bp, 20 predicted proteins | sample 011ome_25_FD_133759 | JGI IMG/M metagenome (GOLD analysis project Ga0181563, IMG submission 133759) | Coastal salt marsh microbial communities from the Groves Creek Marsh, Skidaway Island, Georgia - 011512CT metaG (megahit assembly) | ecosystem: Environmental > Aquatic > Marine > Intertidal... | reverse complement strand
TTTTTATCTCCTATAGCAAGATGTGGACTTGCCACAGTTGCTATATTACCTGCACTGGTAGCACCTGCTGTAGCAGTTTCTTTCATATACTGCTTTAGCCTATCTTCTAGAGATAATTGCTTGTGTTTTTCTTTGCGTGGAATAGTTTTTGTTTTGTCTTTATGCGTTCCAGCGGCACCGCTTTTGCGTAGTGCTTCCATATCACGCCAGTTAGGATCACGTGGCTTGTTTGGTTCTGGTTTCTTTTTTGCTTCTTGTATCTCTGTTATACGCATACTAATATTTACCTGTCTTTAAGTATATTTTCCATTGTTTTACTTGCTGTCTTTGTAAAGAATCTAGGTGCAACACTATGTATTAATAGTGCAGGCACTAACAACTGTAATTTTACTGCTGTCTTCAGTGCTTTGCCCATATGTTGCAATCCTGTTTCGCCTACTTCATCTAAATGTAATTTACATTGTTTACTAAACATCATTACTTCTTTCTGCCGCTTTTCATGTTTGCACACCAGTGATACATTTTTGCTCTTTCACCACTAGCATTTTTTGCTTTTTTACGTAACTCAGATACACTGCCACTGCAACTTGCACCTGCACGTTTTACTCTCCCCGGTCTACTTTTACCTTTTACTTTACCATCAGCAAAGTTTTCTAATATTCCTAAAATTTGATCTGGAGTATACTTGCCACTTTGTAATGCTTCTTTTGCCATTTTAGTTGCTGTTGCATACATGACTGCTTCGGCATCATCACCGTAGCGTTTCTTAAAATCTTTCTTATTTTTCTTCATACCTTTTACGATACGTTCTTTTTCTTTTTCTTCGCCTTTAGTAAGTTCACGTTCTTTTACTTTTTCATCTTTGTTAAGATGATTCATTAACGTTTGAAATGTTCTTTCAAATTTATGATCTTTGTGTTTAACACCAATGCCACCTGCGGCATTCCATTTATCAATGTTTTGTCCAAAGTCATCTATTAGTATGTTTGGAGTACCATCACTTTGCTGTGCATACTTGGCTTTGTTTCCTGTGATGATTACTTCTTTAGGTGGAAACTGTTTAAGATTCTTTTCTACCCACATACGTTTATGTGGTTCTGATCTAGGATCGTCTGCCAGAGGCGAACTTAAAATTGTATAACTTCCTTTAAGTTTGCGAACCAAAGCCAATAGTTTTCCTGCGTTAGGAGTAGGTCTTAATTTTAACCAAAAGTCGTCTTTATCTCTAATTGCTTGTAAGCCTTTATCAATATCTTTGATGTCACGAAAGTTTTTCTTACCCATGAGTTTTGCCCATGCATCAAAGAAGTCAACAAGAACGCCATCCATATCGATGTATACTTCGTTTTTAGTTTTGTTTGCTAATTCAACTAATCTCACTTTTTACGTCCTCTAAATCCTTTAAAGCCTGCACCAGTCATATATGGTCTTGAAAACCATAATTTAAACCATTCTGGATCTCCTGGTTTAACACCTAGTTTACGCTCTTTATCTTTTAATGCCTGTGCAGTATGTGACATATTTTCTAACGATTGTACATTATCATGACGTACTATGTCAACCCCTGCTAACTTTTTTAATTCGTCTAGGGTCATTATATTAATTTTAAACTTTTCATCATTTTGCGTAGAGTGCCCTTGTTTACATCTTTTGTAGTATTTTGTTTAGTAATAATACCAACACCTGCGGCTTCTGTACTTTTAATTGCATCTTGTTTAAATGCTTTATCTACACCAATTTTACTTGCCAAGGCTCTACGTTTTTTAAGTTTATCTGCAACACTTAATTCTTCTGGTTCAGGTGGACGTCTTTTAACAGTGTTTCTTTTTGGAGTTCTAGTTGCAAACCCCATAATCTCATTTACTTCAAGTCCCATTCCTTTGCGTACTCTAGCAAACATCTGTTTGGCAAGTGTTTCACTTCCTGATACTCCTTGTGCAAAACTATCAAAGTCGTCATTTGCCGCAAACTGTCTTAACTTACTTGCACTCATGCCAGCAACACCTTCAGCATCAGGATCACGTTCTCCACTGCTTACAACTTTTGCATTTGCAAATTTAAAAGGTATATTACCTTTTTGGTCTGGCTTATTATTATACTTGTCAATTAAATCTTGATACTGTTGTACTCTATCACTACCAGCAACTACAATAATATTATCATATCCTTTTCCTTGTAACAGTTCAAACATTTGAATAATTGTTTTTACATTTGTATTTTTATCCACAGGTATATTAAACATCTCTTGAGCAAAATGTAATTTTTCTGCAAATGATAATGGATCTGTTTTAGGTTTTTGTGTTTTAGTTAAAAACAAAATAGGATCACCCATAAACTTTTGTGCATGTTGATTTACAACATCTATAACTTTTTGGTGACCAATAGTTGGCGGATTCATTCTTCCCCAAGCAACTACTGCTGTCTTCTTTGATGGTGCTTCAAGCAGTTCGTTGAGTAGCATTATGCCTCCTTAGGATCGTATGCGCCGTCTTTAATATATGATAAGTGCTTTTCTGCTAGTTTGTTACAAATACTAGCCATTAATTTTTTTGTGTATACTTCTTCTGTTTTACCAGGGGTTCCGTAAGTTTCATTGTATTTCATGCAACCTGCTGTTACCATTTTTTCAAAATAGGGTGCAACTTCTTCAACTGAATCTTTTTCAATTATATTTTTTCTTTTTAGTTCGTGTACTACTGGCAGAAAAAATTCTTTATGAAGTTCGTCATCATTGTCGATGAAAAAACTTAGATCATCAATTAAATCGTATTGTGGTTTATTATTTTCTTCTGGAGTAAACAGTTCTTTTAATAACATTTGTGATTACCATTTCTTACATGACCAATAACGTGCTTTATGTTTTGGACCTGGTGAATCACAATTATGTCTAGCACGGAAACTTCTACGTCTAGCAGGATTAGATTTTTTAATTCTCATTGTAGGATCACCAAAGTTAACTTTTACAACGTTACCTTTTGGATTTTTAACATAAACTTTAAACTTTTTAACATCACCACGCATTGGTTTATTAAGTTTTACATTGCGTCCTTGATATTCTGCTTCTTCAACATGTTCATCATTTTCTTCAATCCAACCAAATGTTTCATAAAAATCATCACCATGTAGTGTAACATCTGATAAGTTGTTGAACCAAGTTTCTTCTTCAACCGGCTCTTCTTCTTTTTCTTCTTCTTCAACTGGTGCTTCTGTAGATTCCATCTCTTTTGCATCAGGCTCATCATCGTCTTTGTATTCGATGTCAGCATCTGGATCTCTTTCAAGTTCCATACTTCTTAATGCTTGTTTAATAACTTCAATGGCTAATTTTTGTTCTGGCTTACTCAACTGCGAAAGCATCATATTGCCTTGTGCAAGTTTTTCACCTAACATACCTACGTGTCCGCTTAGGTCCATTTGTGCATCACTTGAAGGTTTAATTCTTGATGCAATTTCACCTAGTAATCTTGCTGGAGAGTTTTTAAGTTCGTCTTGGAATAGAGCAAGTTTTGTTTTAGGATCATTTACATCTTTGCCTTTAAACTTCATATTGTTAGCACTGCTAAACTTTATTCCGCTTTGTGTTGGTGGTGTAAATGTAATATCTTTTACATGATTAATAGCATCATCAAAAGATAGCCTTTCTGGCTCTTTTTTAGCCTCTGCATTCACTGCATCTATTTTATTAATTAGTTCTCTAAAATCCATAATATACTCTCCTATGTGAGTATTTATTACAGATTGGTCCTTTTATCGATGTTGTTTGAACACCACTTTTCTAGGCTCTGGTGCGGTAAATTCATAGCCAGTCATATTACCTACATAAAAGCGTCCTTGCCAAACCAAGCGTATACGCACTGTATTAAGGATTACGTCCATATGTTTACCTTCATGGTAAGCGTAAAGATCTGCTTCAACAACTTGATCGTTGTCTGTACAAGTGACTGCTATTGTTTTTGGAAGTTCTTCTCTGTATTGGGCCATATATGTCTCCTTGAATTTGTAGGTATAAAAAAAGACCCCCGAAGGGGTCTTCTTTCACTTTTTTAATTAGGCTACGTTTGAAGCAAGTGCTTTGTAACCTGCCGCAATTACTTTACGGCTTGCAGTACCCAAACGATATTTGTTTGTTGTTCTGCCTTTTGTATCAGTGTGCGTGTTAAGGTACACAGGATATCCTGAAAACCTTAGCGCCTGGATTACTGCCGCAGGATTACCTGCACCAAAACGTGCTTTGATCTGCTTTGCAGTAAGTTCCTGTCCTGATGAAAGGGCAGTAAGTACTTTAGATTGAATTGTGTTTGACATTATTTTCTCCTATTGTCTAGTGAAAACCAATTTTTCACTTTCACTTGTATATAATACAGTAATATAAGATGTTTGTAAAGACTTTGTTTAGCCAAAGTGGCGTCGAAACGCCACTCTGTTTATCCGATTTATGCGGCAACTGTATTGATTACAGTTTTGTTTGTGTTAGAAAGTAAACTTACTAACTGTTCTTTCATCGCCATAGCACCTTGTAGGTTTGATGTACCTAGTACTCTTACGTTGAAATCATAACCAGCATCTACTAATTTTCTAGTAGCAGTTGGTCTTGACATTTTTAAGTTTGCAAATTTAATTGCTCCACCGTTAACAGAACCGTTTACCATGTACTTGTTTGCTTCTTCAACGAATACGCCAATTTTTGAATTTACGTTTCCTTTTTGAAACTCTCTAGTATATACAACGAATTGTTTTGATCTAGCCATTTGTTTCTCCTTGTTATGATTATTAAAAAAGTGTCTAATTAAATTAAACATAATATATACATAATACAACAAATCGTTGTAAAAAGCAAGTACTTATTTTACCAAAATAGATAACAAAGTGGTTGACAAATGTGGTAAAACCAACTATACTGTGTACATAGTTAGATAAAAGGAAATCCAAAATGCACAAACAAGTACCAATCAAAGATGCTATCAATCTGGCTGTACAAGTTTATCGTAAAGCCGGTAATCAATACAATAAAGAAAATGTGTATGAATATAAAAACACAGAAGATGGTCCTTTCGAACAAATTACAACCAAAAGTAACAAACAGATTCTAAAAGAGTTGTTTGACAAAGATCAACTTGTAATTGATCCAAAGTGTAATGATATGGTTGAAGATATCTATAATCATTATCAAGGATTGGTTTTCAAAGTGCTATCAGATACTGCAAGTGATTTTGTAGAACGGATTTATAAAATTGTAACTAAAGAAATGGTCGAACGCAAAGATCTTGGGTTCGTTGCTCCGTTGCCTGCACTTTACGAACAAGAAATGGCTAGAGACCTTTTTATAGAGGAAGTGAGCCAATCACAACATCTTGGTACTCCTGGAACTAAAATGAATACTCGTGCAATACTGCATGAAGCACGTTATATTAGGACACGTGACTTCCATGTGTATACTTTTATTAGTAATGGTAATTTGATCTCACACTTTTCGCAAAAAGGTATTACTGAATGGGGTGCTATTCCAAAACTACGTGAAGGCAACGAATATAATATTACATTCAAAGTAAAACGCCATGGCCATAGCAAGTTTTATAATTGTAGTGAAACTTTAGTGAATTATCTTAAAATTAGCGACTAGAGTCGTCGCCACCGCTTACTTCAATATCAAAATCTTTTGTAATGGCTTTCGCAACTGTGTTAGCCATTTCTTCTGCTGTAGCATCGTCTAAGTCTTTGTTTAATGCTACTTCATATACATGCATACCTTCAGTAGTATATGATTCAAACATTATTTCTCCGTCATTGCTTTCATTCAAACTTTCGTTTACAGTTGATGCCATTGCTCCTGCAAATACCTTTAAAAATGCATCACCCTGATCTTCATTAAAAATAAATCTGATAAAATGTTCGTTCATTAGTAGTTTACCTTAATTGAATTTATACGTCCGTTTGTATATGTTGCAACTGCTCTTAACCAAATAAAGTTACCTGTAAAATTAGCAACAAAATCTGTGTCAGTGTCTGAACCTGTTGTATATGTTGTTCCTGCTATGTCAAACCAGTCAGATCCCGCAGGCGAAGTGGCTAACGAAGCCTGCATTTTGACCGTGCCTGAAAAATCTGTAATAGCATAATGGACAGTGTGCAATCCATCTCCTCCTTTGTAGTATCCGTCACCTTTAACTTTATCAGTTGTAAGTACAGTTTGTGTACTGTCTGCTTCAGGTGTTTGTGCTACAGGAGTTATTGCAGTCCCGTCTTGATCTATAAATTGTAATGTTGTACTATTCGCTGGCATACAGTTATTTATGTAATTTTTATCTTATAGGCTTTTGCAATACGAGCAATATCCATACCTTCAACATCACGTACATCATTTAATTTAACGTTGTATTCGTGGTGTCTACCAGCATAATCTTGTTCCCATGCAACTATACCGTTTTCGTTTGCAGTTGAAACGTTGACATCTTTGTCAACAATAACCACTTGACCGCCTATGCCATTTGCTTTGACAGTAGCATTAATAGTAGTACCGTGATTGATTACTTTACGTTTGATTAGTTCTTTAATTATTGTGTTGTTCATCTAGTTCAGCCTCCGTTATATATTCTTGTATGTTTCTAATTGTGTCGCCTAAGTACATTTGTAATAATAGCATCATTTCTGAATTTGTACTGTATAAAAACTTTCCATCTGAATACAAATATCCACGTCTAATACTATTTGTTAAATTGCCTGATGCTTTTAATTCACCGTTGTAGTTGCTTATCCATTCACTAAATCCTGCTTGTTGTACAACTTTACCACGTAAATTAATTTTGTATCTATATTTGTCGTATGGTAATTTTTTGCAAATAATTGTTGTTGGATTTTCATCAAAGAACTTACTGTGTGATTCATTCTTTGGCCAAACAATTTCATTTATTTCATTTTTAAATGTATTTGTTAAATCTAACCATAGACTTTCGTCGTTTGTATAAAAAGCAAGTTTATTGCCTTCGTTACGTATTTTGCTATCTTTATTGTAGTTTGTTGTGATCCAGTTGTATAGTTTATACAATGTAAATCTATTTTCCCAAACTTCTTTGTTTGCTTTGTAGCGACCTTCATGTAAGTCGAGATTCATGTTAGCATAATGGTATGAGTGATTAGGATTTGATATACCTGACCATTCTTCTAATCTTTCAGCACTAAAAAGTTTTTCTATTTCAGATCTACTTGCGTATCTTAGATAACTTGTCCTTGGGGTTTTTACAACTGCTTTGTATTTGAACTTGTTAAAAAATAGTTTACTGGTGTGTTGCGTTATCAACTTCGGCATCCTTCTCTTTCGTAGGCATAAATTCTTTTATGTCTAGTTTAATGTTCTCGCCGTCTAAGTCTACAGTAACGTGTCCGCCATTAACAAGTTTGCCAAATAGTACTTCTTTACTCATAGGCTTCTTAATTTCATTGTCAATTACACGCTGAAGTGGTCTCGCACCCATTTTTTTGTTGAATCCTTTTTTAACAAGGAAGTCTTTAACTGTTTGTGTAAGTTCAATTAATATACCTTTGTCTGCCAACATATCATTTACTTCTTTAATAAATTTGTCGACAATAAGCATCATAGTCGATTTTTCAAGTCTATCAAACTTAATGATACCATCTAATCTATTTCTAAATTCAGGAGCAAAAAAGTCAGTAACAGCATTGTCATCTTCTCCTGAACGATCCATGTCACCAAATCCTATGCCGTTTTTCTCCATCTCTCTAGCACCTAAGTTACTTGTCATAATAACAATGGCATTCCTTGCATCTGCTTTTTTACCATTTGAACCTGTAACAAAACCGTGATCCATAAGTCCTAGTAACACATTTGTAACATCTTTGTGTGCTTTTTCAATTTCATCTAGTAGTAAAATACAGTTTGGATGCTCTTGTAGTTTTGTAATAAGTTGTCCTGCATCTTCTTCGAAGCCAACATATCCTGGAGGCGCACCAATAAATTTAGCAACAGAATGTCTTTCTTGATATTCACTCATATCAAAACGTACTAGTTCAACACCCATTTCGCTAGCCAATACTTTTGCTGTTTCTGTCTTACCACAACCTGTAGGCCCTACAAACAAAAACGAACCAACTGGTTTGTTAAGACTTTTTAGTCCTGCTTGTGCAATAAAGATTTTATCTAACAAGCCATCAATTGCTTCATCTTGTCCGTATACTTTAGTTTTCATACCACCTTCAAGATCTTTAAGTGTTTCTGTTTCTTTGGCCGCAATCTGCTCTAATGGAAGATTAGTCATTTTACTTACTTCAAAAACAACTTGATCATGATCTACTATACCATTTGCTTCGTCTTTGACTTTAAATCTAGCACCAGCACGATCAATAATATCAATTGCTTTATCTGGTAATTTTTTATCTGCCATATATTTCTCTGAATACATAACTGCATCGTCAATTGCTTTGTCTGTAATTGTTACACCGTGATGTTCTTCATAATACTTTTTAAGTCCATGTAAAATATCTACTGTAACTTCTGCACTAGGTTCATCAACAGTTACACGTTGGAACCTACGCATTAATGCACGATCTTTTTCAAAGTGTTTTCTATATTCTTCCCACGTTGTACTTGCTACAACTTTAATTGTTCCTTTACCCAAAGCAGGTTTAAGCATGTTTGCCATATCATTTGATTGGCCACTTCCGCCTGCACCAGCACCACTCATCATGTGTGCTTCATCAATAAACAAAATTGCTTTGTCTTTTTTCTCTAATGCATGAATAACCATCTTTAGACGTTCTTCAAAGTCACCTCTATATTTGCTACCTGCAACCAAAGCACCAATATCTAAAGAATAAACTGTGCTACCTTTAATAAACTCAGGTACATTATCGTTTGCTATTTCAACAGCAAGTCCTTCAGCAATAGCAGTTTTACCTACGCCAGGATCACCTACCAACATTACATTTGCTTTTTGTCTACGTGCAAGTATAAGCACAGTTTCTTCAATTTCGTTAGCACGACCAATCACTGGATCAATCTTACCACGTTTTGCTTTAACAGAAAGGTTATCACAGAATGAACTAATAATTTTTTCTAATTGTGAACTGCTATATTGTTCACTTGCCGCTTCACCAACAATTTGTTCTGCTTCAATAAAGTTACTAAACTTTTCAGAATCAATACCATGCTTCCGCATACAGAACGCACTAAAACTTTTCTTTTCTTTGAGCATACTTAAAAACACATCAATAGGATCAATAGTAGTTCTACCACTAAACAGTGTTTGTGTAAATGCTCTGTTAAGCATTCTTTCCATTGCTTGTGTTTTTTTAGGTCTGCCTTTGAAATTAGGATCAACAATATCTGTAAGTTTGTCTCCAATAAAATCTGTAAGATCTTTTTTAATTTTTACTGTGTCAGCACCAAATTCTGTAAGTGTTTGTTCAAACTGTTCATCGCATACTAATGCCATCGCAAAATGTTCAATGGTCACATATTCATGTTTGGCAGTTTGTGCCAACTTGATTGCTTCTTCAAAAATACCTTCTAATTGTTCATTAGGTTCAAGCATTAACTATTCCTTTTTTAATATTTTTTTGGGCACGTTTTGTAGCCATACCCCATTTAAGATGAGATACTCTGTCTTTAAAAACAATACCGTTTAAATGATCGCATTCATGCAAATAGCATCTAGCGTCATAACCTTCTATTCTACCTACTTGTTTTTCTCCGTTTTCGTCCCAAAACTCTGCAACTATCCAACTTGGTCTTTTAATTTTTACAAATACTCCTGGAAAACTTAAACAACCTTCTACATCTAAAATTAAATCTGTACTAGCATCTAATACTGTTGGATTAATAAAAATTTGTGCTTTGTCTTTATATGCTTCACTACCCATTGTGAATGCCGCAGTTTCAATGCCTACTTGACATGCACTTAAACCTACACCTTTGTTTGCAAATTGTGCTTCTAACATTTTTTCTTTAAGTTCTTTTGGATCCATAATTGGATTCTCGAAATCAAATGCTGGCATTGATTTGTCTAAAATTTCTGCTGGGTATTTTACAATCTCTAACATATTATATACTATACTTCCTTTCTAGTTTTTGTCAAGACCCTTGCTCGTTCAATTAGGTCTTTATGATGTTCATTTATATTTTTTGGAACAGTTCCCTTTACTTTTATGTATAACGTTCCAATACCAGGGGCGTTCACTATTGGCATACCTAAACCCTTCATACTAAAAGTAGTTTCAGGTTGTGTTCCTGCAGGTATATTTAATACAAATCCTTTGTCAAAATGGTCAATTTCTACTTTACAACCTAGTATGAGTTCATATACAGTTACTGAAATAGTTTTGTATAAGTCACAACCATCTCTATTAAATCTTGGATCTCTTTTAATTTTTGCTGTAACTGTTAAATCGCCTGGTGGTACGCCTTTGATACTATCGTCACCTAAACCACGTAATTTAATAGATTGTCCATTTTCAATACCAGGAGGCATTCTAGTATCTATTGTTTGTTTTCTACCACTAGGTTATGGCACTTCGAATACAATACTTTTGCCTTTATATGCTTCTTCTAAAGTAAGTTCATAATTTATGTTTAGTGTTTTGTTGCGTTGTTGTCTTCTTGTTTGTTGTCCAAACATGTCGCCAAAGGGGCCGCCGCCTTGTCCAAACATTTGTGAAAATACTTCGTTTATATCTGCCATATTTCCAGTGTAATTGAAACCTTGTTGTTGTGGATCAGCCGTTCCAAACTGATCATACATTTGTTTCTTTTGTGGATCTTTTAATACTTGGTATGCTTCGTTAATTTCTTTGAACTTGGAATCATCACCGCCCGTACGATCAGGGTGATGTTGCATACTTTGTTTTTTGTATGCTTTTTTGATTTCAGTGGCAGAAGCGCCGCGAGAGATACCTAAAGTGTCATAGTAGTCCATAGTATTAATTATATGACAGAATTAGATATCTGTCAAGTGTTATTTGTCTGATTTTTTAGAAGTACCAGTATATAATCCAAACCATGCCGCACCAGCACCAACTACAATACTAATCAAACCGGATTGTTCCATTGTTGGTGAAGGAAGAGCCATATACCAAATTACACATTTATATAATAGAACAATGTATACAGTTAAGAACAATCTTGGAAAAATTCTCCAAGCATCAACTGCTCTTGCCATATGTATTAAATTTGCATATGGATTAACACCTAAGTCTTTTACACTTGTGTCTACTTCTAAATCCACTTGTATTTTTTGTTTAGGTTCTGCAACCTTTACATCATCAGCCATTATTTTTTACCCTCTAATTTTTTAATTCGCTTTTCCAATTCGTCTATTTTTTTAGTTACATATGGATATTTTTTACGCCATGCATCTTTTGGTTGCTCTAACCAAGTCCAACCATAACGTTCTACTAAAAAGTCTGCAATACGATCAAAATGACCATACAACCAAAGACCAATTCGTGTGCTTTTGAAATACGTAGAAAACGCAAGACCAAACAAAGACCCAACTAATGCTGTGTAAATCCACAGACGATCACTCGCCATTCTTTCAATCATTTCCCACATAATTCGCTCCTTTGTATTATGTGAGTATTTATTCAATCCAACGTCTAATACCCAGTGCTTTTCGTGGATCATATACTTTGTAACTGACTGTATTGTCTTGATTTCCACCTAATATAAGCCATCTACCTTCTTCTGTAGTGCTTACATAAAAGCCAACATGCCCTTGCCATGCTTCAGTGCCACGTGGAAATATTACTATATCTCCTTCTTGTATGTCTGCAGGATTAACAGGCCAACCCCATTCTAAAAAACTTCTCGCGGCCAAAGGATATTCTGCATCTGAATCATATAAGTTTGTAATACCATCTTTTGATAGTATGGCATTTACAAAAGCCGCACACCATTCTGTACGCAGTGGATCAATTTCTAAGAGTTCTTGTAGTTCATATCTATCATGGTATTCGTGTAAACCAAGATATTCTGTAGCAACTTCAGAAGGATTCGTCTGAGACGATATACAACTAGGCAGTAAAATTAAACTTATGAAAGTTAGTCGTCGGATTTTTGTGACTCTTTAGATTCGTAGTATTCGCGATACTGATCTAATGTCATACCCTGCTTTATCATAAAAGCACGGATTTGTGCAAAGT
>Ga0181563_10005060_pt1 | contig 12158 bp, 16 predicted proteins | sample 011ome_25_FD_133759 | JGI IMG/M metagenome (GOLD analysis project Ga0181563, IMG submission 133759) | Coastal salt marsh microbial communities from the Groves Creek Marsh, Skidaway Island, Georgia - 011512CT metaG (megahit assembly) | ecosystem: Environmental > Aquatic > Marine > Intertidal... | reverse complement strand
TTCTTGAGTACAGGTGAAGAAGATATGTGGTCAGGCTATCTGATTGATGACAGGATGTTTGACCTAAACATATTCGGTGATGACTTCTGTACTGAAGGTCATGTGGCTTGTGTCATCTATGAGTGTGACAAGACAGACGATGACAACTGGACAACTAACACAGATAAGTGTTATCATTTATGGGAGAGAAAAATTGAACTGTTGGCACTGTAACAAAGAACTCATATGGGGTAGTGACTATGACATCTCAGGCGAAGATGATGCCTATGTCATGATGACTGTGTTGTCATGCCCTAAATGTAACAGCCTCGTAGAGGTATATTATCCAAAGGAGAACACAGACGATGACGAAGTATGAGTTATTACAAACACTAGAGAGACTATACCCTAGCCCTGATGAGTGGTTCATCAGTGATGAAGATGAGGGCATTGTGAATATATGCTTTGTGCTAGATGAGGAGCGTTATGATGACCAGATTGAGCAGTCTTGATTTGCTACATCAAAGAGTATTGCAGACCATGCTAGATGAGTTGCCTATTGAACAACAGGGTATGACTGTACTAGAGTGGCTGAAGTTAATGTTGCACAAATACAAACAGAAGGAACTTACCAATGAATAGATTTATAATTGACCACCACCCTGACACAATCGCACAGTCACTATGTGACCAACACATTGTGAAGATGCCATTGGAAGAAGCACAGATGCTATGCACTAGCCTGTGGCATCATGCCCCTGACTATGCAGAAGCCTGTGAGTTATACAAGCCTGTGCATCAGAAGCACCCATGCACCATATGGGCTATGAAAACTAGGGATAACTACGCCTTTGCTTACAGCCTGTATACATCCATGCTATGTGAGTACCACCATAGGTATGGCAAGTGGCATGGTGCAGGTAAGCATAGCGAGGCATTGTACAAAGGCATTAAACTGATACCAGAGGGTGCGTTGACACCACACCCACAATGCTTTAGTGGGCATGATGACTTGAAGACAGATGAAAAGTATCCCATCATGGCTTATCGTGCTTTCTATGCTGTTGACAAACTAAGGTTTGCTAGGTATAGTAAGGGTCGTGAGATGCCAGTATGGTTGGCAGAGAGTAAATGTAACTTTGAAAGGAGTATTTAATATGGACATGGAACTAACACATGAACAGAGACGAGAGTTTCTCAAATCTTATAATGACTTACGCAATACAATTCAGACGATATGGGAATGTCAAGATTTATGGATGTCTGATGTGCGTAAGTTAGAACACTTACAAAATCTAATGGAAGTCACTATGAAGTTTGTACCGAAATTTGACGATAAAGGTGACAGACTGTACTATCATGATTGGGTGCTTGCTGACACAGATGATGAACAGTTATAATGGATATTATAATAGGGTTCAGTCTATTTATTGTATTAGCAGTATTGACTTTGTGATTATTTGCTGATATAAAACACTATCAATTGACGATAAACCAACATAAGGAGACAAGATATGCCATTAGATATAACACCATTTACACTTACAGCTGATGAATTGTTACCAGAGAAGTTAAACTTTGATATTGAGTTTGAACCTACTAAATTCTCAGGCAAGAAGTATGTAATCAACAAGGATACAGGAGAATATCTGGGGGTAGTAGGCACAGACTTTCAATGCGCTGACCATCGTGAGTTCTTCACTAACATTCATAACAGCACAACTGAAAACTTAGGTGAGGAGCAGTGTGACAATATGAATATCAAGTTCAAGACAGCGCACAATGGTGCATGGGCTTTGATGGACATGTGTCTACCCAATGTCACGGCTAAGATTTATACAGATAAACATAGCACAACCATTGCACAACGTATCATTGCACTGCATGGTATTGATGGTAGTGCCAGCAACACTGTATTCTTTGGGGCGATAGATTTCTTCTGCACCAATGGTATGATTCGTGGTGAGCATGACAAGGTAAGACGTAAAAATACGTCCAACTTTACTATGGGCAGGTTTATTCGTGACCTTGAAGAATCATCACAGTCATTCTACGCACAGTCAGAACGCCTACAAGCGTGGGCTACTAAGCCTCTGTATGTAGGGGATGTTAAGGCTATGCTAGAGTCCTTGCTCAAGTCTGAAAGCAAAGCAAACAAGATGTTTAGTTTGTATAACCAAGAGGCTAGTGTTCGTGGACAGAATGTCTGGGCATTGTATAGTGCCTTCACAAACTATGCGTCCTATGGCGATGAACGTAACGGCTTCACTGTTCGTAACACAGGGCTTGATACGCACGATAAGACTATGTATCAGCGTGAACACACTGTGTCACAATGGATTGAAAGCAAGCAGTTCAAGGAGTTAATTGCGGCATGAAGTACATATTAGCACTTGACTACGATGCGGAAGGCTTTGATGCTGACGGTGTTGGTGATTACTGGTACACCGACACAAACTATTTAGATATGGACAGCGAAGAAGAAGCGTTGTCCTATCTTCAAAAGAACATATGCTACGAAGGTGGCAAGAAGGCAAACTTCAAAACTATCAAAGAGTATTGTGATGTGTTTGGTGGTTTCAAGTTTTACGAAAGGAAGTATTAATGAAACTAAATGAACTCATTGATGATTACTATTCTTCGTATGATTTCAAAGTGTTACGCGATGATACTAAGAAACAGTATGAGTATTTAATTCGTGTAATGCTCGACACAGAGGTAGAGGGCCAGCCCCTCTGCCGCTATACTCTGGACAAGATTACAACACGCATGGCTAAAGATGCGTACAATCAGTGGTGTGAAAAAGGCATTACAACTGCTAATCATCTGATGTCAATCGCTCGTGTCTTGTTCAATCATGGCATACGAATGGAGCATTGTGTTATAAGCCCCTTTGCAATCATCCGTAGACGCACCACAGAGGCTCGTAAGATAGTCTGGAGTAGGGAGGATGTTATGAAGTTCCTAGATGCCGCGTATGGCGATTTTAGCACCCGTAACATAGGTCTTATTGCACACATGGCATACGAATGGTGTCAGCGAGTGGGTGATATGCGTATGCTTACATGGGATTGCATCAATTTTGATGAGCAAACAATACATATTGAGCAAAGCAAAAGACGTGCTGATGTTTATCTGCCTATTTCAGATGACTTGTGTGACATGTTGACACACCAAGAGCAAGACTTTGGCTTTCAACAGTATGTTGCACCTCGTCCTCACCCAATTGCAGGTGAGTACAAACCTTATTCGCAGTTCAAATTGCCTATCCATGCTCGTAAGATAATGGACAGCATTAATCTACCACAGGAGTTACGTCTGTCTGACCTGCGAAGAACTGGTACAACTGAAATGGTAGAGGCAGGTGTTGGAATGGCACAAATTATGTCGGTTACAGGACATGCTAACCCTAGTTCAGTGAAACCGTACATGAAAAATACTTTAACAAGTGCAAATTATGCATTGACAGAGCGAAATAAGCATGGTAAAAGCATCTTAACTGCCGCAACGAAAGAGATTATACATGACTAATATATATAACACTATAAGTGATATGGATATACCAAGTGGACATACAAAGCGTATGACTTGTCCTGTCTGTAATGGGTATAACACTTTCACTGTGACCAATAACATGGGTAGCCTTGTGTGGAATTGTTATAAGGCTTCCTGTCAGATTAGTGGTGGTACTCGTGTCCATATGACTGTCGATGACATACGTAAGGGCTTCGGTGGTGCGGAAGAATACGCCTCTCAGGATGCATTCAAACTACCAGAGTACATTGTACCTGCTAATTTTGATGTGGCTGAGTGGGCTATGGAGTTGTACGGTATTGATGCTGAAGAAGTTGGCATCATGTACGATGTCAAGGAGCATCGTGCAGTATTCCCTGTCGTGCATGAAGGTAAAACAGTGGACGCAACTGGACGTGCGCTAGGAAAAAGATTACCTAAATGGAAACGATATGGAAAAAGCGGCTTGCCATATGTATTTGGCTGTGGTAATGTCGCTGTAGTTGTTGAGGACTGCGTAAGTGCTGCGGTTGTAGGGAACGATGTTTGGTGTGGGGTCGCCGTGTTGGGGACATCGTTATCCGAATCACACAAGAAGTACCTTGCGCAGTTCTCAACAGCAATAATAGCCCTAGACCCCGATGCTTTACCAAAGACATTAGGCATGGCGAAAGAACTCAGAGGTCATGTAAATGATGTTCGTGTTCTACGCTTGACAGATGACTTGAAGTATCGTAATCCAACAGACTTTGATAACCTAACCAACATAGGAGTGTAACAACATGGAACTATCCCTAATACGAAGTTTAATGGACAAGTCGTTCTACGATGACCATCGTGGTGCTAAGTGTCCTGACCGCCTGTTCAGTAAGGATGTGCGTAAGATTAAGCAGACCATTGACAAGGCGATGGACACATACAGCCGTACCGTATCACCTGATGAGGTAGAGGCATTGTTCATGTCGGACAACCCGACACTAACTACAGCACAGAAGCAAGCCTATGCTAGTCTGTTTGCCTCTGTGAAGAATGAGAACACGATGGGCAGTGACATAGCACAAGAGGTGCTGTCCAAGTTGTTCCGTCAGGTAATTGGTGAAGACGTAGCCAACATTGGCTTTGATATGGTCAACGGTGATGCCAATACGCTGGAGTCATTGCGTAACCTGCTTGAGATGTACAACGATGACTTCATTCCCAACATGAAAATTGAGTGGGATGACATCAGCATTGAGACATTGATGGCAAAGGCTGAACTTGAAGCACGTTGGACATTCAACATATCACCACTAACTCGTAGAGTTGAGGGTGTATCAGGTGGTCAGTTGATTGAGGTAGGCGCACGTCCTAACACTGGTAAGACATCATTCCATGCCAGCCTCATTGCCGCACCGGGGGGCTTTGCACATCAGGGTGCTAAGTGCATCATCTTGTGTAACGAAGAACCTACCCACCGTGTTGGTGCTAGATACTTGACTGCCGCTGCTGGTATGTCTGCTCGTGAAGTACGAGAGAACATGAGTAAGGCACAGGCACTGTATGCACCTGTCATGCAGAACATTAAGATTAAGGATGCAGGTGGACGTGATATGTCATGGGTTGAATCTGTATGTAAGTCATACAAGCCTGACATACTTGTGCTTGACATGGGTGACAAGTTTAGTGTAGCAGGTAGCTATGCTAGAGAAGACCAAGCCCTAGCCGCTTGTGCTATCTATGCTAGACAGATTGCCAAGACGTATGACTGTGCTGTATTCTACATGTCACAGTTGAGTGCAGATGCAGAAGGACGTACCACACTCAACCAGAGTATGATGCAGGGTAGCCGAACAGGTAAGGCGGCAGAGGCTGACCTGATGTTACTGATTGGTAAAGCCGCATCTGTGGAAGGGCAGGAAGAAGAAAGCCCACTGCGTCATGTCAACATCGTGAAGAACAAGTTGAATGGCTATCACGGTATGGTAAACTGTAACCTAGACTATTTGACAGCGAGGTACGAAGGATGAAGCTAACACTTGATGTAGAGAACACGGTCACAAAGCATGACAAGAAGATGCACCTTGACCCCTTCGAGCCAGACAATACACTGGTGATGGTGGGTATGCTTACTGACCAAGGCGTGGAACGTCACGTGACCTTTGACCACAGTGAGGTTGATGCGGATGACTTTGGGCATACAGTTGTACAGGAATGGCTGGACAAGGCTACAGTTCTGATATGCCACAATGCCGCACACGACTTGCTGTGGCTGTGGGAGAGTGGGTTCACGTATGATGGTCCTGTCTTTGACACAATGCTTGCTGAGTACGTCCTACAGCGTGGGCAGAAAGAGCCACTATCACTTGAGGCTTGTGCTGAACGCTATCAGTTGGACACACAGAAGCAGGACACATTGAAGGAGTACTTCAAGAAGGGGTACAGTGTTCGTGATATACCGCATGACGAGTTGTCACACTATCTATCTGCTGACCTTCATGCCACACAGCAACTTGCTGACAAGCTGATGTATCGTCTGAATACAAAGGACGATGGTGGCTTGATTGGTACTGTTGACCTGACTAATCAGGTAGCTGTGTGTCTGGCACGTATCTATCAGCGTGGCTTTGCTGTTGACATGACAGCACTCAACGATGTGCGTACTCAGTTTGAGCAGGAGCGTGATACCTTACAGGTTGAACTGCAACAGCATGTTCGTAATCTAATGGGTGACACACCTATCAATCTTAACAGCCCAGAGCAATTGTCTTGGGTGATATACAGCCGTAAGGTGTTGGACAAACCTTATTGGGGCAGTGCCATTGACCCTTACATGGATGATGCAGAGTTTCGTAGCCTGATTGCAGGTTGCACAGAACGTATGTACAAGACCAAGGCTGTTCAATGCTCTACCTGCAAAGGTGCTGGTAGAATTAGAAAGGTGAGGAAAGATGGAAGTTTATATGCTAACGCAAACAGATGTACTGATTGTGACGCTATTGGCTATGTGTTTAATCCTACTAATCAAGTCGCTGGGTTAAAGTTCAAGCCACCATCAGCTAAGTGGGCTAGTGCCAATGGCTTTAGTACTAGCAAGGGAAACCTTGAGTTGCTTGAGGCATCAGCCAAGACACACGGTATGGATGATGCAGTAGACTTCCTGTCTAAAGTACGTAGACTGTCTGCTGTCGAGACATACCTGTCATCATTCGTTGATGGCATACAAACGCATACCAAGCCTGATGGTAAGTTGCATGTACGTTTATTACAGCATCGCACCGCAACAGGCAGGTTTAGTGGGGCAGACCCTAACATGCAGAACATGCCACGAGGTGGTACGTTTCCTGTGAAGAAGGTGTTCGTGTCTCGTTTCGAGGGTGGCAAGGTACTTGAGGCTGACTTTGCGCAGTTGGAGTTTCGCGCCGCCGCATTTTTATCACAAGATGGAGTTGCAATTGAAGAAGTATCTACTGGATTTGATGTACATGCATACACCGCTGAAGTTATTAGTACCGCTGGTCAACCTACGAGTAGGCAGGATGCTAAAGCGCATACGTTCGCACCGTTATATGGAGCGACAGGCTTTGGAAGAACGAAGGCAGAAGCAGCGTACTACGAACACTTCAACGACAAGTACCAAGGAGTCGCAGATTGGCATACCCGATTGGCTTCGGAGGCTATAAACACTCATAAGATAACAACCCCATCAGGTCGTGAGTTCTCATTTCCTGATGTAAAACGTAATGTTCGTGGCAGGGTGTCGCACTTTACACAGATAAAGAATTATCCTGTGCAGTCATTCGCCACGGCAGACATCGTACCTGTGGCACTATTACACATAGATAAATTACTTGACGGTATGCAATCCTGTGTGGTAAATAGTGTTCACGACAGTATCGTCATTGATGTTCACCCAGATGAGGAAAGGAGTGTAATTGATATCATCAACAAGACTAATGACGATTTACCAAACCTAATAGTAATGAGGTGGGGCGTACAGTTTAACGTGCCATTATTACTTGAAGCAAAAATTGGTTATAATTGGCTTGACACTAAAGACGTAGCCTGATATAACTATGGTTCTTTGACACTGATATAAGGAGTATACAAATATGACAACATCAATCACAACAATTGACACTAACAACTTTGCAGAGATGGCAAAGGCAATGGGCATGTCAGCGGATGCTAATGCAAAGAAGCAGTCTAGCACACTGGCACGACTACGCCTCAATCACTCTGCTATCATGGGTACTGCCGATGTCAACGGCAAGAACGTCAACATGGAAGTAGTTCCTGCTGGCACATACAAGCTGGAGATTCCTGACGGTCCGACTTACTACGCACAGTCAGTAAATCTTCGCCCATACTTGCAACGCTTCATGTACAAGCGTTTCATCAAGGGGCATGGTAATGTTCCTAATCGTTACGTGAAGACAGTCATGGCTGATAACCTCAACATTGACCTCAAGGACAATGATGGCGGCTTCAACTGTGGTAAACCTGCGGGTTACATCGAAGACTTCAAGTCACTGCCTGAGAAGACACAGGAACTAATCAAGCAGATTAAACGTGTTCGTGTAATGCTTGGCACAGTTGAGTTAATTAATCCTACTGATGAACAGGGTAATCCTGTTGAGGTAGGTGAGACTGCATTCATCTGGGAGATTGAGAATCGTGACGCATTCAAGGATGTAGGCACTATCTTCAACAAGCTAGGCAAGATGAAGCGACTACCTGTACAGCATCATGTGCTTGGCAATACAGAGGAACGCAAACTGCCTAACGGTAATAGCTTCTTCCTACCTGTCGTGTCACTTGATGTTACTAAGACACTTGACCTTGGAGACAATGAGCATTCAGTGTTTGCTGACTTCATGTCATGGGTAGAGAATTACAATACCTACATCATCAATGCTTACGCAGAGAAGGCTGTTAGTAAGCACGATGAGGACTTAGACAGTATCGACATTGAAGGGGTAGTCGATATTGAAGTTGAAGAAGAGGTAGCGTAATGAACCATCCTGCTGAACTGTCGTTGCATCAGTATCTGGAAGATGCGGTCAAGGGCAAAACACGAATGTCTAAGAAGACAATAGACCAAGTAGCCAGTGACATAGCGGATGCATTGCAGCGTCAGTTTGGTGGGGAGAGTAAGCGTGACGAGTTTACTCTTCGTATGTCCAACATTGGTAGACCACCATGTCAGTTATGGTTTGAGAAGAACCACCCTGACAAGGCACTACCAAAGCCAACAACCTTTATGATTAACATGATGCTAGGTGATATCGTTGAAGCAGTGTTCAAGGGCTTGTTGGTAGAAGCAGGAGTTAAATATGAAGACTCAGATAAAGTATCACTGGAAATCAATGACACCACTATTAATGGAACATACGATATTGTTATTGATGGTGCTGTTGACGATATTAAGTCGGCATCAGATTGGTCATACCGTAATAAGTTTGTTTCCTTTGATACGTTAAAAGACAGTGACCCCTTTGGTTATGTAGGTCAGCTTGCTGGTTATGCTAAAGCATCTGGCAAAAGTGCTGGGGGTTGGTGGGTTGTCAATAAAGCCAATGGTGATTTCAAATATGTACCTGCCACTGGTATTGACATTGATGCGGAGATAGACAAAGTTAAGTTAGCGAAACTTGCTCTTGAGAAAGATGAAGTACAGCGATGCTTTGAACCTGTCGAAGAGACATTCAGAGGTAAGCCTACAGGTAATAAGGTACTAGGTGTGGAGTGTGGATTCTGTTCATACAGAAATGCTTGCTGGCCTGACCTGATAGAAAGACCTTCTGTGATGTCTAAAGCTAAAGACCCAAAGATTGTGAACTATGTGGAGTTGAAAAACTATGGCAGTACACAATCATAAAGCCTTTAGAGCCGCACGTAAGTATGGGTATAGGAGTGGGCTGGAGTTAAAGATATCGGAGTATCTTAACAACCTAAAAGCAAAGTATGACTACGAGAGTATCAAGATTGAGTGGGAAGACTTAGCCTACCGCACCTATACACCAGACTTCGTGTTAGACAATGGCATCATCATCGAATCTAAAGGGATGTTTACTGCCGCAGATAGACGCAAGCACCTTGCAATTCAGCGGCAGCATCCTACATTAGACATACGGTTTGTGTTTGAGAATAGCAGACGCAAGTTGCGTAAGGGTGCTAAGTCAACTTATGCTGAGTGGTGTATCAAGTATGGTTTCAGATACTATGACCGCATCATTCCAGAAGATTGGCTAAAGGAGAAAGGGAAGAACAAGCATCCAAAGTTTGTTAAATTTACAGGAACTAAAAAGCAAAGGAGTTAGCTATGACAGATGACACAGACAACCATATTGAAGACAATGATTTTTTGATTCGTATTCGCCCACACTCAGATGAAACAAATGAGTGGACAGGCGAGATTGATGTAGCCATCATTACGAATGACGATAAGAACATGTCAGACGATGACTACTATCAGATACTGCACCTGACTAAGATGGTGGCTTGCACAATACCCCTGATGGAAACACATGAAGATATACGCGATACCGTACATAACTTTGTCATGGATTATGAAGAAGATAATATGACAGAACAGGATATTCCTGTTGACAGTGATAGGGGTAAGGTGTTAGAAATAGATGACAATGTGGTGACATTATCATTTGGAAGTAGAACGAAGGGGAGTGCTTGACATGACAGATTACAAAAGGATGATTGAAGAATTTGAAGCAGAGGAAGAAGCCAAGCGAAAGCAAGCCAGAAAACAATCTGACATGGTAAATAATCCTGCACATTACAATAAGTCAGGCATCGAATGCGTTGACGCTATTGCTGCTGCAACAGGAGAGGGGTTTGAGTATTATCTGCAAGGCAACATACTTAAATACCTGTGGAGATACCGCTACAAGAATGGCTCAGAAGATTTGAAGAAAGCACAGTGGTATCTTAATCGTCTAATTCAAGAAGTGGAAGGCTGCTATGATGGTGACCGTTAAGGTGTTTATGACACTGTTAATTGACGATGAAGAATATCCTATGCCAGCAGATGGCAGAGTGGATGAAGAACTTGAAGAGGCACTTGAAGAAATGATATATGATATTGATGGTGTCAGAGTAAAAACAATACGAACAGTTATGGAGAGTTACTAATGAACAATTATTTACCAACCGACTACCAAAACTTCATAGCACTTTCACGCTATGCACGATGGAAAGAAAATGAGCAAAGGCGTGAGACATGGCAGGAAACAGTGTCTCGTTACTTTGATTACATCACAAACCATCTTCGTGATAAGCACAGTTATAAGATTACAAAGGAAACACGTAAAGAACTAGAGGAAGCTGTACTCAATCAGGACATCATGCCTAGCATGAGAGCCTTGATGACAGCAGGTCCAGCACTAGACCGTTGCCACGTGGGTGGATACAACTGTTCATACGTACCTGTGGATAACCCTCGTGCCTTTGACGAGACTATGTATATCTTAATGTGTGGCACTGGTGTTGGGTTCAGCGTTGAACGTCATAGCGTTGATAAGTTACCTATTGTTAATGAAGACTTTCATGAGACAGACACCGTAATCAAGGTAGGCGACAGTCGTCCGGGATGGGCAAAGTCACTGAAGGAACTGATTGCTATGCTGTACACTGGGCAAATTCCCAAGTGGGATGTGTCAGAGGTACGCCCTGCAGGTGCAAGGCTCAAGACATTTGGTGGTAGGGCATCAGGACCACAGCCACTTATTGAGTTGTTTAACTTTTGTATTGAGAAGTTTAAAGGTGCTGCGGGTCGTAGACTATACCCAATCGAATGCCATGACCTCATGTGTAAGATTGGTGAGGTTGTAGTTGTCGGTGGTGTACGTAGGTCTGCCCTCATCAGCCTGTCTAACTTGAATGATGACCAGATGCGTCATGCAAAGGCAGGACAGTGGTGGGAGAATGAAGGACAACGTGCATTGGCTAACAACAGTGTTGCCTACAAAGAGAAGCCACAGATGGGTACATTCATGCGCGAGTGGATGTCACTGTACGACAGTAAGTCAGGTGAACGTGGTATCTTCAATCGTCAGTCAGCTAAGAAGCAAGCAGCTAAGAATGGTAGGCGTGATGCTGAACATGACTTCGGTTGTAACCCTTGCTCTGAGATTATCCTACGCCCCTACCAGTTCTGTAACCTCTCAGAGGTGGTTGTAAGAGCCTCAGACACGCAGCAGACGCTTACAAACAAGGTGAGACTAGCAACCATACTAGGTACGTTCCAATCAACGCTGACGGACTTTAAATACATCCGTAAGATTTGGCAGAACAATACAGAGGAAGAGCGTTTATTGGGTGTGTCATTGACAGGTATCATGGATAACCTGCTTATGTCTGGTAAGTCATCGCAGTTAGGCACAAACATTGCTACTACTCTTGCGTCACTTAAAAATGAAGCAATCAAAGTGAACGCTGAGTTGAGTAAGAAATTGGGTATCAATCAGTCTGCCGCTATTACATGCGTCAAGCCTAGTGGTACAGTGTCACAGTTAGTTGACAGTGCATCAGGCATTCATGCTCGTCACAATCCTTACTACATTCGTACTGTTCGTGGTGATAACAAAGACCCATTGACACAGTTTATGAAAGCACAAGGTATTCCAGCAGAGCCTGATGTCATGAAGCCTGATAGCACCACAGTGTTTAGC
>Ga0181563_10005055_pt1 | contig 12164 bp, 5 predicted proteins | sample 011ome_25_FD_133759 | JGI IMG/M metagenome (GOLD analysis project Ga0181563, IMG submission 133759) | Coastal salt marsh microbial communities from the Groves Creek Marsh, Skidaway Island, Georgia - 011512CT metaG (megahit assembly) | ecosystem: Environmental > Aquatic > Marine > Intertidal zone... | reverse complement strand
TTCGTCTCGCGTACGCGACGAGGGCGGTACCGTTCGCGCGGGTCCCGGGTCCGGGTCCGCCGACGCGCTCGTCCATAGAATCCCGAGAGTCCCTGTTTGCGTTCGCGAAACACGAAACGTCCCCCCGGTCACCGGCAACGTCCTGTGCGTCGCGCACGACGGCGGCGAGGACGGCGTCGCGCTCGTGCGCTGGACGCTGCGGACGCTCCTGCGCTCCACCGACCGCGCCGTCGTCGTCGTTCACGTCGCGCCGGGGCATTCGCCCGCGGCGCTCGCCGCGGCGTTCGGGACGGAAACAAATACTGAGAGTACAACGCAGTCGCCCGGGCGGGGGCCCGTCGCCGACGCGCTGCTGCAGTCGGACGAGGACGTGGCGCGCGCCATCGCGGCGTTCCGCCGCGAGCGCCCGCCGCCGGCGACGGCGCCCGCGAGCTCCGTGCTCGTGGTCGGCGCGGGAGAGGCGCCGGAACTCGCCGAAACGCAAGGTCCTCTCCCCTCGGCGCACGATACCGTGACTGGCGCGTCTTCGCGCAGTCGCGTTTCCAATCGCGTCGCCGCCGGGCTCGGCCCTTTCCTCCCCCCGGGAAGCGCGGAGGGTTCCCGCGGGTTCCACGAGAAGTGGGGCCTCGGCGCGCTTCTGCGCGCGGCGTCCGAGCGGTCTGCGGATGTCCTCGTGGTAGGCTCGCGGCGACTGAAGCGGCGTATCGTCTCAGGCGGCGCCGCGCGCGCGTGCGCCAGGCTCGCGCCGTTTCGACGAAAATAAACGACGGCGACGTCGTTTCCGTTTCCGTCGCCGCGACCACAAGGAGGGTGTTTTTTTCTCTTCTCGATCTTCATCATATCAAAGATAAGGTTTACGGTGGGTTTGTAAGACGAACGTGAAGATACGCGTGTGCGTCCTCGGAAATTTCTTTCCGCGCGTGGATGCGCAGCCCCGACCTTTCGCGTACTCAGAACGCCTTTCGCGACGTCGCACGGGAGCTCCTTTTCTTTGCAGAGACGAAAAGACGCGATTGTTTGCGTTTGTCATCCATCGATTTTGCTGACTGGGCACGTTCTGATCTGACTAAATGCGCATACGCCGGTACGGGATTCGCGAAGGCGCATTCTAAGCCGGGTTTTGGCCAATACGTGGCGCTTGTTACCTTTCGGAGGTTTTCTGCGCCGCGCTACTCGTGCTCGCGTCCCCCGCACGCAGCGCGGGGCGGGCCGAGACGCGCGCGATGTCCTCCTCGGTCATCTCCGAGGATCTGCCGCTGGTCAACAGCGAGACCCTGCCGTCGGTGAACCCGGTGAACTTGCTCGGTGCGTCCTCCTTCGCCGTTCGGGCGGATAATGCAAACCCGCATCGAAAAAGAGTTGCTCGCCACGCGCCTCCTCCGACCGCTCCCGCCGCGCGCGCTCGCCTCACCGCCGTTCGCGACGAACGGCGAACGAACGAACGAACACGACTCACCCACGAAACGTCCGAACGATCCACGCACGCCGTCGCAGTGTTCTTCGGTTTGTTCGTGGTACTGAACGACAAGCTCCGCGGCTGGTACGCCGCGCTCGACCCGAACGCGGTGCTCAACGGCATCCCGGGCGCCGGCCCGCCCGGCTCGCTGGAGCACGTCGAGACGTTCCACGCGCTCTGCGCGACGCTCATCTTCGCCACGGCGCTGGCGTTCAACATCAACGCCGCGGCGTGGAGCTCGCACGGCTCCAAGTACAAACTGAACCTGCAAGTGGCGTACATCAGCGCGGTCTCCGCCTGGACGCACAGGGAGATGTGGCTGGAGAAGGACTGGTACGTGGTGTACCAGGGCGCAGCGACGCCGCGCGCGCGCAACGGCCTGGTTTCCTTCTCCGGCCTGCGCCAGCTCGAGTGGCTGTTCACGACGCCCGTGCTCCTGCTGCTCGTGCAGAACCTGCACGCGTACGCCTTCGCCGCGCTGCCGCGGAAGGAAAAGGCGAAGGAGGAGGATGCGCGCGCGTCGGGGGCCAACGCTAACGAGACGACGCGAAACGCGGAAATCTTCGAAAGAAAAAGCTCTTCGAAGACGCGCGGGTACGTCCCCGTGAACCGTGCGGTGCTCATCGCGGTGGACATTCTGATGCTCATGTGCGGCTTGGTGATGCCCTTGACGTCGGGCACCGAGCGGCTCGCGTTCCTGCTCGTCTCGCTGGTCTGCTTCTGCTACGTCATCGGGCACTCGGTGGCTGCGCTTTTTGACATTTTGCGCTTCGCGCGCATGGGCGTCTTCGACTCCGGGCGGCTGGTGGTGATCGCCGCGCTGAAGTGCGTGGCGTGGGCGGGGTACCCCGCCATCTACTTCGCCACGGAGTGGGGGTTGCTGTCGTGCAAGCAGCAGCACGACCTCTACCTGTACAACGACGTGCTCACCAAGTTCACGTACTCGCTCGTCATCTCCGCCGGGTCGCTTCGGTTCATCGAGAAGCTCGACGACCGCCGCGCCTCGTTCGCCGTGCACATGTCCAACGTGCAGCGGGCGTTCTTCTTCAACATCACGCACGAGCTGCGCACGCCGCTAAACTCCATCATCGGGTTCAACACGTTGGCGATGGAGTCGGGCGAGCTCACGGACTTCACCAACTCGTTCATCAAAGCCTCGCTCACCTCCGCCGAGGCGCTGCTCGGGCTGATCAACCAGATTCTGGACTTTGCCAAGTTCGAGGGCGCCAAGGACGAGAGCGGCGGGTCGAGCTCGAGCATCGAGCTGTCCGAGGACGTGTGGACGATCCGGCAGCTCATCGAGCAGGTAACGGACATCTCGCAGAAGGCGTCCAGCCGAGGCGTGGAGCTGGTGATGCTCGTCAGCAAGCCCGAGCACTTCAACACGCGCTTCGTGGGCGACTTTTTTCGCCTGCGCCAGTGCTGCATCAACCTGGTTGACAACGCCATCAAGTACAGCAGCAACGTCGAGGGGCGCGAGGCGCTGGTGGAGTTTTTCGTGAACGTCAACGCCATCGAGGGCAAGCCCCACGCGAGCCAGCTCTCGTTCGAGGTTCGCGACAACGGTGTCGGCATCCCCGTGGAGAAGCAGCACGCGTTGTTCGTGCCTTTTTGCCAGCCCGCGGACCACAAGACGGCCAAGAACAAGGGCACCGGCCTCGGCTTGGTCATCACCAAGGCCATAATCGAGTGCATGGGCGGGAGCATCGACTTCGAGTCCGTGGAGGACGAGTACACGCGCTTCTTCTTCCACACGCAATTCGCGCACGCGCAGGCCACGCCGAGGCACTCGATGTCCAGCGACGGCCGCGCGGCGGCGAACGACGACGAAGACGACGACGCGCCGGACGAAGAGACGAACGATTTCGTGGAGGAGGAGTTTGACCTCGAGAATGACCGTCTGCCTCCCGGCGCGCGCGCCTTGTTCCACCCGTCCGTCAGCGACAACACGCGGAAGCACGTCGGGTGCATATTGAAGTGCTTCGGCGCGCGCCCGGGCGTGCAATACGTCACTGTGCAGCGCGAAGAGCAGCTCAGCGCCAAGGTGCGGCAAGCGGCGCAACTGGGGAGTCCGATCATCTTGACGGACGTCTCCGGCGTTAAACACGCCCTCGAGTTTTCGCGCGCGCAGCCGCTCGAGGCGCCCGTCGGCGTGGCGGTGTTCGGGCTGCCGTACCAGCTCATGGAGCTGCACCGCACGATCGCGGACGAGCCTAACGTGCAGTTTGTGCTCAAGCCGGTGAAGCCGTCGGACCTGCTGCGCGCGGTGACGCGGCTGGCGAACATCGCCACCAACTCGCACGACAAGGTGGTGGCCGGCGACGCCGGCTGGCTGCACGACTCGCTCGGCGGCGAACTGTTCGCGGGGGACCTCGCGGACCGCCTCGAGGCGGCTGGTTTGAACGCCGCGCAGAACGCCATCGACGCTTCTAAGGCGAACGAACTGAACGAAGTCACGAGGGACGAGCGCGCGCTACGAGCGAAGCGCGACTCGTACGCGTCGCGAAGCTCGTCGGACGATGACCGCGGCGGTCACGCTCTGAGCGGCGGCGAGCTGAGGGGTATGTCCGTGTTGCTGGTGGAGGACAATTTGATGAACCAGCAGATGGCGAAGTACTCCATCGTCAAGGCGGGCGCGGACCTGGAAGTGGCGAACCACGGTCTGGAAGCCGTCGAGTTGATTAAAAAGCGCCTCGGCGAAGGCACACGAAACTACGACTGCGTGCTGATGGACATGATGATGCCGGTGATGGACGGCGCGGAGGCGACGCGCGAAATACGGCGGCTCGAGAAAATCTCGCTCCGAAACGACCAAAAGCCGCACGTCATCGTCGGTTTGAGCGCCAACGTCGGACCGGAGTACACGAGCAAGGTGAAACTGGCGGGCATGAACGGCTCGATGTCGAAGCCGTTCTACCCGGCGACACTCAGAGCCACGCTCGCGAACGTCATGAACGGGACGTACCAGGGCTTCGCGCGCGTCTCGGGGGAAGGAAGAGACAACGTGCACCACAAGCCGGGGAACTAGCTCTAGCGAGCGAGCGCGCGAGCGCGCGACCGAGCGCGGTAAAAGCAGTAAAAACAGTAACGCGACGTACTACACGTAATAGCGCATTCTATGAACGCGTGTGACGCGGGTTACACCCGACATCACCGTCCCTCTCTCTCCGAGACACGCGTGTGACTCGCCTCCGCTATCGTATGTCATACGTATGACAAAACGTTCAGAAACGAACCGCCTCGTCGCGCGCGTCGTCGGCGCCGCGCGGGAAGGCGCGCCACAGCCGCGCCGCCGTGTACGACGCGACGAGCGCGGTGGCGGCGCCGACGACGGCGTTCTCGGTGGCGAGCGACTCGCGCAGACGCCGCACGCCGAGGTGCGCCATGCGCGCCGTGCTCGCGGGGACGGCGCGCCAATCCCAATCGAACGCCCTGGGCGCGTTCGGGAACGACAGGTCGTTCCCGAAGTCGAAGCGGCGGAAAAGCCGCTCTACGAAGAAGAAAAAGCCTCCGTAGCCTCCGTCCTTCCTCCCCGGCTTCGCGGGACCCTCTCCGTGCGTCGCCGCTTCCGGCGCGATGACGTGGAAGTCCGCCACCAGCGCCTCAACCTCCCGCTTCAGCGCGGCGAGCGCGGCGACTGTCTGCGCGTGCTCATCGTCGAGGAAACACGCCGGGACGGACGTTTTCGTACCGTAACCGCCCGGCGCCCCGGCGGCGGCGGCGGACACCTCGACGGCGATGCGCGCGACGCGGGCGGCGGCGCCTCTGAAGGCGCGCTCGGAGGGACGCGCGCCGAGGCTCGAGGCGAGCCGCTCGCACGCCTCCAGGCTCCCGAACGCGCCGCTCAACCCGTACCGCACGTCATCCAGAATCGCGTGTCGGTCGTGTTTAGGGTACGCGTGCTTCCGGTCGTGCTTCCGGTCGTGTTTGCGCGAGAGCCGAAAGCCGAAACGGCCCTTCTCCGAGTTTGAAAACGCCTTCGAAAACGAGCGCGTCTTCGCGTCGTCGCCCTCGTCGCTCGACGAGCGGTTCTCCTCAAAAACGCCCTCTTGCTCTTTAAACCGGCGTTCACCCTGCGAATGCTCTTCATGCTCTTCGCGGAACGTCCCGCCGAGCGCGGCCGCGCCGAAAGAAGCCTCCGCCGCCGCCACCGCGCGCACGGCGGCGACGTGCGCGTCGCGCGCGGCGCGCGTCAAAACGCGGAGCTTCTCGACGGCGACGGGCGCGTCGCCGCCGCACAAATCCGAAAACACGAACCGCGGGGAAAACGCGCGCGACACGTGCGCCGTGGCGTCTATTTCTTTGACGTACTCGTCCGCGCGCCGTTCGAGCGCGCGCAGGAGCTTTCGTGAACGCGCGCGCCAAGAAGCGCTTTCGCTTTCACGTACTGTGCTTCCACGTGTGCTTCCCGCGTTCAAATCATCCGTCTGATGGGATCGATCGTATGAGCCATCATACGTCGCGGCGAAGGTTTTCGTCCCCGAAGGCGGCTTGAGCTCGCCCGCCGCCGCCGAGACGAGCGCGTTGGCGAGCGCCTCGACGGCGTCCATGAGCCGCGGCGCGTGCGAAACCGACGCGCCCTCCGCGATGGAGCGGAGCTGCGCGATGCCGGAGGCGACAATCTGCGCGTCGGAGCGATCATGCTGCGCGAGCGGCGACGACGAAGAAGAAGAAGAAGAAGAAGCGTCGACGAAAAGCACCGCGCGGAGCACGGCGATCTGCTCGCGCGCCGCCGACGCGTGTTTCTCCGCGCACGCAACCGCGAAGTCCCAGTCGCCGCCCGCGCGCTCAAGCGCCCGGCGCAGGTCGAAGACGAGGGCGCCGTGTCGCCGCCGGGGCGCGCGGATCGCCGCGAGCCCGCGCGCGCGCGCGCGCGGCGAAAGCGCCGCGAGCGCTGTCACGGCGCCCTCGGCGGCGCCGGCGCTGTCCGCGGAGACGCGCCCGCTGGACCCGCCCCAGCTGCCCCGCGACGCCAGCTGATGGCGAGACCCGAACCGCTCGGAGTCGGTCGAGGACCGGCGTCCGTCGCGGTCGCGGTCGCTCCCGAACGACCCGCGGCGGCTCTTCCCGTCCGAGTCCTCGTTGCTGTCGGCGCTGGCGCCGCCGCTGGTGCCCACGCTCGAGCTGCTGTACGCGTACAGACCGGAGCGCATCACCTGGTCCGTGCTCGCGGACTTCTTCGGGAGCGACGGGAGCGGCGACCCTCCTCTCGGACTCGCGTCTCTCGCGTCTCTCGCGTCGTTCAGATCGTTCCCGCGGACAGCGCCGCCGCCGGCGATGTTCGACTCCAGCCCGTCGGCGAACGCGCGCAGGTCCCGGACCGCCCGCCGCGCCGCGCGCACGGCGTGTTCGCCGGCGTCGCCGGCGAGCAGAGTCGCGATCGCCGCGCGGAGCGGCGGCGCGCCGAGCCAGTCCGCCGTCTCGCCGAGCCGCTCCGCGTCGCGCCGCCGCTCCTCGGAAAGACGCGTTCCGGCGTTTCTCTCCGGTTTCTCTCCGGAAACGCCCCCCTGGCTCTCGAAACCCGAGAGACGCTCGCTGTCGCCCGCGAGAGGCGTGAGCGAGCCCAGCGGCTTCGACGTGAAGCTCTCCGCGTCGGCGAGGAAGGTGCGGAGCATCTTCTCCGCGAAAACGACGTCGCCGTCCAGCGCGCGCACAGCGCGAGGGAAGTCCACGGGGGGGACGCCGGTGTCGGCGCCGGCGTCGAGATCGCCGAGATCGCCGAGGTTTTGAGGTTTCGGCGCGATTCCCGACGTGGACGTCGCCTCCTCGCCGTCACGCGTCGGCGGCGAATGAAAGAAACGTCTCGTATCCGCCGCCGTCGCGGCGGCGTCGAACAAGTCGCCGCGCGCGGTGGACGCGTCCACCAAGCTTACGCGCGCCAGCGCGGGAGGGGGTTTCTTAAAGCTGTCGGCCCCAGCGCCTCCCAGCGCCTCCCGCGCCCTCCGCGCGAACCCCGCGGTTTCCTCGCGCGAACACACCGCCGCGCAATCGAACGCGACGGTTTGCGCCGCGCGGCGGAGCTCGACGTACGCGGCGACGACGTCCTCGAAGATTTGCCCTCTTTCGTCTTCTCCGCGTGTCTTCTCGAGAGCGTGGTCATCTCGCGTTTCGTCGCACGAAAACACGAGCGCGTCCATGCGCAGCACCGCGTTTCGCAACGCGCGCGCGCCCACGGCTTTGGCGTCCGCGGCGACTGCTCGCGCCAAAGACGCGAGCGGTTCGCGTTTCTGACGCGAGCGGTTCCGCCCGGCGCCGCCTGCGCGCGCCGCCGCCGCCTCGAGCGCCGCCGGCGACGCCGCCAGCGCGGCGGCGTCTCCCGCGAGGCGCGCGAGCGTGACGCAGAGCCTCGATCCCAGCGCCTCGCTGGCGGCGGCGACGTCCACGTCGGTTATCGCGGCGAGGTCAGCGACGTCCGCCTCGAGCTCAGCGAACCGGTCGGCCATCTCGCGCGTTCTCTGCTCGAACGTCCGAGGCGCCTCGTCGGCCCCCGAGTCGGGCTCCAGCGCGTCCAGCGGCACGCCCTTGGCGACGCGCTCCAGCCGGTGGCACGCCTTGGACAGCGCGTCCGCGTGGAGCGTCGCCGACGCGCCCTTCATCGAGTGCGCCTCGAACGCGAGCGCCTTCAGAGCGGCGTCGCGCTTGTCCTTCGCGGCGGCGTCGGCGACACGCGCGTCCGCGAGGCGCGCATTGGCCACGCACCGCGCGATCTGGTCGGGGGCCTTCGCCAAGAACTCGTCGCGCATCACGGCCATCACGAACTCGTAGTCGCCCCCGACCTGCTCCAGAGCCGCGGCGACGTCGATGACCCTGGGGCGAGGCGCGGGGAGCCGTAGCTCGGTAGGGAAGCTCGTTGACGTCGACATCGCGGTGGCCACCGCAACGCGAAAGGCACGTGTCGCGCGAGAGGCACTCGAGCTCTCGCCGCCTCGCCTGCCGCGAGTCCGTTCGTTCGAGCGTTCGCGCCCGCGCCCGCGCCCGCGCCTGAACTCGGCTCGAACCGAGCCGCGAGGTGCGCGCGCGCGTGTCTCGACCGCACGTGCGGCGTCTGCGCACCCCTGGCGCGAAGTCTGACCCGTCGCAAAAAGCGCACGACACGTAGGTTTTGTCGATGAGGTTGACGTCAGACGACGACGTTGAGTTACGAACCGTCGTTCTCGGTCGCAAAACTAACACTGCGGACGCGTCTCTCGACGCGCGGGACGAGATCTCATCAACGGCACCGCTCTTTGCAGTCCTCGAGGCGCGCGACCGCACCCGTCTTCCCCGCCGCGATGCAGCAGGCGCTCGGCGCCGGGATCCGACTCGCGGTACCCCCCGAGTTCTCCCTCACCCCCCCCCCGGGCGTGCCTTCCGTGGGCGAGGAGCCCACCGCGACGGAGGATGCGGCGTTCGAGTCGCGCTTCGACGTGCGCCGCGAGCGCGACGTGCTCCGCGAGGAGTGCGGGGTGGAGGGAGCCGACGCGGGCGCCTCGGGGAGGGACGCGGCCGGTCGCGCGGACGGGCACGTCTCGGGAGGGACGTCGTCGACTGGCACGAACGACCGGGACCGGGACCGGGACCGGGACCGGGACCGGGACCCCACCTCTTTGGACGCGACCGTGCGTCGCATCGCGCGCGAGCCCGACGCGCCCGAGATCGATAAGTACGCGCGCGCGGGGTATCCGCGCGACACCGCGACGTTCGCGGTGGCGATGTGGGGGGACGACGAGAGCAAGGTGGTGGATTTCTGCGAGGGGTTCGCGCGGGGTACGGAGATGGGCCTGGACGGACCCACACTCGCGGGCGCGCTCGCGGCGTGCGACAACGACGTCGAGCGAGCCGTCGCCAGCTGCGTGCGATGATGACGTCTTTGTAAATAGACTACTTTTTGTAGATTGACTTGATTGACATCTCCATCTCTCATCGTTTCGCGAAGAAGGCACTCACGGAGGCGGTCCCCGCGGCGTCTCGCGCCTGCCTCACTCTCTCCCCGGCGCGCTTCTTGCCGCCCCCGCCTGTATGCGCCGTATGGGATTTCCCTCTCTTCGAGCCCGCGCCGCGGGTCCCGGCGCTCCGGTGCTGCGGCTCGCTCTTCGACAAGTCAAACGCGAGGTGCTCGTCCGCGTGCGACTGCGCGTCGCTCCCCGGGGCGGTCCGCAAGCCGCAGCGGGGACACGCCACATACAGCGCGTCGGTTCGCGCGGCCACACACGCGTCGTCCGCCGAGGCGCCGCCTTCCGACGGTTTCGAGACCGTCTCCGCAAAAAACGCCGTCCCGGCCACACACGCGGCGTCGCCGGCGGCGGCGTCGACGCGCGAGTTTTCGCTCGGGAATCGTACCTTCGGAACCGCGCCGACTGACGCGAACGACGCGTATCTTCTTCGCGTCGCGTTCGTCTCCGTTTCTTCGGCGCGACGAGCGTCGGCGACGGGCAGACGCTCGCGCGCGAGAGAACGACCGGGCGACGGGGCGACATCACTATCGCGCCCTATCGCGCTGTCGACATCGCCGACAGCCCTATCGCGCACCGGTCGCGTGATAGGACCGGAAGAAGAAAAGCCGCGAACGCTCTTTTCGTCCGACGCGAAGAACCGCTCGATACCGCCGCCGCGCGCGCCGGGGATCGGCGCGAAGTCGCTCGCCGCGAGCCCGACGCGCGTGCACGGTAAGGTCGCCTCTGGTCCGAGCGCGTCGAAGACGCGCGTGGCCGCGTGCGTCAGCGCCTCGCCCGCTCTTGACGTGTTGTTCCCAACGCCCAACGCGTTTGTGGCGTCGGCGGGAAACGCGAACGTCTTGCTTCGCGTCTCGAACGACTCGCGCGGCGGGAGCGCGCGCGCGTTGGGTTCGGCGCGCCACTCGAGCCGAACGGTTCTCGGCGTTCGCGAAAACCTGCGCCGGTCCTCCGCGAGCCGCTCGGCGAGCTCAAGCGCGAGCACCTTCAGCCACGTGTGCGCTCGCGCCTTCTCGAACACGGGCTTGAACGACTTGAACGCGGTCACGGACTTGGCGCCGTCGCGCACGTTCGCCACCACCGAATCGGCGTCCTCGCCGCGCGAGACGCGCTCGAGCCACGCAAACGTTTTGTCGTCCAACCCGTTTTCGCCCATTCGGTTTCGGTTTCGCGCGTTTGAAAACAAAAAACGCAGCGACGCCGCCGTGAACCCCCCTTCGTACGAGGAACCCCGCCCGGTGCCCGACCGCGCCTGGCGCTGCGCGGCGGACCGCGACGCGCCCTCGGCGTCTTTCTCGGCGAAACGCTCGACCAGCGCGCGCTCGACGCGCTCGCCGAGCTTACCCCCCAGCCCTTTGATCGAGCGCATCGGCAAGTTCTCGAGCATCTCGCTCACCGCCGAACGAGACACCACCGTTTGTTTGTTCGGCTTGTTCCGCGCAGAGGCGAGCTTGGCGAGCATCTTGTTGTGCGCGATCCCGCCGGACATCGTGTAGCCGGTCTTCGCGAAGACGGCGGCGCGCGCGCGGCGGCACGCCTCCGCGCCGAGCGCCAGCCGCGCGTCCGAGACGCTCGCCTCCGGGCGCAGCGGACGCACAAAGCCTGAGGCTTCCATGCCGGCGGTGATCAGAGTTGCGGCGATATCGTTCGAATTGTTTGAATTCTTGGATAGAATCGCGTCCACTTCTCGTGTGACGTCGACGTAGGCTTCGTCGACGCTCGCGCGCTCGACGGCGCCGTCGGGAAAAGCATCCGCGAGCGTCTCCATCACCGCGACGGAAGCGCGGCGGTACCGCGCTAACGAAACCTTTCGCCGCTCGCGGTCTGGAGCGTCTGGAGCGTTTTTTTTATGTTCGTTCGTGACGAAGTCATTTCGCGTGACCGTACCACCATCGTTTGGACGGTACGTCGTCGCGCGCCGAAGCGCGTGCGTGTCGAGATCGGTTTCGTTTTCGTTTTCGACAGTAGTATGATCGTTTTTCTTCGTCTCGTTCGCATCGTCATCGTCTTCGTCCTCGTCGTCCCCGATGGTTTCGACGTGCACGAAAACGACGCCGGGACACAGCTTCGCGGCCTCGTCCACGGTGAGGTGCCTCTTGATCCCCGCGGCGCGCGCCGCGTAGTTCACCGCGATGATCCCGCGCCACTGCTGGACAACCAGCGGCGTGCTCGTGTGGATGCCCAACCGCCTCGACTCCACCTGCGCGTAGAACGCGTCCAGGTCGAGGTGGATGATCACGCGCCCATCCGCGGAAGGGGGCTCGGCGGAAGCGCGGGTCGGGCCGGCCGGGGGATACATGCCGTCGAAGCGTGGAACAGTCTACGCCTCCTCGGACGCGTCGTCGCGGTCTCCGAAGGCGAGCACCCACAGGATGGACGCGAGGACGGTCCCGACCAGCGCGGACGTGTGTTTCTCCACCGTCTCCGCCTCCGTGGGGTCGGTCGGCTCAACGCGCGCGTGTTCCCACCCGCCGCCGCCCATCGAGTCGCCGCGGGTGAGACGCGCGCGCGAAGGTGACGATCGGGGCGTCCGAGGAGTGAGAAAACGTTCCGTTTCCGAAAAACGAGCGCGGTTCGGAACGTGGTATCGGCGCGCGCGCGTCCCGAAGCGGTGCCGATGGCCGCGAAGATTCGCGGAACGGCGTTCGGAGGTGCCGTGCGGTCGCGCGGTGAAAATCATTTGCGGATATTTCGTATGTGCCATTAGTAATTAAAAAAACGACATTTTTGTTTTTTCGTGGACGATCGTCTCTCGACACAGACGTTTCGGGACAAGT
>Ga0181563_10005043_pt1 | contig 12184 bp, 11 predicted proteins | sample 011ome_25_FD_133759 | JGI IMG/M metagenome (GOLD analysis project Ga0181563, IMG submission 133759) | Coastal salt marsh microbial communities from the Groves Creek Marsh, Skidaway Island, Georgia - 011512CT metaG (megahit assembly) | ecosystem: Environmental > Aquatic > Marine > Intertidal... | reverse complement strand
TTCAAAAATAGTGTAGATCTAGCCGGTCAGTCTCTGGCTAAGGATGAAGATTCATTTGAAGCTAGTGATGCACCGGATGGAACTGAAAAGTCAGTTCAAAAGGAGATGACAATGTCGGAAGTACAAACTCCCGAAATCGACCTTGAGGCTTTTGCTAAGAAGGTAGCGGATGAGACTGCTGCTAAGATTGCAATTCGTCAAGCCGAAGAAAAAGCAGCCGCTGAAGCAGAAGCTAAAGCAGCACAAGACGCAGCCGAAGCTGAGCTTGCTAAGCAAGCAGAAGTTGAGTCTGTAATTAAAACTGGTATCGAGTCAGGCGCTGAGCGTCTTTTGGCTGATGTTGAAGCAAAGCTTCAAGAGAAAGATGCCAAAGTTGAAGAAGTTATTGCTCAGTACAAGACAGAGCTTGCAGAGAAGAGCGAAGAGCTTACAAAGATTCGTGAGTCAAAGCGTGTATTCTCTGACCGCGTAGACGGCGACGTAATGTCAAAGTGGGGCAAAGAGTTCATGTATGGCCACCTTCTCGGTGTAATGACTGGTAAGGGTTGGGATACTGATTACTCACGTGATTTGTTTGAAAAAGCTGGTGCTGGTTTCTCAGCAACTTCAACAAACCTAAGCCTTGCGACAGACGTATCTGCTCTGATCGAGAAGGAAATCATGCAAGAGCTTCGTCTTGCTCAGGCGTTCCGTGAAATTACAGTTAATTCTGAAACTACATTGATGCCTTTGCAGACTGATACTAACAAAGCTACTTGGGGCTCAAACGCGGCTACTTCTGGTAACCTCGAAAACCCAACAGGCTCTGACGGCTATCAACCTTCAAATGTTATCATGAAAGCAACCAAGTTGATTTCAACTACTTTCATGAACAACGAGACTGACGAGCAGATGCTCATCAACCTCATGCCTATGCTTGTAGAATCAGTAGCACGTGCCCACGCTCGCGCTGTTGACAATGCATTCATTAATGGTACATCAGGTGGTAACGAAGGCTTTGATGGCCTAGAAGCCCTAGGTGCAACTACATTTGATACTTCAGTATCAGCAGCAGCTCTTACTACTACAGCAGTAGATGCAGCTGACTTCCTTTCAGCTCGTAAGTTGATGGGTAAGTATGGTATGAATCCTTCGGATCTCATCTACGTTGTATCACAGAAGCGTTACTACGACCTCATCGCTGATGCAGCATTCGCTGACATCACTGACGTAGGTTCAGACGTTGCGACTAAGATCACTGGTCAAGTCGGTGCTATCTTCGGCACACCAGTAATCGTATCTGACCAGCTTGAAGCTGAAGCAGATAACGCAACTGTCGGTTATGCTGTAAACGTCCGTAACTTCGTTGTACCACGTCTCCGTGGTGTAAACGTAGAGCAGGACTACGAGGTAATGAACCAGCGTCGAGTAATCGTTGCTACTCAGAACCTTGGCTTTACTCAGCTCGCAGCTGACACAAGTGCTGACAAGTCAGTAGTTAAGCTCCTCTGCGTAGCTTAATAGCTAGCTAAATAAACTGGGGAGGGCTTCCTCCCCAAGTTTTTACTAATTGATTTATTATGGCAAATTTAATTACTCTTGCAGATTACAAACAGATTGAAGGCCTTACTAATCCTAAGGACGACTTTCGTATAAATCAACTTATTGATTCTGTAAGTCAATTAGTAAAAACTTATTGTGGAAATAGTATTGTAGATTACTATACTACTAATAAAGTAGAAACTTTTAATGTTGACTGGAATACTCATGTAGTTCAATTAACTGAAAGTCCTGTAAATACAATTGTTTCCGTAGAAAAAAGAGACTCCGTTACGGATAGTTACACGACCGTGGCATCTACAGAATATTATCTTGACACATCGACGGATAGCGTTCTATACGTAACGGGGTCCACCTATAAAAACTGGCCACGAGGTCCGGGGTCAGTAAAAATTACGTATACTGCAGGTTACTCAACTTGTCCTACAGATTTGCGACTTGCAGTTGTAGACTTAATTAAGTATTACATGAAAGATGAACATACTCAGCGACGTACTTTGTCTGGTGCTACTGTAGAAAATCAAGGCACGGGGGAAGGACGAGGATTTCCAGACCACATAAAACGTGTACTGGATTTGTATAAAAACTTTTAATGTCAGCATCTAATATTAGAGACGCATTAAAAGATTGCTATAAAGAGCTAAATACAAAGTATGCTCGTCGACAAATTGACAAACAAACTCAAATAGTATTAGTTTCTAGATTTAATTTAAGAGAAGCATTTATAGAAGCCTATGGGCGAGCAAAAATAGTTCAACCTGATTTAATGGATTTAGACTCAGCAGCGTTTAGTAATGCAGCAGCAGCAGCTTTAGAAGCTATAAAAAAGTATGTAAGAACAAGTAAAAGTGCTACTATTAAAAGTGAAGGAGTTACTTACATAAAATTTGTACAAAGAAGTGGTAGAAACACAATGCCCTTCATAAAAGCAAAGTTTGCAGGTAAAAAAGTATTAGAAGCAGAAGCAAAGGTTCCTTTAACAAGACAGGCTTCTATGGCAATCAATCAAAGTATTGTTCGGTCTCACGAAGGTGGAATGACTACAGGGATGCAACTTTTTGCTTCTATGTTTGATGAAATGAGAACACATCCTGATTTAGAAGGATTTGTTACGTCAGTAGAAGCAACTAGACTAACTGATAAATTTAGTTTAAATTTATACTTTGAAAAAGACCCTATTCGAAAAGGTAAGTTTATAATAAAAGCAGGTCAAAGAGTAATTTTAGAAGTATTAAAAAGCTCTGATAATCCTGCAGGCAGAAACGCCAATGACTGGATTTTAATTAAACCTAAACTAGAGACAGCGGCTGCTAAGTGGGCAAAGCGCGTTAACTGGCAAAATGAAAAAGGAAGTGCTACTCCTTCTGAAGAAATAGCAGAAAGGTCAACAAATAATTTAAAAAACACAATTTTAGTAAAAAGGTCAAGAAGACAGCCTTTTATAGTAACTGTTAAAGGTTTTCAAAAAGAAAAAACTTCTACTAAAAAACAAAGAGTAACATATACTCCTCCAAGGGACTCTAGAAAAACAAATTTAAAGTTTACTAGAAAAAGGTCTACAAAAGGGTTAAAAGATGTTCCTGCTTTAGGGGCTTCTGAAATAAATTTAAACAGATTATTGATTGTTTTAAATGATATTTTACCTCAAATAGTTGCTGATAATATGGGTTCTCCTGCGTTAAATTATAGAACAGGTAGATTTGCAGAGTCGGTCAGGGTTACAGATATACATACAACTAAAAGAGGAACCCCCAGTATTGGATATACGTATATGAAGTATCCTTATCAAACTTTTGAACCGGGATATGCCCAAGGAAGCCCAGCAAGAGACCCTCGTACTCTTATTGATTCGGCTATACGAGATGCTGCTAGAGGGTTAATGACTGCTAAATTTACTACTAGGAGAGTATAATGACAACGGATACAAATAGAATATACTCTACTCGTAGACTTGGTATCATCAATGGTCTAGTAGAAAAGTTAAAAGAAATAGATGGAAACGGTGATTTTAATACTGATATCTATCAAAATGTTCATCCTCGGCTCAAGTTTTGGGATGAAGTAGATGAGTTTCCTTCTTTACATTTAAATGCAGGAAGTGAGTTTCGAGACTACCAATCTGGTGGATACAAAGATAGATTTTTAACAGTTACTATACGAGTATATGTTAGAGAAGAAGACTCAGTAGAGGCTTTAGACGAATTACTAGAAGATATAGAAACTGTTATAGAAACTAACTCTCGACTGGAGTATACAGACCGTCGAGGAGATACACAATATACTCAACAAATTAGTATAGTCAGTATTACTACTGACGAAGGAGTACTCGATCCTTTAGGCGTTGGTGAAATAACTTTAGAGGTTCGTTACTAGAAACGACTGGCACGAACAAACGTTCACGTCCTAGTCCTTTCAATATTCATAGGAGATAAACTATGGCACTACATTTTAGCCGCGATACTAAGGTCTTCTGTAAGCAAGGCAGCAACGTGTGGGAGCTTCCAGTATTGGATGGTTTCTCTTTTTCACAAGCTACTAACGCTTCAGAAATTACCTTGAACGAAATGGAGTCCACAGCAGGAACTAGCCGACGAGCACGTCAAATGTTTAACGACTCGTATGCACCTGCAGAGTGGTCTTTCTCAACATACGCTCGTCCAAACAGCGCAGGTCATTGTGCAGAAGAGTGCTTGTGGGCTAATTTTGTAGCTGCTAACTCTTTCACAGCCGACAGTACTCCTGCTAACGCAGGTACTTGGTCTGCGGGCGTAACTGTTTCATCTAATACTCATACTTATGACTTTGATGACTCAAACAAAGCTGCATTAGGTACTTTTGATTTATTCTTTGTACTTGGAGCAACTAGCGATGCTGACGATAACTATACTACTGGTGCAGACCTTACAATTTATAAGATTGAAGGCTGTGTAGGTAATGAAGTTTCTATTGATTTTGATATTGACGGAATTACTACTTTGAACTGGTCAGGTTTTGGTAAGATTATTACTGAAGAAACTACTTTTGACGCTTCTGGGGCTCTTCCTCGTAGCATTGACTCAACAAGTAACTTTATTCGTAATCGTCTTACTACACTAGACATTGGTTCTTCTGTAAGTGGTTCTGCTGTCACATACTTGTTAACTTTGACAGGCGGAAATATTACTTTCTCAAACAATATTACTTTCTTGACTCCAGAAACTCTCGGTATTGTAAATCAGCCTTTGGGTCACGTAACAGGAACTCGCTCTATTTCAGGTAACTTTACTTGCTACCTTGATACAACTTCTAACAAGAGTCGAGATTTGTTTGAGCACGTAATTGAAGCTACAACTACAGTTACAAACTCGTTTGACATGGCATTCAATATCGGAGGAGGTTCAGCACCTAAGTTAGTTGTTGATATTCCTACAGCACACTTAGAAGTTCCAACTCACGCTATTGATGATGTTATCTCAGTAGAAGCAAACTTCCACGCATTGCCTTCAACCATCGACGGCACTAACGAAGCAACCGTCGCGTACACAGGATAATAATAAAAACGTTATTTTTAAGGGGCTTCGGCCCCTTTTATTTTACTCCTGCCAAAAATAACTCTTGACATCTCACCTCCTTTCACCTATAATTACAAGATATAAATTTACACTCTCAAAGGATAAAAAATGAGCGATTCACCTGTTTCTTTAGCGAGTCTAATGACTCCGAGCAAAACTGTATCTATTGACTTTCCCGGATACTCTGGTATGAAAGTTTCTCTTTGCTATTTGGCACGCGAAGAGCTTCTAAAACTGCGTAAAAAATGCGTTAGTACAAAGTTTGATAAGAAGACTCGACAGCCAGAAGAAGTATTAGACGAAGATAAGTTTTTAATAGAATATTGTAAGGCAGTAATCAAAGCATGGTCGGGCTTGAAGTTTTCGTACCTAGAAGAGCTTCTTTTGGTAGATGTCTCGGCTTACGACCCTAATGATGAACTTCCTTACACACAAGAAAACGCAGAACTCTTAATGAAAAATTCAAACGTATTTGATACGTGGGTTACGGAAACTGTAGGTGACCTTGAAAATTTTACTGGGAGCAAGTAGGGGAGATACAATCTCTACTTAAGCGATACGTACAGGAAGAAGATAGTAACTTCGATGTAGAGAGGTACTTGAAACTGTGCGAACAATTAGGGGAAAAACCAGATCCTGCCAAAATGCCGCTCGAACCTTCTGATTTTCCGGAAGAAGTTCAAGTGGCATTTTTTATGTTCAGCTTACTACCAGATCACTGGGAAGGAATGAGCGGAACGTATATGGGAAAATATTGGGATGGTATAGATTACTTTTTTAAACTATACGAAGTTGAGCATCAAAGACAAGTGTTATACTTTATGAAAATATACGAAAGAGAGATAGTTTCATATAGGGCAGAAAAAGCAGAGCAAAAGCGTAAAGCAGACGAACGCAAGGCAAAAAGCGGTGGAAAAAACTACACCCATAATGTGAATGGCTAATGGCATCTAAAAAGATTACTATAGATATTGAAATTAACGGTAAAATGCGTAAAGCAACCGTGTCTGCTAAAAAACTAGCAAATGCTTTACAGCAGACAGAAGAGCACGCAAGAACTACCGACCGTAGACTAAAGGGCGCTTCTCAACAATCGGCAAATGCTACAAAAAACTTTAGTAAAATGGCACAAGGAATTAGTGGTGGTCTTGTTCCTGCTTATGCTACTCTTGCCGCTCAAGTCTTTGCTGTTACTGCTGTATTTAGCTTTTTGAAACAAGCTGCAGATTTTCGTGTTATTCGAGAGTCTCAGATTGCGTTTTCTTCCGCTACCGGTGTAGGTATGCGTACTCTTACCTCAGACTTACAAGCTGCTTCGGGCGCTATGTTGACCTTTAAAGAAGCAGCAACAGGTGCTTCCTTTGGTGTTGCTTCTGGTTTGAGTGCAATGCAAATCACAGATTTTGCGGAAGGCGCTAAAAACTTATCTCTTATTTTAGGAAGAGATGTAACAGACTCATTTAATCGTTTAATTCGTGGTGTTGCAAAAGCAGAACCAGAGCTCTTGGATGAATTAGGTATTACTCTTCGACTAGAAGATGCACAACAAAGATACGCAACTTCTCTTGGAAAAACTGCAAACCAATTATCTAATTTTGAAAAGAAACAAGCAATTGCTGTAAACGTACAACAACAGCTAGACGAAAAAATTAATTCTGCGGCAGAAGGTGCAGAAGTACAAGCAAATGCAATTGCAAAGTTAGGCGTAGCGTTTGATAGCTTATTAAAGCCTATTAATAGCTTTATTTCTGCAGTTGCAGAACCTACAGCAGAGTTTTTTACAAAGAACATTGAGTCTCTTGCAGCTGCTCTTACATTAATGGCAATTCCTATTGTAAAGTCAATTATTCCAAGTCTTGATGACTTTGCAGCAGGTTCAGCAGAAGCAGCAGCTGTTGCTTCAAAAGAAATTGAAAAAGTAAAAAATGAAATCGCAGAACTCGATGTTGCGGCTCAAAAATTAAAAAAATCGGGTGAATCTCCCATTGGAGCTGCTCAAGCTGCTTTATCTGGAGTAAAATCTAAAGGCAAAGGTATTACTGCAATACAAGCAGGACAAAGGCCTGACGATAGAACAATAAAAGCACTACTAAGAGCTGCAGAGAAGGATCAAGGTGCTGTAAAAAAGATGACCCGTACTATGAAAGCACAATATAAAGCTGCTTTACGGGAAATGTTAAATGATACAAAAACTACTACTACTAAAATTACCAACCAAGTTCAAAAAATAGGTAATGCGTGGGATAGAACTTCTAAAAGAACAGAACTTGTATGGAAACAAGCAATGAGTAGAGTAAGTGCTGCGGGTGCAATGGCCGCTCGAGGACTTAATCTTGCTTTTCGTGCAGCAGGTATTATTGGTATTCTTACTTTAATTATTGACTTAGGAAAAGAAGCTGGAAAAATACTCGGAATTATTTCAGAAGATTTAGCTGCAAGAGATTTGCAAGGTAGAATGGAAGCACAAATTCAAGCACTAAAAGACGCCAGTGACCAGTATAAAAATTTAGCTAAAAATCAAAAAGAGTTATTAAATCTTACAGAACAAGATACTCGATTTGCAAATAGAGGTTTAACTGCTGCAACTGTATTCGGTAATTTTGCTGAAATGCAAGCAAAACAAATTTTAACAACATATAACTTGTTAAAAGAAAAATTGCCTGCAATTAAAGAAGATATGTTAGAAATACTAGATACAGATACAGCTGCCCAAAAGAATAGAAAGAAGCGTCTAAATTATATGAAGAGTCGACAAAATGATACTGGTAGAAGGTTAGGTAGTGAAGGCGAGGTAAATAAACAACAACTAAGAGAACAGCTTAAAGGTTTAACTTCTCAGTTCCTTTTAGTAGCAGAAGCTTCTAATCAAAACACAGCACCTTTAAAAGCTTTCTTTGATGCTTTAAATTCTGGTAATGATGTAACTGAAGAACAAATTCAAGAATTTGAAAGATTAGTAGGAACATATACAAATACAGGAGCACAAGCAAAATTTTTAGCTGAACAACAAAATCAAATTAACTCTCAGTTTACTAAAGCAAAGAATTCTTTAACTCAATTTAGGACTTCTGTAACTGGTGTTATTGATTTAATACAAGATCAAATAGCAAATGAAGAAAAATTAAAATTAGACGGGTATCAAGAGCGTGTAAGGCTTTTAACTGAGCAACTAAGTTTAATGGAAAAAATAAGAGAGCTAGAAGTTCAACAAATAATAAGAAATGCTGAAATAGAAAGATCAACTGCACAATTTAGAATGAGACAAGGGGGTATGGTTGCTACTTCTGGAATGATGGATGAAAGAAGAAGAGCTGCTGCGTATGAGACAGCTAATTCAAATGTAATACAAGCAACAGCAGCTCTTGATTTAGCCATGGGAGATGAAAAATCAGACCCTAAAAAGATAGAGTTATTATCTATACAACTTGATACTGCTAAAGCAAAAGCAGAAGCAATGTACTCAGAAATGTTAGAAGGTACTCGTTTACTAAGCGGTGCAGCTCAAGCATTTGAAACTTCTATGACTTCAGCTATTGAAGGAATTATAACTGGTACTATGTCTTTAAAGGATGCATTTAAAAGTGTTGCTACAAGTATTCTTGGAGCCCTTGCTAAAATGATTTCTCAGATGATAGTTTTTAGAATTATGTCTTCAATGTTTCCGGGCATGACACAAACTCCTAGTTATTCAATGATGGAAATGGTACCTAAAGGACGTTATGGAGGAATTATGTCAGACGGCAAAAAAGCCCCCGGTTATGCAGTAGGCGGGGTCGCAAAAGGACCTCAGTCGGGATATCCTGCAATTCTTCATGGAACAGAAGCAGTAGTTCCTCTTCCTAATGGTAAATCAATCCCTGTTGATATGAAAGGAGCAGGGCAAAATAACGTTACTGTAAATGTTTCAATTGATAATCAAGGCAATGCTCAACAAAGTGCTCAAGCAGATAGTACTCAAGGAGCAAATCTCGGGTCAGTTATTGCCGCAGCAGTACAGAAAGAACTCCAGAATCAAAAGAGATCTGGCGGTATTCTGAATAGACACGGAGCAGCATAATGGCAACTTTTAGTTTTACAATTTCTGCAAGCGATGTAAATTCCATAAAAGGAATATCAAATGCTAGTGCTTTTGAAGCCATAGCAGATCGTGGTCTTTCTCGACAGTCTAAGCATAGTGTTCTTACTGCAAAGTTTGGTGACGGATACGAACAAAGAGTATTAGACGGAATTAACTCAAAACAAGATACTTTTAATATAACTTTTAAAGACCGCACCGCAGAAGATATAAATTTAATTGCAGGCTTCTTAGATGACAAGGCAGGAAAAAACTTTAACTTTGTCATAACAGATACTTTTAGTTCCGGAAATCTAACCACAAGCACTTTAAAAGTAGTTTGTGATGGTTATAACGTCAACTATGCTAGAGAAAACTTTCATTCTTTAAATTGTCAACTACGAAGAGTATATGAGCCCTAATCATGACCAATTTAATAGATACAGTACAATTACAAGAAATAGATGACGCATACGTAGAGTTATTTGACGTAACTTTACCAAGTGGAGTAAAAGTTTATTTATTTAATGGACTTGATGATGGTCAAAATAATATTTATTTTCCACAAAAAACTGTTAGTGGAGGAGTATATCCTTTAAAAGAGTATTTTGCAGTACCTATTTCTATAGATGGAGTAGAGATAAACGGAGCTGGAGCAAGCCCTCGACCTTCTTTAAAAGTAGCAAATATTCCTACTCTTATTCGCTCTATTTCAAACAATGAAGACGGAACAGATGATGAAGAAACTCTATATTCTATACTTGTAGATGAAGGTTTGTCAAAAAATGAAGACTTGTTAAATACTCGAATAGAGTATAGGAGAACTTTACTTTCTAATACTTATTCTTCTACAGACTCAAATCCTTCTTCTTCTCCGGTAGAGTTTCCAAGCCACATTTATGTAATTGATAGAGTAGCAAGCGAGGATAATATTCTTGTAGACTTTGAACTCGCAAGTCCAATTGATGTAGAAGGAGTTAAGGTTCCTGGAAGAATTGTTATAGGACGATACTGTGTTTGGCGATATCAAGGCGGTACTTTAAATAATGAAGGTGGGTGTAACTGGCCTTTAAGTGGAAACGGAAGATTTTTTGATGAAAAAGATCAGCTAATAACAAGAAGTATTTCTAGTATAAATACTTGGTCTAACTCAGCTACCTACAATGCTAATGATAGAGTAAAAACAATTACTGATGGGCACACTCAAATATGGGAAGCCCTTAGAGCAGTACCTGTAAATAAAAATCCTGTTACAAATCCTTCCTACTGGAAAAGATTGGATGTATGTTCAAAGACTCTTACAGGGTGTAAAAAACGTTTTCAAGGAAATAATAGTGATGATACATTAAACACTGCTGTTTCTTTACCTTTTGGCGGATTCCCAGGATCGAGAAAGTTTAAGTGATAGACTTAATACAAGAACATTTTGAAAAAGAATACCCTAAAGAAGCGTGCGGCGTAATAGGAATTGTAAAAGGTAAAAAACGTTTTTATGCTTGCGAAAATGTAGCAGAAGGAAATGAAGATTTTATTATGTCTTCTACTGACTACATGAAATATAAAAGAAGTATGGATATTGTAGGAATTGTTCACAATCATCCAGATTCAGATAATACTCCTAGTCAAGGAGATATAGATAATTGTAATGCTTTAGGAATACCCTACTACATATTTAGTTATCCTGAAATGGAACTAAATATATTAGAACCTAGAGTAAATGTTAATCCTTTACTAGGAAGAGAATACAAATTTGGAAGCGCAGACTGTTTCGAAGCTATGAGAGACTGGCTTGCTTCAGAAAATATAGAGATACCTCCAAGAGACCTTTTTGAAGATGATTGGTGGGAAAAAGGACTTAACTATTTTACAGAAGAAAATATTAAAAACTGGAACCATAAAAAAGTAGATAGTCCACAGAAAAATGATGTTTTAATTTTTCAAATAGAATCAGATGTACCAAACCACTGTGGTGTATATCTAGGAAATGACGTATTTTTTCATCACGCAGTGCACAGGCTTTCTTGTAGAGAATCATTATATCCTTTCTGGAGAAAGCATATTGTAGGAATTTATAGATATGAAGCGTAAAGTATATTTAGAAGGAGAAATGGGTAGTCGATTCGGCAAAGAGTTTAATATTGCTGCAGAATCTTTTACGGATGTTTTTCGGTGTTTAAAGTGTAATTTTAGTGGATTCATGCCTTATCTTCAGGAGTGTCACGAAAAGAATATTGGTTTCATACTCGAAGTGGAAGGAAAACCTATTAAGCATGAGTCAGAAGCCCTTCTCATATACAAAGAAGGAGATATGATTATTACTCCTGTACCTGCAGGTTCTAAAAGTGGCCCAGCAAAAATATTAGCGGCTGTAGCTGTTACTGTGATGACGGCAGGAATGGCAGCTGCTTTTGCTCCTGGTGCTGTAACTGCTGCATCTGTTGCCGCAGGGGGTATTCCTATTTATACTACTGGTTTTATGAGTGCATTTGGAAGCGGTGCTGCTTTTGGAGCTAGTTTGATGGGCGCTGCAAGCACTCTTCCCGGTTTGATTGCTTTAGGTGTAGCAGTAAACCTTGCAATGACAGGAATTCAACAAATGATGGCACCTGATCCTTCTACAGATACACAAGAAGATGAAAGTTATATTTTTCAAGGATCTAAACAAAATATTTCAGAGGGAGATCCGGTTCCTGTTTTATACGGAGAACTACGTATTCCAGGAAGAACAGTAAGCTTTCATACAAGAAGTGAAAGAAATCAATTTTACAATCAAGATCAAAGAGCAACCTCAAATGAAAGCAATGGACAAACTTATGACCAAGCTGGAGGGCAAGTTTCCGGAGGCAGTTCAGGAGGCGCAAGCGCTCCTATGGGTGGCTCGGGTACAATAGATTGGTCAGTACTAGAGAGTTCGTTAGGAAGATAAGATGGCAGCAAAATATGGAGTAAGTTCACAAAATATATCTAGAACAGACGTGCTCTGTGAAGGGCCTGTGCGCGGTTTAAAAAACGGAGAAGCTTCAATATTTTTTAATGATGT
>Ga0181563_10005040_pt1 | contig 12193 bp, 10 predicted proteins | sample 011ome_25_FD_133759 | JGI IMG/M metagenome (GOLD analysis project Ga0181563, IMG submission 133759) | Coastal salt marsh microbial communities from the Groves Creek Marsh, Skidaway Island, Georgia - 011512CT metaG (megahit assembly) | ecosystem: Environmental > Aquatic > Marine > Intertidal... | reverse complement strand
ACAAATCAATAACGGGTGCAAAGCTTTTGTGGATACAACAGATACTGATATCGATGGATACCTAATTGCTGAGCGCGAATTATACGAGAAAAAAATACCATTTATTATCAAACGCCCGCTTCCATCTGGAAGTAATGAGTATTGGAACGTGAATGATCTCGAATTAATCATTTAAATAGAAAATATTTAACACATTTAGTATATTTTAAATATTTTTTATTGAATATTCAACACTTCCACCTATTACCACATGATAGACATGAAACAAATGTCGTCATTGGTTCATCCGCCGAACGTGTCTGCATCTGATAATAACTACACTTATTACTCTTACATTTTCTACAGGTAAATGTATCAGTTGCTGCATCCAGGTTAACCTCATATTTTGATTTATCACGCTTTATTTTATCCACAATGAGTTTCTGCCATCTTTCTGGTTTAATTTCTTGATGTGTCATAAATGAGAGAGCATGAGGCGTCAAGGTGTCTTGATTAATCTTCTCCATAATATCATTATTTTTAATATTATTGAATATGGTTCTAAAGTGGTCAATATAGATCAATACAAACTGTGGATTTTCCCATTTTTTAATAACTTTACGTTTTGATGATTCTGAAATGGCAAAATTGTATATAGCTTTTTCTAGGTTCAGTGCAAATCGTTTGTTCGATATAATATGTTCTAATTCATGACATAGATTATTCCTGAATTTCACGTGATCTTTGACAATCATTTTTAATACTTATCACTATGTATATAATTTTAAATCAATTTTATTGAATTTATTTATATTCCATACGTTTCAAATCCTCGCCACTTGCAATACGTTTATCATTTGAAATTTCATACGGTACCCATCTTTTCGATTTATGATGAAAATAACAACGGAAGGTATATTGTCTATCTAAATATACAAACTTATCTTCGTCTGTATTTTCAAATTCATCTTCTTCGTCACTTTCTTCAAGTAAGTCCAGGTTTGCATTTTCTTTAATTACTCTAAATTTATTATTCATCATGACTGTTGTTTTGTAATCTGGGATGTAAGTTTTTTGATATAGTGTTAACCCGTCTTTGTTGTCATGATAATACAATTTATACACATTATATTTCAAATCTGCCATGACCTTAAAATTCAATACTTTTCTATGATTGTCGTTGCGATTGTTCTGTGCTAATAGGTAGGAATGACTATTGTTTAAGTTTCTACATAGAATACCATATATATTATAGTTTTCATCGTTAATCTTTTTCATCATTTCATTTTTATCACTTGTCATTATACAAGTTGTAATGATTAGCTCTGTTGTTGTATAAGCGATGCAATTGATGAGGTTTGCGAACATATGACACATTTTATCCAAGGCAATTTTGAATGGAACACGACATATGTTTTTCCCACAGTAATAGAAAACATTCTCACATGTAAAAAACTGACTTCTTTTCACAGATACGGTGGTTCCATATAGCACAGTTCCATAACATAATTGTTTATCAAAGTAGGCATGTACTTTTTTGTATTTTACAACTTCAAAATGTTTGTTAGTGTCGATTAGATAACAAACATCTTCGCCGTAGTGATGAGTAAACCAAAGAAAGTTTTTTTTCCCTGAAGGTATAGCTAAATACATATTTGGAACTTTCTTATGATGTACACGCTCATACGAAAGTTCAATTTTTGGGAAGGTGTCTCTGATTTTATCAATATTCATCTTGGTATACAATGATACCATTAAGTATTTAAGTTACTTTTTAATATATAATATCTACATGACCTGTGGAATAATAACCCTGGATTGTATCGAGTATATCAATATATTGACGTCTAGATACACTAAATATAAACCCCCATAACAAGATCTGTGTAGTATTCCTTATTCACTCGAAACGTCGTCTTTGAAATGAATATCCTTCTCGTATTGCGAGTACAATTTTACATTGTCATACAAATATGCATAAATATAATGAAAACATAAAATAGAAATAATTGTAAATAAAATAAACAATAAACAGTTCATATAAATTTCAAGCACATTTTATATGAACATTAATAACGAAAGTATAAAAATATATTTTACTCTTCTTTGAATAATTTCCTGATTTCTTCATTTGGATATTTATAATTTAAATCTGGCTGATCTTCGCTTCCATCCCGTAGTAGAATATGCTCTCCAGAATATTTGTCCAATGCATAAATATTAAAATTATCTCTGATGTCAAAATTCTTATTTCTTGTGGAAAAATTAACACTAATACTGCCAGTATCACCGCTTATAATCCGATGATACACACCAGCTGGCCAAACAACCATTGCTGGTCCATCATAATATAGTTTATCATTTTTGTATACTTTATCTGGAGTGACAATAAATGATGATGATTGTCTAGACTTGGGTTCATATATATCTATGTATCTTTCACCTTGTAATACCATTAAATTATCATCTTGTCCTGGATGCATGTACCAAGGTCTTTTATGGCTATCAATGGGTCCAGGAGAAATAGAATTAGGTCCATGTATAACACGATCAATACCATCTATCTTGGGTATATCCGAAGGTACCATTTCATCAAATGTAACACCAATAGTGCGTCGAAGCTGTCGGAGGGGAATAATTCTATACAAAATAGACATATGTAATTATACCTCATATTTTTATATTAGTTTACATTAACTTTATAAACGCATCGATTGTTTCTTTAGTAAACTGATTATTGATATCGGGAAGACTGTATTTTCCGTGTTTATCTGTCATCATAAAATACATATTTGTCACATCGTCGCCTTGAATTTCTAAAGCGAGTGTAACAGGGGACTTTACAGACATTTTATATTCTAATTTTTGGATCTTCATAATATGATGCGATTTCGGTAATCTCGATACATACTCTTTACCTTTGAAGACAAAAGATTCATCAATAATCAAATTATGTCCGGACGTATAATTTTTGATCATTTTGACATCCCCATCTATGATATCCAATTTTTTGAAACCACTATTATTTTTACTCACATATACTCCTCCATCTGAATACATCTCTACTATGTCATCGTGTAGAATTTTAAATTTTTCCAAATTATTATATGTTATATTTTTGATGTCTATCGTCGGAATATACAATTTCATTAATATATTATATGGAAAAGTATTTAAACTTATTTACAATGATAACATATTATGAACTGTGTTATAATTAATAAAGGAGGTGACCTGAAAGAGGGTCAAGTCAAGAAAGATGATTTAGAAACGCTTAGCAAAAAATGTGGCTTAAAAACAACAAAGAACTTTGAAGAACGAGTAAACTGGCGGATCAAAGTAAAAGGCGTGAAGTATAGTATCAAATTATTTGCTAAGGATGACGGGAGAGCGAACAGTGAAAATAAATATGATTTCCCACCCCCTATAGACAATCAATTGTACTTTGGAAGCTGTATTTTGATAAACTATGGAGAGAGTGACACTTTAACGCCATTTGATTGTGAAGAATGGGAAAGTATTTATGAGAAGCTTTTCGGCGGGTTTGAAGATTTAAGTGCGAATATTAAAGAAGACGAGGAGGAGGAAGATGAATTGGATATGATTGATGATACCGAGAAAACAAAGGAAGGATATTTGAAAGACGGATTTGTTGTAGATGATTCAACAAATTCCATAGATGATGATTACTATTCCGAACTTGATGAGGATGATTACTTATATAGCGACGAAGAAGGAAAGTAATTCTTATATATGCCTTGGGTTGTTTATAACTTGAATGTGATTTTATGTATTTCATTTTTCTTTTTGCGGTTCATATTTAGTTGGTCTAGATTTCTTTCTCGTAAAAAATTATTTAAATCATTTATGTATTGTTTTCGGATCCAGTCCTTCCAATCTATTCATATTGTTATATTTTAAAAAATATAATAATATGTTGTTAGGTAATTGTAGTTGAATTATTTAGCTATTTTTTTTGTTTGATAGATAGTTTGTGTTTTGGTTTTTTATCAGTTTTAATAGTACGTCGTTTCTTTCCTCCAGTAATTCCGCATTCTTTTTTGGCCGATTGTTTAATATCTGCAACTTTATACAAAGAGTTTTTAGGGTCTTTTTCATTAGCTTTCTTATACTTTATTGCAAGTTTCACATTTTCACAATATGGATTATTGACGTCCCAGTCATCTGGATAAATCCTGTGTTTTCCCCCATAGCCATCATAAACATCCATACTTGGTGGAGAAATTTCTAAATCAGGATGTTCTTTGATTTTCCCGGCATAACGAATAGAATTATATGATAGCGATTGCTTGGTCTTTTCCAAATATGCATCAATAACCTCATCTTCTCGTGGAAAATTCATAGCAGTAGGGTTAGAGTTTACAAATGTTTCAAATTTGCTTATTTCTGTATCTATCATATCTTTTTGATCTTGAGTGTATTTATTACCTTCTTTATTCTTTATTTCGTTATTCCATAATTCTCTTACAGATATTTTCGGGACTCTTGCATTAGCATCTTTGAACCATTTAATAATTACCTCTTGATACGTATCAGTTGTTACAGAACCGCGCAAATTTCCCCATTCATATCCGTCTGGAACTGAATTCACCATATTAATTACTTTTATGCATGTTGTAGGATCTAAGAATTTAAAAATCTCACCAAATCCTTTTTCATATATCTTTTTCCACACCATGACCATAAGTCCATCCCAAACTTCAGAAGAAACATATGAAAATATTTCTTTTACACAAGCCATGATAGGAACAAGATAAGGAGTTATAGTAATACTTAAGGCGGATAATCCAGTCCAGACGTGATTAACCAACGATTCTATATTATCTCTATCGGTGTACATTAGTATTGAAGAATAAAGTGTATCAACTAATTCGTGTAAGTATTCCTCAAGTCCAAGCGTCTCTAATGATGAAATATCTGCTTTTGTTCGTAACTGTCGCATGTTGAGTGCTTTACTCAATTTAACACATACTTTTTTTTTAAGATGATTTAATAATTTACCAATAGCTAATGTCATTTTTGGATGTTTTATTAGTAATATGAGCCCATTTATAAGTTGATTTTTGATTCCTCGAAAAGAAATATTTTTCGTTATTTTATCCAATAAACTACTTGAATCATCTAAATCATCGTCATAAAAATGTTTATACATAAATATTTCGATGGTTGACATAATGGTTTTTAGATAATATTCCATTTCATTATATTCGAGACCAAGTTGTCCCTTCCATGCGATGAATTCTAGTTCGGCTTTTTCCCATGCGGCCATTTCCGTTTTTTCCTTCTTTATTGGAGTTTTTTTAAAGGACTCTAAATCTTCTCTAAGTCCACTCAATTCATGTTCTAAATTCCACAATACGTCTTTATTCTGTTCAGATCCTATTTTTGATTCGATAATTTTTATTTCATTTTGTACAAGATTTTCTTCTTCCTGTAATTTGATATTATATATTTGAACGTATTGCCTCATATCTTCAGAACTCCAGTGAGGGTTTATAGCTTTTGCTGCTTTAATTTGATTTATAGCAACTGCTTTCACTTTGGACTTGGGATCTAAAATACAGCATCCTCTTTTTCCAACAGTTGTTCCCTCTTCACTTCCTTGTTTGATTTTTTTCCGATGAAATGGAGGACACTTATCCATATAACCTAGATTTTTCAAACTTGGTGATTTTGTAAGTTTTAAGTTTTCAACAGTTCCCTCTTTATCACTGTATCTTTCATCGGATAGGTCTATCTCACATTCTTCATTGTACACTCCAAATTCTTTGTCCTTTTTCAAAATGTATTTATCAAAATTTCGTTGAATAATATCAAATGCGTTGGCTTCACTACTAACAGTAGTTTCATCGATTTCAACAATTTCTTTCAGAACTGCTTTGAACTTGATTCCTTCGTTGATAAGCATTTCAATAATTTTAGGTTTGCTATATGTATAAATATTCTTCAAATTATCTAAAGAACCCTGTTTGCTTGAGGCACATTTCTTGATTTTATCCACTTTCTCTGGACCACCTAATTTTGCGACTATTTCAGGACTTTCAAAATATGAATTCACAAAATCACGATCGATAAATTTAGTTCTATTATTTATGTTATAGGCCATTTGGTTTTCTTCATACACACAATCAGCCAATAAGTTGGCATATTGGATTTGCTTTGCTCCATCAGATTCTGTGTTTTTCAATATATCAAGCGCTTTACCGTCAGCATTCTGGTTGGTTGTTACAGTTCCGTCTTCTTTAATATTTGTTTTCAGTTTGGTCATGTCAACTTCGACGGACTTGTGGTTCGATGGTTCTGTGTGATATTTCTCTAATTGTAATTTCCTCAAGTTCTCATCCAGGTCGGACATAATGATATATTCTAAAAACAGTAATTGCTCATATCCTAATGACATATTCAAAATTGGCGTCAGCGTTTGTTTTTCTTTGTCTGTGAAATCACTGCGTGTATTTACAATACCTTTCAAATTATTCAATAAAATTATATGCAGATCACCACCGTCTGTCTGATTTTCCATTATAATATAGAAATATTAAAAATTTGATCTTACACATTATTTAAATCAATATCAAAGATAATTCATTTTATACTAAATGTATTATATCATATACAGATTCCATAATATATGAGGGAAGGTTGATGAGATTTCATGCCAGGTTTATTGCACCTGTGCGGGAATCTCATACTGCGTACCGCTTCAAGTGTTAGTTTCATAATCAGTTACTCATTGGTATCAACGCTCTTAGTCTGCGGGTCCTAGTGAGTTAACCTGATGCTGTTTTTGGTGACGCCTACGATGTATCACATCGATGTCACCGAAATATTATAAAGGGATCGTTGCACCAACCTTATTCTATATATGACATCAATCATTATGTGCCATGTTTTCATGAATAAATTATCTCAAATTTCATCATTATTTCTGCATTTCTTCTATTAAAAAATTGATCTCCTTTTTCACAAAAATGGAATTTGCATAATATACCCTTCAAAATAATGAACGACATTGCACCAATAGACGAAGAACCCACTATGAATGTCATTAGGAAATCGTTACCAGCGAAATATAATCAAGTATTAGTATTTGGTTATTGGTTATTGGGCAATTTGAAATCAGAGAATAACATTTCATCTCAGGTCTATGATGATTATCTGAACAAATTATGTGTATTTGAGGATGTTCAATGTCAAATGGAGCATTTAGATGGTTTCTTCTCAGATTTCAAAAACACACACAATCAATTAAAAGACGCTCTCCGTGAACGAAAGAAAAGTGAAAAGGATCTGGAGAAAAAAAACAAAGGAGGGAGTAAAAAAGAATCCTCTATTGATTCTCCTGTTAAAGAAAAAAAAAGACCAACAAAAGGGAGGAGAAAGATGACTATAGAGGAGCGGGAGGAGGCATGGGCAGCCAAGAAGAAGGCCCATGAGGATGCTGATCTTGTACTTCAAATAGACGACGATATCGAGTATTATAGGAGAGTTTTGGCTATAGATCCAAATGATCGTGATAATCTACGCAGTTGTGGTGATGCACTTGATAAGAGAGGAGAACACGACGAAGCAGCTGATATGTTTAGGAGAGCTTTGGCTATAGATCCAAATCATGAAAAGAAGTTATCGGAGAAGGAGAAGGCTGATATTGTAGCTCTTGTCGGTGAGAAATATAAAAAGGACCGAGAGTTGAGAAGGGCGCGACAGAAAAGGGGAAAGGACATGGAGAGAAAGAAAAAAATATTGAGTTCTTCAAGGGATAATATAAAAAAAGAATCCTGTATTGATTCTCCTGTAGAAAAAAGAAAGAGAGGTCGACCACCAAAGAAAAAGATTATTGTAGTACAAGATGATATAGTAGATCAAATAGTTAAGGCAGCACAGGCAGCAGCTAAAACTCCTGAGGCTATCGAAGAGCGTAACAGAAGGATTCGAGAGAGAGAGAGAGAGAGAGAAGAGGAAAAAGAGATGAATCTTCACGATAAATGGGATAGGGAGTCGATTAAATTGAAAGATCTTATCATGAGACCTTTTATACATGATGCACTGAGAGTAGGAGAAGGTTTGAGAATGTATACAAAATATATACTGACAGATTTTTGTGGAGAGCATAACAGGAATAGGGTGTCGATACCTCGAAGTGAAGAAGAAAAAGAGTGGAACAGAGAGTATAAGAGGAAAAAATATGAAGAACATAAAATTAGAATGAAGACAGAGGAGGAGAAGAAGAAGAACGAAAAAGATAATGGTGGTATTCTCGAGTATCATAATATTCTATCAAATTATCTTGAAAATATAACTTTTCAGAAGGATGATCGAGGTTTTTATGGGGTTAAGTATGTAAGATAGGTCAATAAAATAAAAAACTGCCCCATTTTAAATCTTCAAGGGTGTAAAAAGGCATTGTCTGTATAATAACGAACCTTCGCAATTTTTTTGCTATATATTCTCAACTCTATATTCAGTTTCATAACATCTAACAAATGTTCGTTTATGATTATGTCTATTACGGTACCAGATGGTTTACAATAACGCGCGAGTTCCATCTTGAAAATATCGCATTTTAGTACTGCCAGTCTTATAGAAATATCATGCAAATACTTCATAATATAATTGAAATATATTCGTTGCCATTTGCTATGTTCCCATAGTGCAAAATACAGTTCGTTTTCATCTTCATCATAATATTCTATCAAATTGTCTTGAAAATATGACTTTTCATAAAATATATTACAATATACATTGTTCAAGGGCAATAGATAAGTTTCATGCATTTTTTGACCAATTTCATTATGTACGGATTTTGATAAGTAGCGATAAATATCTGTATCTAATAATAATATTTCGTATAACTGCTTCATATCATTATTTTCCAGTATCATTAGTACATTGCTCAAGTGATACAACTCTTCGTTTGAGAAATTCACACTATAATCTATTATTTTATCTTGTAAATAACTAAAATGTTCAAAAATACCAAAAGAAATTTCATTCACAATTGACCAAAATTTTGGATATTTTATGCGGAATATTCTTGAAGAATAGGTGAATTTCTTAAGGGTCATATGTTAATAATTTATATTCAAATAAATGTTTCGTTTAATTCATTTCAATTATTTAAAAAAATATATGGGTATACTCTAAAAGTTTGAGCTTTTTTCACACATTATTTTGGTAAATGTACTATTATGGTAAATGTACTATTATGGTAAACTTTTTCTATGGACGTAAAAATTATGTGTGAATACTGACTTGGCAAATCAATTTGAACTACAGTATTCATTACCAATCAAAAAACGGCGTTTTAAATCTTCAAGGGTGTAAAAAAAAAGTTCATTTAGCTTTACCCAGGACACACCACGAGGAGGTGAACTTTGTTATGTCCCATAGACCCGTCGGTCACCCAGAAATATTATTAAATTTGCCCTCGAAATGAATCTGACAAGACAACTTAATTATATTTCAACATTTAAAGCTGATCAGACTTTGAATGTTATGCTAGGATTTTTTAAGCACTATTCAGGATGAGTTTTTCCATCTTTGACACGGTTTTCGTGATGTCTCTGAAGGTTACCACACTACTTCCCTTCCCCATGTCACAAAATAGTCTGAACAATCATATTTTAAAGTACGTAGCCTTTAAATACACCATACTATTTGAACTCCTAGGCACCACCACGGGTGTCAATTCACCTCCGCCTAGGATTGTAGGATATCAGGCTTCTTCCTTAAAAGGCTTCATCACCTATCCTTCCATACCCCTTTATATTTTAAATTTGGACTTAGTTTATACACATAATCGTTTTGGTGTCTGGTATTTTTATATTTTCCCAGGATATAGTTCATATTAACCTGACACTGAAGTCCTCAGTTTATAATACACTAATCCAATAAGAATGAACTTATTACGCTATGATTTTTAAGCGCTTTTCAGGGGGAGTTTCCTAGACATAGTTTATACACATAAGCCGTTTGGTGTATTTTGAGTTTTATGCGTATTCAGATATCACTTCAAAACAAATCAATTTTTTTAGATTATATATAGACTATATCACTCACTACGATTACTATGATTACTAATCATTTTTTTTAAATCATCAGATAATTCCCATTGTGGAATTTCGTTCTCATGATCCATAAAATACATACCCATTATTCCAGGATGGAAATAATACGCATCATTGTATTCCCCTTGATACATATGTACTACATATATAGTTCCATTGCTCGAACGGTATAATGTATGCATTCTACGACCACCAGTTGAGTAACCTAGAACAGCCTCTTGCTCACCCTCTACTAATACCTTCAATATTGCTTCTCGCGCCATTGCAAAATAATGAGTAGACAGTTCAGCATGCATTCTTCCAGGCATCATTCGATTTATATCAAAAGTATTAACGAAGTTTTCAATTGTATTCATGTTGTAAATTTATGTCAATTATATTTATTATAAAATTCAATTCAATTTTATGATAAATTAACAAAATAATGTGCGAAAAGTGCTCAAAATAGAGCATAAATATTATAAAATAAATATTTTAATTAATTATTAAAATAATTTTTGAAAAATGATATAAATAGAGCATAAATATTATAAATAAAGAATTAAAACACTATCTACTTCCTAGTCTAGGTTGCCATCACAATGCTATGAATCTTAGTGTCATCATCCAAATCAAATATATTGCCAATTTGATCTCTCCTGAATTGCTTCTTATCAATATATCCATCATTTTCAAAATACATTGTTATCTTTCTCGTTGGTCTGTAATTGAATTCACTACCATACGGCTCATCGTCATGCATATAGCCAACAATTTGAATATATTGAACCTTTCTTGGCCTCCCCCTTTTTGGCTTTGATATTTCTATCTGAATAAGATCAGGCTCATCAGTGAACTCCCACTGATGATTAATTTTTTCCTCTTCTCCGCACCATAAATTGTCATAATCAATTATCGGCATATACTTACATTTTGGTAAGAAGACAGGTTCCTCATGCTGAAACTGCTTGTACATTTTCCCATTGATCTCCCGAAAAGATCCATTTTTATGGATAACTCCATTACAATTGTCGCTTCCACATTTGCAAAATTTTAACTCATTGAAGTTATTTGCTAACCATCCATAGTCGATTGTAATTTCTGTATCCTCGGGGATATCTTTCCTCGCATATACACAAAAGTGTTTACAACTTCTTCCGTGTCTATTCAATCCGTCTTTAGCAACAATGTAGGCGTTTGGATCACATGAATGGTTCATGGCGCATGCTTTTTCCTCCCATGCGTAAATATTTAACATTACGTCATCATAATTTTCAGCTTCCACTTTGACACATTTTTCAAACTCCCTGGTCCTAGGTGCAAATTTTCCAGATGGTTTTGATTGCAGTTGTTGAAATTCTTCTCTGGACATGAGACATCCTCCTTCTATTTTTAAGACACATCCTGATTTTTGAATCGCTTCTGTACAGTACATTCCATTTCTACGGAAATCGAATATTTTACTGATATATAGTTCCCTTCCGTTACATGATGACGTTATTATATTATTATCTTTGAAACCATTCTGATCGTATTGCGTTAAGTTTTCTTCTGCAAACGGATTTACATCATGAGAATTATCGTCATCACTGTCGTCATCGTAACTCTCATGTGACAACTCTGATAATTCTTCCTTTAATTGTCATTCTGTTTCCTGATCATTTCGAATATCATCACAATCATTTTCTAGTTTATCTACTTTTTTCGTGTCATCGTTCCATATGCCGACCAAATCATGAGATTGATGATCATAAATATTATTATTATTATCAATTAAATATAGAATATCATTATTGATAAATTTCATCACTTCTATTTCCTCCTCAGAATCCGAATCATTATCTAAATCCTTATTTATTTCCGATTCACGCTGTGACTGAGCAAGTAGTGCTCCTATCAAATCATTATCTGCACATACTGAAACAATCTTACGTTCTTTCCTTGGCCGTCCACGTTTTTTTTTAATTTCAGATTCGAATGGTTTATCTACTCTTGTTTTGTTTGCTTCCTCCATAATAGTCGAGTTTTCTTCTGACTTTTCTTCTGACTTTTCTTCTGACTTTTCTTCTGACTTTTCTTCTGACTTTTCTTCTGACTTTTCTTCTGACTTTTCTTCTGACTTTTCTTCTGACTTTTCTTCTGACTTT
>Ga0181563_10005034_pt1 | contig 12199 bp, 10 predicted proteins | sample 011ome_25_FD_133759 | JGI IMG/M metagenome (GOLD analysis project Ga0181563, IMG submission 133759) | Coastal salt marsh microbial communities from the Groves Creek Marsh, Skidaway Island, Georgia - 011512CT metaG (megahit assembly) | ecosystem: Environmental > Aquatic > Marine > Intertidal... | reverse complement strand
GGCTCGTTAAAAATCCGTGCTAAATTGTTTTGAGTGAGGGCCAAATAGGTGCTGAACATCTCGTTTTCGAGACTCTTAAGCACTTGCTGTTCTTTGCGTTCTAAGCGATCAGAGTGATAGTCTTTTGATTGTTCTTGGTACTGATACCACGTGATTACTCCTGTGAATACCAGTGCTAAGACCACGATGAGCGTCATCGCGGCGAAAATTCTAAAACGTAAACTTTGAAAGTACATCAGGCTTCAGGATTCTTGTCTCGTATACGCTTATATAGCCGTATCCCTAACATCAGCAAAATAGCAAGCAAGAATAGTGCCAAGACCCCGAAGATCCAATTGAGCGCATTCTTGACAATGACCAAAAACACCACTGAAAACAAGATTAAGGTGCTTCCTTCGTTATAGATGCGCATAAAACGCGCAGAATATCGCACCTCGTCGTGTTGCAATTGCAGAAAAATACGATGGGTATATCCGTGATACACAAAAAGCAACAGCACAAAAAACAATTTCACATGCATCCAAGGTTGTGCCAACCATCCGGGCATTTGAATCAATAGCCAGACCGCGAAAAAAGTGCAGAGTAGGGCAGAGGGCCATGTAATGATAAACCATAGGCGCTTGCTCATGAGTTTCAATTGTCTCGAGAGTATCGCCCTAGCGGGCTCGTCTTCTTCTTGGGCTTCAATATGATACACAAAAAGTCGAGGCATATAAAAAAGCCCTGCAAACCAGGTCACCACGAAGATGAGATGCAGGGCTTTGATATAAGGATAGAGTTCCATGTTAAGCACAAAGGTCTTAAAAACTCAAGGACGGGCCTTAGTCGAGTTGCAAGAACTTCAATTGCTTTTCATTGAATGCTTGATTGAACGTTGCAATTTCTTGATCGACTAACGTATTGAACTCCTTCAGTTGTGCCTCTATGGCCGCTGTTAACTCTTGTTGTACCGCTCTATCTTGTTCAGTTGGTCCGAAGTCGTCTATTGATACTAAACGGTTCAAGTGTGATAACTTGTTCGTCAATCGAATCGGGAAGTTCAGCGGGTCTTGCCCACTTCTATTTTGCGTTTGATACAGCGCCTTTTCTACTGTAGAGAAGCGCTCTCTTAATGCCTTCGACTGCGCTACAAGATCAGCAACCGAAGCGTCGTCTTTGTACTGCCCTTCGAATGCACTTAGCTTCTCGTTGATAGCTCTGATTTTCTTAATTGCGGAATGCGCCTCATTCACAGTAGCGTTGATCGCTGTGATGAAATCGTATTGCTCTTGCATCTCGGCAACACTCACCTCAGCACGCGGATCAGGTAGAATCTCAAACGACTGAGATTGTGAAGCGCCATTGTAATTCAAGTGAACCATATAGCTGCCCGGAACGGCCTTTGGTCCACTTAGACTAGCAGCCCAAAGAATCATTCCTTTGAGACGCTCTGCACCCTCGCCGCGGGTATCCCAAACGTGGGTGTTTCCGCCGGTCTTCACGGCTAACTTTTCTTTAGGATCTTTGGCGTCTGAGCTAAAGTGTGCCAAGGTATCTCCTGCTTTTGAGGTGTAGGTCAAGTGTACATTGTCTGACGCTTTTAGGTCTTTGAAGTACATGTGCGTAACAACTCCTGCAGGCATATTCTCACCGGCAGTCAGAGAAGGTCTTCCTTTATTCCCTTTGGTACGGTAAGCGTCTTTTGGCTTAAACAATACGGCATCTTTTGAGGCCGTGTTGGCGTCAAGTTGATGCAGTACGGTCAAATCATCTATCATCCATAAACTGCGTCCTTGAGTCGCCACGATCAAGCTATTTTCTTTTACCGCTAAATCGGTGATCGGAACGATTGGTAAGTTCAACTGGAAGGGATCCCACGATTTACCGTCGTTGAACGAAATGTACATTCCCGTCTCAGTACCGGCATATAGCAAGCCTTTTTGGGCGGGGTCTTCGCGAAGTACTCGCGTAAAGTGCTCGCTCGGAATTCCTTTAGTGATGAGCTTCCATGTCTTACCGTAGTCTTCTGTCTTGTAGAGGTAGGGGGTGAAGTCTCCGAGTTTGTAACGTGTAGCTGCCACATAGCAGGTTCCTTCGTCAAAGGCAGAAGGCTCGATGCTGTTGATCATATTCCATTCAGGCATATTCTTTGGCGTCACATTTTCCCAATTTGCGCCTCCGTCTTTACTCACGTGAATGAGTCCGTCGTCACTACCTACCCACAGTAAGCCTTCTTTGATAGGGCTCTCACCTGCAGCGAAAATGGTCGCGTAGTATTCTACCCCAGTGTTGTCTTGAGTGATAGGTCCTCCACTCGATACGAGTTTTGTCGGGTCGTTACGCGTAAGATCCGGGCTCATGAGCTCCCAGCTCTGTCCTTCGGTGGTCGATAGGTGAACGTGATTTGAGAAGGTATACAGCTTCTTCGGATCGTGCTTCGAGAAGATGATCGGAAAGTTCCACTGAAAGCGATACTTCATTCCTTCAGCCCCATAGCCCATTGGGTTGTCTGGCCATACATTGATGGCGCGAACCGTATTATTGGCATGGTTGACACGCGTTAAGAATCCGCCGTAGCTACCCCCATAAACGATGTCGTTGTTGTTCGGATCAACGGCAATGTGCGCTGATTCACCACCCGCTGTCTCTTCCCAGTCGTCTTCGGTGATGCTATTGCCGTCTGAACGGTGGCGTACACGAATCGTTGAGTTGTCTTGCTGTGCTACGTATATGCGATACGGAAACGCATTGTCAGTGGTGACGCGGTAAAACTGCGCCGTAGGTTGGTTGTAATAGGTTGACCAGTTTTCACCGGCATCATTTGATACCTGAGCGCCTCCGTCGTCTGCGATGATCATGCGCTGGTTGTTTTCAGGTGCGATCCATAAATCGTGGTGGTCACCGTGCGGAGCGTTATAGGTCGAGAACGTTGATCCTCCATCTGTTGAGCGATGGTATTGCACATTCATCACATAAACAATGTCGGCATCTTGAGTGTCGGCATAAACGCGTGAATAGTACCATGCACGTTGACGCAATTTGCGTTCGTCGTTGACCTGCTTCCAGGTCGCGCCACCGTCTTCTGAGCGGTACAATCCGCCTTTTTCTTTGTGTTCAACAATGGCCCAAACACGGTCTTTTTGTACCGGAGAAACAGTAACACCCATGATACCAAGCGTTCCGGTCGGAAAGCCCTCGTTGGATGAGATCTCTGTCCAGGATTCTCCTGAATCTGTACTCTTCCATAGCTTAGAACCCGGTCCTCCACTACTTAAACTATAGGGGGTACGTTGCACACGCCAGGTTGACGCGTATAACACGCGTGAGTTGGTAGGATCGATAATTAGATCAACGGCTCCTGCCATATCGTTCACATATAATACTTTACGCCAGGTCGTTCCTCCGTCCGTTGACTTGTAGACCCCTCGCTCTGTACTTGCTTTGTAAATATTACCCAAGACTGCAGCGTATACCACGTCTGGATTGTCGGGGTGAATACGCATGCGCGGAATGTGTCGGCTGTCTGGAAGACCTTTTGATTCCCAGGTCTTTCCGCCGTCAACCGACTTCCATACGCCGTATCCCGAAGAGACATTACCGCGAACAGTAACTTCTCCGCCTCCTACATAAATGACGTTTGGATCGCTTTGGGCTACTTCAACCGAGCCAATGCTTCCGCCGAAATATCCGTCTGAAATATTTTTCCAGGTGTTTCCGGCATCGTCTGACTTCCACACTCCTCCTCCAGTAGCTCCGAAATAATAGGTGTTGGGTTGTCCAGGAACTCCTGTAACTGCCGCTGAACGTCCTCCTCGAAAGGGGCCAATCAAGCGATAATCTAAACTAGAGTAAGCGTCAGCAGCTTGCTGTGCTACAAGTGAAGTAAATGCTGAAAGTGCAAAAAAGAAGGCTAGAAAACTAGCCGAACGCAACTGTTTCATAAGGTCTTATTTTGTTTAAGGCCTTACAAATTAGAAAATATCGCGAAACGCTGATACCTAAAGTGCTAAAATTTAAACGACTTGTATCGCGGCCTTACACAGGCAGATTGCCGCTCTCCTCCCAGTGATGAATCCAGCTCGACATGAGTGCAACCCAGTTGTCGTCATCGTTCAGACACGCAATGTGCTTGAAGGTCGATCCGCCTGCTTCGATGAATTCTTCTTCACCCTCCATCGCAATTTCTTCTAGGGTTTCGAGGCAATCGGCCACAAAAGCCGGCGTAATCACCGCAAGGCGTTTTTTGCCTTCTTTGGCAAAGCGTTCGAATTCATAATCTGTGTAGGGACGAAGCCATTGGTCCCCGGCCAAACGCGACTGAAACGAACTACTCACCTTCTCGGCGTCAAGACCTATATAATGGCGTACTGCTTCGGTGGTGGCAAAACACTGATGGCGGTAACAGGTGTGGTGTGCAACGGAGTGCACGCTGCAGCACTGACCGTCAATTTTACAGTGAAATTTGGTCGGATCTGATTTGCGAATATGACGCTCTGGAATACCGTGGTACGAAAACAAGAGATGGTCGTACTCGTAGTCTTTCAATTGTTCTTTGATACTATCCCCCAGCACCTTGATGTAATCCGGGCTTTTGTAAAAGGCTCCAAGGGTTGAAACCTTCATGTGTTTGAAATGCTTTTGCTGTTCTTCAAGCGCCTTTACCACCACAGTCTCGTAACTACTCATGGCGTAATGCGGATAAAGCGGTACCAACAAGACCTCTTCAACGCCCTTGGCATCAAGCTCAGCAAGGGCCTTGTGAATGCTCATGCTCCCATAACGCATCCCCAATGCGACCGGTAGTTCAGTATGCTCCTGCACTTTCTTCTGAAAGCGTTCAGAAATCACAATGAGCGGAGAACCCTCTTTCCACCAAATCTTAGCATAGGCCTTTGCCGAACGTTTCGGACGAACATTTAGTATGATCCCCCTGACCAACAGCGCCCTAAGGGCAGACGGCACATCAATAACGCGCTTGTCCATCAAAAACTCGTCGAGGTAAGGTTTTACCGCTTTTTTGGTCGGTGCGTCTGGCGAACCCAGATTTACAAGTAGTACTCCTTTCTTCACAATCACAATTTTTTGGTGGTACAAAAATACGGCCTATCGCTTGAAGTCGGCTAGGTACTTCTTAGGAGTAGTCCCGAATTTCTTTTTAAAGGCCGCAATGAAATGGCTTGCCGTACTGTATCCTACCCGGGCCCCCACATCGGCCACGCTATAGGTGTTTGTCAACAGCAATTTGCGGGCATAATCTAATTTGTAGTCGAGCAAAAACGCAAAAACCGAGTCTCCGTAGACCTCTTTAAAGCCCTCTTTTAATCTTCCGATCGGGAGGTCAACCTGCTCAGCAAGGGCCTCTAAACTAGGCGGCTCTGCCATAGAGGCAATGAGAAGATCTTTTGCCTTTCGAATCTTTCGCATGTTTTCGTCATCGGCCAGATAAGGGCATTTTTCAAGATCGGCATCGTCGACTCTATTAAAAAAAAGCGCCATGATCTCGAGCGCCTTTGATTTGAAATACAAACGCTGAACAGACGCATGCAAGCTGTAATACATCAATTGGTTTAGCGGAATGGCCATGGCCGGGCGAATCTCGTCTTGACTGTAATACTTCTTTTCAGCCGCATTACCGTTGAAAAACGGAATCACCTTGCTCTCTTCTGAAAACCACGTATGCAGCTGTTCAAGGTCAATTACAATGGATAAAACCGCGCCCCCCGCACCTAATTCAAGATCTATTGGCAAGGCCTTCTGTGTATTAAAAAGCAATAGCATCTGGTCTTCTTGCGCCTCAAGTTGGTAACTGCGGTTGTTGTACCAAAACTGAGCATGACCCTTAAGCACAAAATGAAATTGAACGGCCTCAAGGGAGAGGTCGTCGTACTGATAGCTGTTACTTTCGTTCTCGTTTTCAAAACGGTATACCGAACAGCGCTCATTAATTTGAAAAACAGAAGGCTTCATCTAGCGTTATTTTTTTGAGAAACAAAGATACTTCAATTCAAAAAAGACTAATTTAAAAAGAGTCTAAATAGAAATATCTAGGGTCAAAATACTGTTATTCTGGTACTTACAAAAAATAACGCATTCCTAATCCATCATTTAACTGCATTTAACGCGCTGAAGACGTTTAGCGTTATTTTAAGCTGACTTCTGCACTTAATTTTGTGTTGCTTTTCAAGCAAGCAACCTACAGATGCTCGAGAACTTTTACGCCATAGGCGTTAGCTATATCAAAACAGACGCAGAGACGCGCGGCAAATTCAGTATTGACGGTGCCCGTGGCGAATCGCTTAGCCATGACGCGCTCGACTTGGGCATTGAGGCCCTGATCGTGATTTCAACCTGCAACCGCACAGAGCTCTACGGATTTGCCTCTTCACCCGACCAGCTCATTGACCTGCTCTGTAAACACACCAAAGGAGATGCTGACCTTTTCAAAACAGAAGGGTATGTCTTTCAAAACGAACAAGCCGTCAATCACCTTTTCAGAGTGGGGACAGGCCTTGACAGTCAGATCTTAGGAGACTTCGAAATCATCTCGCAGATCAAACAGGCCTTCAGAAGGTCAAAGGCCTTACAACTGAATAACTTCTTTCTTGAACGTCTTGTGAATGCTGTCATTCAAGCTTCAAAACGGATCAAGAATCAAACAGAAATCTCAAGCGGAGCCACTTCAGTTTCGTTCGCCTCAGTGCGCTATCTGCTTGAGAATATTCCCAACATCAGCGAGAAAAACTTACTGCTCTTCGGGACCGGAAAAATCGGTCGCAATACCTGTGAAAACCTAGTCAAGCACACGAGCAATAAGCATATCACCTTGATTAATCGAACGCGCTCCACCGCCGAAGAGATCGCAGGCAAGTTCGAACTCAACGTCAAAGGATACGAAGAACTTCAAACCGAAATCCGCAAAGCCGATGTGCTGATTGTCGCCACCGGCGCGCAGAAGCCGACGGTGACCAAGGCGCTGCTTTACCTCAAGAAGCCGCTCACTATTCTCGATCTTTCTGTTCCTAAAAATGTCGCCTCAGAGGTAGGAACACTCGATCAAGTGAATGTGGTCGATATTGACGATTTATCTAAGATCACAGACGACACGCTTGAGCGTAGAAAATCTCAAGTGCCTTTGGCTGAAGAAATCATTGACGAAATCAAAGGGGAGTTTCTGACCTGGGTCGACAACCGCAAATTTGCAGCCACTATTGCGGCTCTCAAAGAACGTCTCAGTCAATTCAAAGAAGAAGAACGCGCCTACCTTTTGAAAAAATCAAAAAGCAGTACAGGGGCGAAACACAGTGAAGTGATCGACGACTTTGGCGACCGCCTGGTTCAGAAAATCACCAAGCAATTTGCCAACTTCTTGCGCGCAAGCGACGACGATATTGAGCAAAAGATGCAGCTTATTGAGGCCCTGTTCGAACTTGAAAAAGAGGGGGAATGAGCACAACACTTCGCATAGGAACACGAGATAGCGCGCTGGCCCTTTGGCAAGCCGAAAAGGTGAAGTGCGCGTTAGAAGAATCGGGTACCGCCTGCGAAATCGTTCCGATCAAATCAGAAGGAGACCTCAACCTAACTACCCCAATCTATCAAATGGGGCTCACAGGTGTGTTCACAAAAACTCTAGACGCAGCGCTTTTGAGCAATCACATCGACTTAGCAGTGCATTCACTCAAAGATGTTCCTACACTTTTGGCCGAGGGATTGACCCTTTCAGCCATCCTTAAACGTGCCAATCCGCAAGACGTACTCGTAAAAGGCAGTGGCACCGACTCGAATACCATCGCCACCGGAAGCTTACGGCGCAAGGCGCAATGGCTCAATCGTTATCCTAAAGATCAGGTGATAGGCTTGAGAGGTAATGTTCAGACCCGATTGAACAAAGTGGCAGAACAGCCTATAATAGGTGGAATATTCGCGGCCGCAGGGCTCGAGCGCCTCGGCCTTGACGCCCTGCAGATTGAACCTCTACCGTGGATGATTCCCGCTCCGGCACAAGGAGCGATCGCAGTCGCCACCCGTATGTACGACGAAAAAGCAATTGCCGTATGCAAAAGCTTGAACGATGAGGACACCACGCTCGCAGTAACCATAGAGCGTGAATTCTTAAGAAGACTTGAAGGAGGGTGCAGCTCTCCCATAGGAGCCTATGCCTACCTTGAAAATGGAGTGCTCTATTTTAAAGGCGGACTCTTCAGCCTTGACGGATCTAAAGCCGTTGTTGTAGAACGACGTCTTCCACAAGATGAGGCCCTAGAGCACATTGACAGCTTAGTGAACGAAGTGCTCGAGAATGGCGGAAGTGCAATTTTAAAATCTATTCGCGATGGTCAGCATTCTTAGCACCAAAATCCTTGAGGATGCCGTATACGAAAGGCTGTTAGCTGCAGGCCACGCATTGACGCATTACAACGCGCTCGAAGCAGAGCACTTTCCGTTCAGTTCGGCCCCCTATCCGGTCTATGTGTGTAGCAGTCAGAACGCCGTGGCAGCACTGAAGGAATACTGGCATCGCCAAGACGAAAAAATCCTGCTAAACGCCCAATGGTTTTGTGTGGGCGAGCAGACCGCCAATGCCCTGGCCGACCTTGGAATAAAGGTAACGGCACAAGCAGAAAACGCCGCTACGCTGATCGAAGATCACTTGAAGCCGCTTCAAACCAAGCCCCTCTGGTTCACAGGAGTTCGAAAGACTGCTGCCCTCGAACATTTCATTCGTGAAAAAGGATGCGATTATATGGATTGTTACATGACGCGGGCCGTTGAAAAAACGTTCTCAAATACTTTCGACGCCGTTCTGTTTTTTAGCCCCAGTGGCATCGATAGCTACCTGAAATACAACGCCCTAAGCGATAGCACACTTGCCTGCTGCATCGGAGAAACCACTGCTGAGGCCGTAAAAGCACACAGCTCAAATTTGCTTGTTTCGAAGAAGGCAGGCGCCATGCACCTCGCTGTTGAGGTGATCAACCACTTTAAAAAAGAACTATGACGACTCCTAAAAACGACCTCTACCTCAAAGCCCTTCGTGGAGAAACCGTAAATCGGCCACCCGTTTGGATGATGCGCCAAGCAGGGCGGTACTTACCTGAATTCATGGAACTGCGTGAGAAGTACGACTTCTTCACCCGCTGTCAAACCCCTGAACTGGCCTCTGAGATTACAGTTCAGCCTTTGAGAAGGTTTGGGATGGATGCGGCCATCTTGTTCAGTGATATTTTGGTGGTACCTCAGGCGATGAACATCGATGTAGAGATGCGTCCTGGTTTCGGGCCCTATCTGCCCAACCCCATTCGAACCAAAGAAGACCTTGACCGCGTCATTGTACCAGACGTGCACGAGACCTTAGGATATGTCTTTGAGGCCGTAAAGATGACCCTTGAAAAGCTCGACAACAGTGTTCCGCTGATAGGATTTGCTGGTTCGCCATGGACGATCTTGTGCTACAGTGTTCAAGGGCAAGGCAGTAAAAACTTTGACCTGGCCAAATCGCTCTGCTTCTCTCAACCCGAAGTGGCGCATGCCCTGTTGCAAAAAATTACCGACACCACGATTGCCTACCTCAAGGCTAAAGTAGCAGCTGGTGTTCATGCATTGCAAATCTTCGACTCGTGGGGAGGAATGCTCGGCCCTGAAGACTACAATGAATTTTCACTGCAATACATGCGTCAGATTGTTGATGCGCTTAAAGACCTCGCTCCGGTAACCCTCTTCGGTAAAGGATGCTGGTTTGCGCTCTCAGACATGGCCGAAACCGGTGCGTCTGCCCTTGGGGTCGACTGGACCTGTTCGCCGCGTAACGCGCGTTACCTCAGCAAAGGCAAAATCACCCTTCAGGGTAATTACGATCCAGCACGACTGCTATCGCCTGTTTCGCGCATCAAAGCCGACGTGCGTCAAATGATCGACGGATTCGGTAAAGACCGTTATATCGTCAACCTAGGCCACGGTATTCTACCCAACATTCCCGTCGAGCATGCAAAAGCTTTTATCGACGCCGTAAAGAATTACCACTAACTACCATTTGCACCCATGAGCAGCCTAAAAGACTCCTTCTACGCCTACATTCAAACCCTTCAAGATCAGATATGTGCCGCCCTTGAGGCCGAAGACGGCGGAGCCACTTTTCAAGAAGATCTTTGGGAACGGCCCGGAGGAGGGGGCGGACGCACCCGCGTCATCGAAAACGGTAACGTTTTTGAAAAGGGCGGGGTGAACATTTCGGCGGTACACGGCGAGCTTCCCGATACGATGAAAGCCTATTTCAAGGTTGAAGAAGGAGATTTTTTCGCCTGCGGATTGTCACTAGTCATTCACCCTAAGAATCCGATGGTGCCCACGGTGCATGCCAATTGGCGGTATTTTGAAATGTACAACAAACAGGGAGAAATTGTAGACGCTTGGTTTGGAGGCGGACAAGACCTGACTCCCTATTATCTTTTTGAAGAAGATGCCAAGCACTTTCACCAGGTATGCAAACACGCCTGTGACGCGCACGACCCTGCCTTTTATCCGAAATACAAGAAGCAGTGTGACGCCTATTTCTGGAACGCCCACCGCAATGAGGCGCGAGGCGTTGGTGGACTGTTTTTTGATTACCTGAAAGCCCTCCCAGAGCGGAGTATGCAACAGTGGTATGACTTTGTTACCGAGGTCGGAAATAGCTTCATCGAGGCCTATATACCCATTGTGAATCGTCGTAAATCACTTTCATACACTGATGCGCAACGGGATTGGCAAGAAATTCGAAGAGGGCGTTATGTAGAATTCAACTTAGTGCACGATAAAGGCACCTTGTTTGGATTGAAAACTAACGGCCGTATCGAAAGTATCTTAATGAGTCTTCCGGCTCATGTGCAGTGGCGTTACAATCACCAACCCGAAAAAGGCTCAGAAGAGGCGCGTCTCATTGAGGTACTTGAAAATCCAAAAGCATGGGTGTGACCGAATTATTGAAAATACCAATGTATCAGGTAGACGCCTTCACTGCGAAGGTGTTCTCAGGAAACCCTGCGGCAGTCTGTCTGCTCGATGCGCCCATGGATGAGGCCGTCATGCAGGCCATCGCCGCCGAAAACAATCTTGCAGAAACCGCATTTGTACGCATCGACCTAAAGCCCTTCGAGTTGCGCTGGTTCACGCCAACTACAGAGGTGGCCCTTTGCGGACACGCTACCCTGGCCGCAGCTCATGTGTTATTCTCAGAAGGCATCGCCCAAAATGATTCGATAGCGTTTCAAAGTCTTCAGTCGGGTATACTGTCGGTAAGTCGTGCAGAATCGAATAGCTATACGCTCGATTTTCCTGCAGATCAATTAGAGCCTTATGCCCTTTCAAGCCATCTTATTGAAGTGGTAGGAACCCCCGTTCTAGATGGACAAAAAGGAGTTTCAGATTTGATCTTAAGGCTTGATTCAGCAGAAAGCGTCCGCCTGGCCAGCCCAGACTTGCAACGCATTCAAACGATGCCCTTTCGCGGAGTGATTCTTACCGCAAAAGGCGAGGGAGAAATCGATTTTGTTTCTCGGTTTTTTGGTCCGGCGGTGGGCGTCGATGAAGACCCTGTAACCGGTTCAGCCCATACCTCATTGGCCGTTTATTGGTCTAAAAGACTAGGCAAAACTAAAATGACTGCCTACCAAGCCTCTCAGAGAGGCGGCACCTTACTATGTGAACTCAAAGGGGATCGTGTGCTGCTCAGCGGTGACGCATGCCTCTATTTAAAAGGAGAAATTTATGTACCCCATCATTAGAAACCGTCGCTTGAGACAAAATGCCGCAATCAGAGCACTCGTCCAAGAAACCCAGCTCAGTGTAAATGATTTCTTGGTCCCTCTTTTTGTGGTCGAAGGACAGGGTATAAAAGAAGAAATTCTATCCATGCCTGGTCAGTACAGAATGAGTCTCGACCAGTTGCAGCAAGAAATCAAAGAGCTTCATGCCTTGCACCTAAAAGGAGTGCTCTTATTCGCAAAGGCAGATCAAAAGCTCAAAGACAATGCAGGAACCGAGGCGTTCAATGAAAATGGCCTAATGCAGCGGGCGATCAAGACGGTCAAACAGGTGTGTCCAGAAATGTTAGTGTTCACAGATGTGGCATTAGATCCCTACTCCATATACGGTCATGACGGCATCGTGGCCGCAGGCAAGGTGCTCAACGATCCCACAGTTGAGGCGCTTTGTAAAATGAGTGTTTCGCATGCACGTGCAGGTG
>Ga0181563_10005026_pt1 | contig 12207 bp, 4 predicted proteins | sample 011ome_25_FD_133759 | JGI IMG/M metagenome (GOLD analysis project Ga0181563, IMG submission 133759) | Coastal salt marsh microbial communities from the Groves Creek Marsh, Skidaway Island, Georgia - 011512CT metaG (megahit assembly) | ecosystem: Environmental > Aquatic > Marine > Intertidal zone... | reverse complement strand
GCAATATTGTAAATATTGTCAGATTTACCCATAGAATAGTAATGAAGTACTGGTACTCCAGCTTCTTTGAGTTCTCTGGATTGTTGAATTGCCCACTCGGTTCCTACCTCTCTTACAGCTTTATTATCCTTAGCGGCATCCACTGCATCAACTAAATCTTGTGGAAGGTCTATTTTAAATACCTGTGGTAATATATTTAAATGACGCTTTACTGCAATCGGTTTTATTCCTGGTATGATTGGAATAGTGATTCCCATAGCTCTTGCAGCCTCTACAAACTCAAAATACTTTTGATTGTCAAAAAACATCTGTGTTACGACATAATCAGCTCCCTGATCTACCTTGTGTTGTAATCTTTGTAAGTCGGTCTTTAGAGAAGGAGCCTCCATATGTTTTTCTGGATATCCAGCTACTCCTACACAAAAATCAGAAAAAATTCCATCCTCTGTTGATTCGTACAGAAACTTTCCTTTGTTTAAATTCTTTATTTGAGTAACGAGCTCTGATGCATAAGTATGCCCTCCCTTTGTCGGAGTGAAAAAAGCCTCCTCTCTACGAGCATCTCCTCTTAGTGCCATCACATTTTCAATTCCCAAATACTGACAATCAACCAACATATATTCGGTTTCTTCTTTAGTAAAACCTCCACAGATCACATGAGGAACCGCATCGATCTTATATTTATTCATGATCGAAGCACAGATTCCAACTGTTCCTGGTCTAGTTCTAGTGATCTGCTTTTCCAATCCACCCTCTTTTTGAATGTATATGGCCTGTTCTCTCGAGGTAGTCACATCGATAAAGGGAGGCTTAAATTCCATTAGCGGATCGATATTATTAAATAATTCTTGTATCCCCTTCCCTTTTACTGGAGGGACGATTTCGAAAGAAAACAAGGTGTCTTTTGCCTGATTGATATGATCGGTAATTTTCATAATCTTATTCGTTTGCTAAATTTGGAGCGAGCCACTTTTCTGCCTTTTCAATCGCTATTCCCTTTCTTTGGGCGTACTCCTCTAATTGTTCTTTAGTTATTTTTCCAACTCCAAAATACTTGGCCTCAGGATGTGCAAAATAGTATCCGGATACGGATGCTGCAGGCCACATGGCCAGACTTTCAGTAAGCGTTACCCCAATTGCATTTTCGACATCTAATAATTCCCAAATCGTTTCTTTTTCCAAGTGATCTGGACAAGCTGGATAGCCTGGGGCAGGCCTAATTCCCTTATACTGTTCACCGATGAGCTGATCATTAGTTAAATCCTCATCCTTAGCATACCCCCAGTAATTGGTTCGAACCTCTTTGTGGAGGTATTCAGCAGCTGCTTCAGCAAAACGGTCAGCGATCGCTTTAACCATGATGGAGTTGTAGTCATCGTGATTTTGCTGGTGCTGTTTCGCTAGTTCATCTGCTCCAAATACCGAAACACAAAAAGTTCCTATATAATCAGTCACATTTGATGATTTAGGTGCTATATAGTCGCTAAGCGCCCTGTAAGAAGCTCCATCTCGCTTCTTGAGCTGTTGGCGAAGGGTTCTAAATACTTTACCATTGGCAAGTTCTATATCATCACTATCATTACTATTAGCCTCAAAAATTCCAAAAACAGCTTTGGCTTGTAGTTGCTTTTGATCGATGAGTTCCTCTAAAGTAGCAAGAGCGTCTTTGTATAGACTCGTCGCTTGTTCTCCAACAACCTCATCGGTTAAAATAGCAGGATATTTTCCGTGTAAATCCCAGGATCTAAAAAAGGGAGTCCAATCGATAAACTCTTTAAGATCATTGAGGTTTAAGTCTAAAACCTTAATCCCTTTCTCCTTTGGTTCTACTGCTTGAAATTGATCCCAATTCAGAGCTACTTTATCGGCTCTTGCATCGACAAGGGACACATAGGTTTTCTTTTTGGTTCGAGCCAAGAACTTCTGGGCAAACTCCTGGTACTCGTTTTGGATTTCCTGTTTGTAACGATCATTGGTTTCCTCTTGAAGCAAGTCTCCAACCACCGTTACCGCTCTAGAAGCATCATTGACATGAACTACTCCATATGGGTATTCTGGTGCAATCTTCACAGCAGTATGTGCCTTAGAAGTCGTTGCTCCCCCAATGAGTAATGGTATTTGAAATCCTTCGCGTTTCATTTCTTTAGCTAAGAACACCATTTCATCTAAGGATGGAGTAATCAGTCCACTGAGTCCAATGACATCCACCTGTTCTTCCTTAGCCTTGGCAATAATCTTTTCAGGTGGAACCATCACTCCGAGATCCACTATTTCATAATTGTTACAAGCTAAAACGACCGATACGATATTCTTACCGATATCGTGTACATCACCCTTGACAGTCGCCATTAATATCTTACCAGCTGCCTTAGTCTTCTCACCTGATTGATTGTTCTCAATTTCGATAAAGGGCAATAAATAGGCTACCGCCTTTTTCATAACACGAGCTGACTTGACCACCTGCGGTAAGAACATCTTACCATCACCAAAGAGGTCTCCAACTACATTCATTCCAATCATCAAATTGCCTTCGATGACTTCGATCGTTTTCTTACTGGCTAATCTCGCTTCTTCTACATCTTCAATAATGTAAGAATCGATTCCCTTTACGAGTGCCCTAGTGATTCTATTTTGAAGGGGTTCTTCTCTCCAAGAGAGATCTACCTTGGATTCTTTTGCAGTCCCCACTACTGTTTCAGCAAAATCCAAAAGACGTTCCGTCGCATCATCTCTACGATCTAAGATCACATCTTCAACATGCTCCAAAAGATCCTTAGGAATGTCATCGTATACTTCTAAAAGAGCAGGATTGACAATTCCCATATTCATTCCCGCTTTAATAGCGTGATATAAGAATACCGAATGCATGGCCTCTCGTACAGGATTGTTTCCTCTAAAACTGAAGGACACATTACTCACACCACCGGATACGCTACAATGAGGTAAGTTTTCTTTTACCCATCGTGTTGCTTCGATAAAATCAATTGCATTTTTGCGGTGTTCATCCATCCCAGTAGCTACAGGAAATATATTGAGGTCAAAGATGATATCCTCAGCTGGGAAATTAACCTCATCTACCAAAATATCATAAGATCTTTTGGCTATTTCAATTCTGCGATCGTAATTATCAGCTTGTCCTACCTCATCAAAAGCCATCACGATAACTGCTGCACCGTATTGTTTGATCGATGTAGCTTGTTGGATAAAATTCTCTTCTCCTTCTTTAAGTGAAATGGAATTTACTACACATTTTCCTTGAACGACCTGAAGACCCGCTTCAATAATCTCCCATTTGGAAGAATCGATCATAATGGGAACCTTTGAAATATCAGGTTCAGAAACGATAAGATTTAAGAATTCTACCATAGCCTCCTTACCGTCGATTAGACCATCGTCCATATTGATATCGATAATCTGAGCACCATTATCTACTTGATCTCTTGCTATATCGAGAGCTTCATCAAATAAGCGATCCTTGATGAGTCGAAGGAATTTTCGAGAACCTGCCACATTGGTACGCTCACCAACATTGATAAAATTACTTTCTGGAGTAATCACAAGTGGTTCCAAGCCAGAGAGTTTCATCTGATGATCTTTAGACTGACCAAATACTCTTGGCTTTCCCTTTGAAGCTTCCTGAGCAATAGCTGCTATGTGTTCTGGCCTTGTTCCACAGCAACCTCCAACGATATTGACCAGTCCTTTTTCGATATAATTCTTTATTTGAGCAGCCATCTGTTTAGCTGTCTCATCGTATTCTCCAAAAGCATTTGGCAAACCAGCATTTGGGTGAGCCGATACTGCAAAAGGAGCTTTCTGAGCCAAAACTTCAAGATGTGGAGTCAAGGCATCAGCACCTAAGGCACAGTTAAAACCAATGGATAACAAATTAGCATGTGCCATCGAAATTAAAAAGGCTTCAGCCGTTTGTCCAGAAAGAGTTCTACCAGAAGCATCTGTAATGGTACCACTGATCATAATCGGCAAATCGATCGAGCGTTCCTTATTAACCGCTTCGATAGCAAATAATGCCGCCTTTGCATTTAAGGTATCAAAGATGGTTTCGACTAATATGATATCAACACCTGCGTCTACCAGAGCGTCGACCTGTTGCTTATAGGCTGTTCTTAACTCTTCAAATGAAATGGCTCTAAAACCAGGATTATTGACATCAGGCGACAAACTTGCTGTCTTGTTGGTAGGACCAACACTTCCAGCTACAAAACGAGGTTTTGAAGGGTCTTTTTTCGTAAACTCATCACAGACTTCTTTGGCGAGTTTAACAGCCTCAAAATTTAACTCATAGACCAATTCTTGCATCTGGTAATCTTCCATAGCAATGGTTGTACAAGAGAAGGTATTGGTTTCTATGATATCTGCACCCGCCTCAGCGTATTTGCGATGAATGGTCTTAATCGCCTCTGGCTGGGTTAGGGTTAATAAATCATTATTCCCCTGAAGTGGAGAAGGCCAATCTGCGAATCGCTTACCACGATAATCCTCTTCCGTAAATTTGTACTCTTGAATCATGGTTCCCATGGCTCCATCGAGTACTAAAATGCGTTTTTCTAATTGAGCTACTATGTCTTTTTTTGTTGCCAATAGATGTTGTATTTAAGCGTTTGCTTTTTCTAAAGCTTGATCGATATCTGCAATGATATCATCGATATGTTCTAATCCTACAGAAATACGTATCATTCCTTCACTGATACCAGCGTCTTGAAGTTGCTCAGGAGTTAATTTGGAATGCGTTGTCGATGCAGGATGGGTTACTATACTTCTTGAATCTCCTAAATTAGCAGAGAGCGACAGCATTTGAATAGCATTAAAGAATCGTTTCCCTGACTCTAAACCACCTTTAACTTCAAAAGCCACAACAGCTCCTCCTGCCTTCATTTGCTTTTTCGCTACCTCATACATGGGATGAGACTTTAAAAAAGGATATTTCACCGTATCAACTTCGGGATGTGCTTCTAAGTGCTTGGCGAGTGCCAATGCATTTTCACAATGACGATCTACACGAACCGCTAAAGTTTCTAAACTCTTAGAAAGTACCCATGCATTAAATGGAGAAAGTGCAGGTCCAGTGATTCTAGCAAAACGATACACCTTATCGATAAGATCAGCAGAACCTACGGTTATACCTCCCAATACTCTTCCTTGACCATCCATCAACTTGGTTGCTGAATGAATCACTAAATCAGCACCAAAAGCAATAGGTTGTTGTAAATATGGAGAGGCAAAGCAGTTATCGACAATCAATAACAATTGATGCTTTTTAGCCAATTTTCCTAAAGCTTCTAAATCCAAAACATCTACTCCAGGATTGGTTGGAGATTCCACGTATAGAATCTTTGAATTTGGTTGAATCAACCTCTCAATTGATTCCATTGAATCCGTCACTTTAAAAAGTGACGTTTCAATATTCCACTTGGGAAAGAAATTGTTATACAAACTTAATGTCGATCCAAATACACTTGCTGAAGAAACAATATGATCACCACTGTTAAGCAGTGCAGCAAATGTTGAATAGACAGCCGCCATTCCAGATGCGAAGGCAAATCCTGCCTCAGCTCCTTCCATTTGACATACCTTTTCAATAAACTCAGAAGAGTTGGGATTGGAATATCTGGAATAGATATTGCGTTCTTTCTCCTCTGCAAAAGAGGCTCTCATATCTTCAGCATCCTCAAACACAAAACTAGAAGTTAAGTATAAGGGTGTGGAATGTTCTAAGAACGAACTGCGTTCGTTTTGAGTTCTTATAGCGTTTGTTTCAAACTTTTTCTTAGTCATAACTATGCTTTTTCTACGATGCGTAATATATCTCCAAACACCCCTCTTGCAGTCACAGCTGCTCCTGCACCTGCTCCTTGAATCACAATAGGGTTTTCTCCATAGGACTCTGTGTAAATCTCAATGAGCGAATCGGATCCTTTCATCTGTCCTAATGGACTCTGCTTTGGAACTGAAACTAACTTCACTTCTAAATTTCCTTTGGATTGCTGTAAATCTCCTGAGAGATCACCAACATATCTCAACACATGATCTTCTTTTTGATTTGCTTTTAAAGCAGCAAATGTCTCATCTAATTCCTCAATTCTATTTAAGAATTCATCTTTAGACAACGAAGCTAAATGATCTGGAATCAAATTCTGAATCACCACTTCAGAAAGCTCATTCTCTAAATCCAATTCTCTAGCTAAGATAAGGAGTTTTCTACCGACATCGTTCCCCATCAGATCTTCCCTTGGATCGGGTTCGGTAAACCCTTTTTCCAAGGCTTCTTTTACCTGAGTCGAAAAGGCAACATCCTTATCACAAAAGGTGTTAAAGATATAGGAAAGTGAACCTGAGAACACTCCCTTAATACGAGTGATATTTTCTCCTGAAAGATGTAATAATGCTATGGTGTTAATCAGTGGCAACCCAGCTCCAACATTGGTCTCATATAAGTATTGCTTTTGATTTGAAGCCAAGACTTCTCGAAGTTCATTGTAGAATGAAATCGATTTAGTATTGGCAATCTTATTCGACGACACCAAATCAAATCCATGAGCTACAATATCTTGATAGTGATCTACAAAAACACTATTAGCAGTATTATCAACTAAGATGAGATTCTCTAAATGGTTTTGATCTGCAAAAGCATACAGTTCAGCTAAATCATTGGAAGTAGAAGCCTTAGAGAGTTGAGCTCTCCAATTCTTATCGATTCCTTTGTGATCTAACAACAACTGTTTTGAATTGGCCAACGCAAAAATATTGAGTTTGACCCCTTTCTTTTGTTCGATGGTATCCGCAGCTTTAATGATTTGATCCACGAGTGTCCCTCCTACATTACCAACACCAAATATGGCGAGGTTTACTTTCTTGGATTGACCAAAAATTTCACCGTGAATTACATTAAGCGCCTTGTGTAAATCGGACTTCTTAAGCACCAAACTCACGTTCTTACCAGTAACCGTATTATTAAACAGCAAGGGAACTACGCCATTGTTGATAATCGCAGAATAAGGTTTGTGAAAACCGCTGAGGTCTTGACCGACAATCGAAACCACCGATACATTATCTACTCCACTGATGGTATTGACATCCTGAGAATAGAAATCTTGTTCAAATTCTCGCTCTAAGGCGATTATTGCCTGAGTCGCATCATCGGCGTTTACAACAAGTCCAATTCCTCGTTCTGAAGAACCCTGTGAAATAATACTTACAGAGATGTTTTTATTTCCAAGGGCCCCAAAAATACGCGCATCTACTCCGGCTTTTCCGAGAAGACCTCTACCCTCGATATTGATCAGTGTTACATCTTCAATCACTGAAAGTGATTTGATTCCTTGCTTAGAACTCTTAGCACTAATAAGTGTCCCTTGGTTATCCTCGTTAAAGGTATTGAGAATACGAAGTGGAATATTCTTTTCAATAAGCGGAATAATCGTTTTCGCATGTAAGATATTCGTTCCAAAATTTGCTAACTCATTGGCCTCAGAATATGAGAGGTTTTCGATAAGTTCTGCATCTTCTACGAGTTCTGGATTTGCCGTAAAGATTCCATCTACATGAGTGTAGTTTTGAAGTTCTTTAGCATTCAAGAAATTAGCGAGTAAAGCCGCTGAATAGTTGGATCCATTTCTACCGAGTGTTGTCGTTTCATTATCGACATTGGATGCGATAAAACCAGTAAATACAGGAATCAATCCTTTGGGTAATTCTTCAAAAGCTTTAATCACATTTTCTTTTGAAATGTGCTCTATCACTTGAGCATTTCCGTGAATATCATTGGTTTTAATCAGTTTTCTAGCATCTATTTCTCGAGCTTTAATTCCTCTGTTGTTCAAAAGCTCCACAATCACCCGAACTGAAATTAATTCTCCATATGACAAGAGTTGATCTTTGGTTTTTGAAGAATAATCACCAACAAGTGCTACCCCTGAAAGTAATTTCTCAATAGCTTTAAACTCTTCTTCGAGTAAACTAGCTTTAACAGGACTTGATTGTTCTTTTTTGAAGGCTTCAAAGTCCTGTGAAAAAGAAACACCTCTCGAAGCTTTAGACAATAAATCAATCAAGGCATCTGTTGCTTCTCCTCTTGCTGATAAAACCACAGCAATCGGAATTTTCAAATGAGCTTTTTTATCAATTATAGACAATACATGCTCAAGGCCAGTTCCATTGGCAAGAGAGCGTCCTCCAAACTTTAAGACAGTGATTTTATCTAATTGAGCATCTTTATTAAAGATAGAATCCAACAAGCGTTCCATCTGATCGTATTCGATCAAAAAGGCATCGTGACCGTGAAGGGAGTTGACCTCTCCGTAGGTTACATTACTATGTGCTTGTGCTAATTGTTTAAAGGTCTCTTTGTTTTCAACTGCAGTAAAGAACATATCAGAATCCACACCGATGATATGAATATTGGTGTTGGAATTTTGAAGTCTTTCAAATGCTGCTGTACCATTTCTTGTGATATCAATCGATCTGAGCAATTGATTCATCAATTTATAAGCCTTCAACTGAAAACGCTCTTGAAGTTTTTCTCCGTGATGCGTAAGCCAACTCTCTACATTAAAAACTTGAAGATCTTCATTAGTGCTACGACCAAAACGTTGTTTAAAAGATTCAGGAGTTCTATAACACAGCATCGCATGCATACGAGCGTCGTGAACAGGCTGTTTTGAGTTGAGCAAGAATTGTTCTTGTATTTGACAATTGGCAATCAACCAATCAGTGGATTTCCAATCCGAAGCTACCGGTATTAAGTGCTGGGTAAGATTTGGATTTAAAGCAGCCATTTCCCATGCAATACCTCCACCTAGAGACCCTCCGATTAAAGCGAATAGTTGATCTATTTTCAACTGCTCTAATGCAATCAAAAAGATCTTAGCAATATCTTGAGCTACAAAATCTTTATAATTATCGATGACAAATCCATCATAACCATTACCTGGAATATTAAAACAAATAATCGTATACTTATTGGTATCAATACACTTTCCTTCTCCGATGAGCGTTTTCCACCATCCCGTCGCTCCTGCTACATTTGAATTACCTGTAAGAGCGTGATTTACCATCACCACAGGAGCAGTTCCTAATTCTTTTCCAAAGAGTTCGTAGGACAATTCTATATCAATAGTATATCCTGTATTTGTGGTGTACTTATCTATTTTTAATTTTTCTAACATAATCTTTTTCTAAAGGTTAAAAGCTTCCTTAACAACATCAACATAATCGAGTTTCTCCCAAGTAAAGAGCTCGACTTCTTTTTCAATTCTTCCGTTGTATGGTGATTCAAATACCTTGCTAATAGTCTTAGGTTGTTTCCCCATATGACCATAAGCTGCAGTCTCCAAATAAATAGGATTTCTAAGCTTGAGACGTTGCTCAATTGCATAAGGTCTCATATCGAATAACTTCCCTACAATTTTAGCAATTTCACCATCACTTAATTCGACATTAGAAGTACCATAAGTATCCACAAAAATTGAGGTTGGTTCTACTACGCCAATAGCATAGGATATTTGTACAAGGATTTCATCAGCAACTCCTGCTGCCACAAGATTCTTAGCGGCGTGTCTTGCAGCATAAGCTGCAGAACGATCTACTTTTGAAGGATCTTTTCCAGAAAAAGCTCCACCTCCATGGGCTCCTTTACCTCCGTAAGTATCCACAATGATTTTTCTTCCTGTGAGCCCTGTATCTCCATGAGGACCTCCAATCACAAACTTACCGGTTGGATTGATAAAGTATTTGATTTGATCATTGAACAATACTTGAACATATTCAGGTAGTTGCTCAATCACTCTTGGAATTACAATTTCAATAATGTCTTTCTTGATTTGAGCGAGCATGGCATCGTCATCCGCTAAAAATGGATCGTGCTGAGTAGATACAACAATGGCATCAATACGCTGAGGCACGTTGTCATCAGAATATTCAATCGTCACCTGAGACTTCGCATCAGGTCTTAAATAGCTAATTGTAGATCCCTCGCGTCGAACCTTTGCCAATTCTTGAAGTATTTTGTGTGAAATATCTAAAGCTAAAGGCATAAAGTTCTCTGTCTCCTTGGTGGCATAACCAAACATCATTCCTTGATCCCCAGCTCCTTGCTCCTCTTTCGAAGCACGATCTACACCTTGATTGATATCCTGAGATTGTTCGTGAATCAGAGAGATTACTCCACAGGAGTCACCGCTAAACTGATACTCACCCTTGGTATATCCAATAGCATTAATGGTATCTCTAGCAATACGCTGTACATCTAAATAAGTTTCACTCTTAACTTCTCCTGCCAATACAACTTGCCCTGTAGTAACTAGGGTTTCACAAGCTACTTTTGATTCTGGATCAAAAGCTAAGAAATAATCTAAAAGTGCATCACTGATTTGATCGGCTACCTTGTCTGGGTGCCCTTCACTAACTGATTCTGAGGTAAATAAATACGCCATCCTTTTATTGTTTTATAGGTAGGAAGGATCGGCTAGGTAGAATGTCACGATAAGGTATCATGACAACTGCTTTAGCAATTTTTTTTGTAGAATTTCTACAAGAGGTTGCAATCAGTCAAATCCTTCCTCTTTTAATTTAGACTGCAAATATACGCAAACAACTAGATAAAAAAAACTTCCCGAAGAAAATTCTAAGGGAAGCTTTTATTCATAAGTTTTAGTATCACAATTCGTATTTAATCTGAAACACCACATATCTCGGTTGAACGATATATGCAGAAGTAGAACTAAACAAATCGTTAAAGCTATCTTGATTGAGTGCTCTTGTGTCTAATAAATTGGTTCCTACAAGAGAATACTCCCATTTGGAGTCTCCTTTTTGGTATGATAGATTTGCTTCCAAGAATTCGTATTGATTGGAGGTCGTCCCTGCATCATTGCGGTAATTGTAATAGTCATAATCTGCAGTAAATATGAAATTCTTTAAGAACTTTGCATCGAACTTAACAAAAGGACTATCTGTAAAGAACTTATTCATAAAACCTCCATTGTCGTATTGATTGTTGGAATAAGAATACCCCATTTCAACATTAGGAGCCTCGTAGAATTGAGTTCTCAAAGAGGCTCTATAAGACTGAGTAAACGAAGTAGAAACTCTAGCCTGATCATTGATAATATTGTTAAACGTATTGCCTGCCATTCGAACTGAAGAACTAAACTTAATCTTCCCAAAGGTTCTCTGATAATTCACTGAACCGTTTATCATCTCATCTGCCAAATTGGAATTATAAACAGAATTGACCTGATTAATTCCGCTGATCGCTGTTTGATTCTTAAATGCATTCAACTGTTTATTATAGCTGAGGTTTGCATATATGTTTTGAAAATTAAACATATTAAAACTAAAGAAATTCAAAGAAGCAGAGTGATACAAGGCTGATTCTAAATTTCTATTACCACTAAACATACGGTTGTAATTCGAGAACACATAACCCTTTGAAATATTCTCGATGTCGGTAAATGATCTACTAATTCGATAATTAAAACGCAAACTTTCAGATTTCTTTAAATTGTAATTGATAAACAAATCTGGAACGATATTGAACTGCTTTGTCTCCATTATATTGGACAACTGATCGTCTACCATCCTGTATTGATGTGCTAAGACTCCAGGGTTCAGGGTTAATTTTCCTAGTTTTACTTTATAATACAATCCCAAGTATGAATCAGAAAAATTGTAGCTCACATCGTTATTGAGGGTTGCATCAGCAAAATTAGATCTGCTTCCTCCATCTAATAATTGAAAAATGTTTGAATCAAAAGATTGTCTCGATTGAAGTGTTCCAATATTAAATTTCAAATTTGATTGATCTCCAGTAATCAAATAGTAATCGACATTCGCATCCAATCGGTTGGTCTTTACCAATTTTTCTTGATTGATATTGTAAAGTGAGGCATCAGCTAGAGGTAAAATTCCTATAAATGGCCTTTGTTCTTTTATTGCTTGATAAAAGGGATCTTCATTTTGATGTAAGAACTTAGCTTGAACAGCTAGGATGTTCCTCTCATCAATCGTGTAGTATAAATTAGTGTTCTGGGTTACCGAAACAGGTTTTTGAGTTTTAATCTCTTCAATATTATCTACTAATGATGAAACTGACAATACGCTGCGATCTTCATCTTGCTCAGAGCTCTTATAGAGCATATCGTAATCCAATTGTAAATCGACATTTGGTTTATAGGTGAAGTTAAACTT
>Ga0181563_10005020_pt1 | contig 12212 bp, 8 predicted proteins | sample 011ome_25_FD_133759 | JGI IMG/M metagenome (GOLD analysis project Ga0181563, IMG submission 133759) | Coastal salt marsh microbial communities from the Groves Creek Marsh, Skidaway Island, Georgia - 011512CT metaG (megahit assembly) | ecosystem: Environmental > Aquatic > Marine > Intertidal zone... | reverse complement strand
GGATCATCTCGGCGGTCATCGGAGGTATACTCGTGGCCCATCTTGGCGGTTCCTTTGTGACCATCACTGGTCCCGGAAATGGGCTTGCCGTGGTCACTTTGGGGGCCATCACTACCTTGGGTTCCGGCGATATGCTTGCGGGGTACTACATGGCCTTAGGAGCCATAGTGGTCAGTGGAGCTTTACTCATTTTATTGGGTTCTGTACGCCTAGGGGTACTGGCTGATCTCTTTCCAACTTCGGCAGTCCAGGGAATGCTTGCGGCTATCGGTGTGATCATTTTAGCCAAGCAAAGTCACACGATGATTGGTACGCTTCAGCCAGAAGCTTCTGATCCCATTCCTTTGCTCTTGGAATTTTTCAGTGCGTTAGAGACGGTCTTTTTATGGTCTGAACCTGCCACATTGCGAGCTGCAGTCGTAGGGGTGGGGAGTTTGCTCTTTTTGGTTCTTTTCTCACAGATCCGAATTTCTTGGATGCACGTGGTGCCAGCCCCGCTTTGGGTGGTTATCCTCGCTGTAGCCACTCAAATGATCGGCACTCGAATTACGGGATCTAGCTTTTTTGCCGAAGAGTTCCTCGTGCAAATCCCTGCAGATTGGATGTCCTCCTGGCGCATGCCTGATTTCTCTGGAATTTCTGAAGGACCTTTTTGGTCGGCAGCCATCGCACTTACTTTCATCGCTTCTATCGAAAGCTTGCTGTCCATTAAGGGTATGGACCGCTTAGACCCGTACCGCAGAAAATCCAACGTTAACAAAGACTTGCGCGCGTTGGGCATCGCAACAATGGTTTCAGGGATGCTAGGGGGGCTCAGTGTGGTTACCGTCATTGCCCGCAGTAGTGTCAACGTAAGCAATGGTGCCAAGACACGTTCTTCGAACTTCTTCCATGGCGCGTTGATCCTCGTGTTCGTAGTGTTCCTTCGCACCGTACTCACTCAAATTCCTTTACCGGCCCTTGCCGCGATCTTAGTGTTTACGGGATATAAGCTGTTGAATCCTAGCCAATTCAAAAGAATCGCCACCATCGGATTGGAGCAGCTGTTCCTCTTTTTCTTCACCTTCTTTGCAACTTTGGTCTTTGGGTTGATCGCGGGTATTGCATTGGGAATGCTGACCACACTTCTGGTCCAATTTTTCTTAACGGGAGCCGGCTGGGATATTCTACGCTACTTCTACCGTCCAAACACATTACTCTTTGAGGAGGAAGAAGGTAAATACATCCTCAACATCAACTATTTCGCGAATTTCCTGAATTACCCGCGATTGAAGAGCAAATTAGATTCGGTTCCTTCTGGCTCTACGCTCATCGCAGATTTCTCCCATGCTTCTTTCGTAGATCACACCGTGATGGAGCATTTGGCGGGCTACATCGAAAATTTCGAGCAAAAGGGTGGCCACATGGAGCTGGTCGGTCTTGACGATTTTGCACCTTCTTCAACCCATCCGCTGGGCGTACAGTCCAAGCGTCGCGGATTGTTGCGTTCTTCTACTAAAGAAATCTCACTGAGCTCGAAGCAAGAGAAATTGAGCAATTTCGCCGTGCTCAATCGCATGCGCTACACCGCGTGGCCCGCCCCAGGATGGGACAGACGCGTCGGTCAATTCTCTTATTTCCGGTATCGGAGCATTGATTACACCACCAACCTCATGGAGCACGAGGAGCACGACCTCTTCGCTATCGAGGTGAACTCCCACAGTGGTGAGTTCATCGTGAAGGACAGTCAGCACTTGGCTTGTGTGGTCATCGAGCCCAAAGGCGTAAATCTCCCCAAATTTGTCATGGACCGCGAGCGAATTTTTGAACGTTTAGCTCATTTTGCTGGGGTACCTGAGATAGAATTGGGCCATGCAAAGTTTGACCAGCGCTATGCGCTAAAAGGCAAGAACAAAACTCAGATTAAGGAGTTCTTTACCAAAGAATGTGTTGACTTTTTAAGCGAGCACCCTGCATTCCATATGGAAAGTAACGGGCAGGCCATCTTGATTTTCCATAAAGAACGTGTTGCAAGCGTGGTGGAGTTCAAATTGATGGTTAATTTTGCCCTCCAATGGATGGAACTAATGCAGTTCGCCGCTGGAAAAAAGGAACCAAAAATCACGGATAACAACCACCAACATTAAGAGAATGAGCAACGAATTAAAATCAACCGCACTCGAAGCTGTCCACATTGAAATGGGCGCGAAAATGGTGCCTTTCGCAGGCTACAATATGCCTGTTCAATACAGTGGACTTAAACTAGAACACGCGGCTGTACGCGAAGCAGTGGGAATGTTTGATGTGAGTCACATGGGAGAGTTCTTCGTTGAAGGGCCTCAAGCCTTGGATTTTTTACAAAAGGTAACCACCAATGATGTAAGCAAGCTCGTTCCTGGAAAGATTCAGTACAGCTGTATGCCTAATGAGAATGGCGGTATCGTGGACGATTTACTCGTGTACTGCTTTTCAAACGAGCACTTCTTGCTTGTGGTCAACGCTTCGAACATGGACAAGGACTGGAACCATCTACAGCAATACATTGGCGATTTTGATGCGAAGCTTCGCAACGAAAGTGATGAGTACAGCTTGTTGGCCGTTCAAGGTCCAAAGGCGGTAGCCACCTTACAGAAATTGACCTCGACTGATCTGAGCGCCATCAAATACTACAATTTCGTAGTGGGTGACATGGCAGGATTGAAGAATGTGATCATCTCGGCAACAGGATATACAGGCGCCGGTGGATTCGAACTTTATGTTTCCAACAGTGATGCTAAAGTACTTTGGAATGCAGTTATGGAAGCAGGTGAAGAATTTGGTCTGCTACCTGCTGGTTTGGGTGCGAGAGATACCCTTCGTTTGGAAATGGGGATGTGTCTCTATGGCAATGATATTGATGATACCACAAGCCCATTAGAAGCAGGATTAGGCTGGATCACTAAATTCACAAAGGAATTTGTCTCGAGTGAAACATTTGCTGCACAAAAAGAGGCGGGCATTACTAAGAAGTTAGTAGGATTTGAAATGATCGATCGTGGAATCCCACGTCATGGTTATGAAATTGCAAATGCAGAAGGGGAGGTCATCGGTCGCGTCACGTCAGGAACAGCGAGTCCTTCGACGGGTAAGAATATTGGTATGGGTTATGTACCTGTATCCCTAGCTTCTGAAGGCAGCGAATTCTTCGTCGTTATTCGCGGCAAGCACATCAAAGCTTCTGTGGTAAAATTGCCATTCTACAAAAAGAGCTAACCTACGTTGCTCTATTAGAGTTCACTACATGACTACATAGAAAAGGTCCACTGCAAGGCAGAGGACCTTTTTTTTATGTTCCATTTCACGGCGGTTGAGAATAAAAAAAGCAGCACTGCTTTCCCCAGCGCTGCTTTTAACCCAAATACAAACAGAGTGAACGGAAAGTAGTTTATGTCTTCTTAAAGTCCGAGCTCGGCGCTTATGGCAATGCCGGCAGGGTGGTGCGCGTAGCGTTCTAAATATTCAGCTACGCTGTAGGTGTATTCTTTACATCTGTTGTAGTTCAAACACTTCACTTCTCGAACCACTTGCTTCTCTGTATCTAGAAATATTTCAATCACACTTTCCGGATTGTTAATGGTGTAGAGAGGTCTTTGGTCGATGGATGTTGCGTTTGATTCAGTCATACAGTTGTTTTGTTGTTGTTTATTCAGCAAATATATAATTATATTGTGCTTAATTCAATTTTAATCGGTATTTTTTGATTGAGATATAAAATAGGGTAAAAATGTTTGAAAGATGTACAACTACCCCTTGGCTACGAAGAATTTGGCACTGACCTTTGCACTCAAGATCTAAACATTATGAAGCTTGATAAATTAGATAAGCAGATATTACAGTATTTGGTCAAAGACGCTAGAAAACCGTTTACGGAAATAGCAAAAGACCTTTTGGTAAGCCCCGGTACCATTCACGTTCGCGTAAAGAAGATGGAACAAATGGGGGTGATTAAGAGCACGTCTATTAGCGTGGACTATGATAAGTTAGGCTTCGGTTTTATAGCATACGTAGGCTTATTCACTTCGCGTTCATTGACTTCTCCAGAGATCATTGAAAAGCTAAGAGAAATACCAGAAGTGACTGTTGCACATTTGGCTACAGGGAAGTATGGTATTTTCTGTAAAATTCGTTGTAAAGATGCCTCTCATGCAAAAGATGTCATTTTTAGAATCAATGATGTCGATGGTGTAGAAAATACAGAAAGTATGATCAGTTTAGAAGAGAGTATTAACTCCAACAGTGGACTACTTCAGTTAGTGATCAACGACGAATAGTAGCTTTTGAAGCGTCTTAAAAAATAAAAGGGCCTCATCTTAGAACAAGATGAGGCCCTTTGTTTTGGTAGCTAGGTAATGTTTTCTCAGTAGTATGCCGGACGTCTTACACCAGCGTAGTGCTTGGCAAGGCGAATAACCTGACGACTGTATCCGTATTCGTTATCGTACCAAACGTAGAGCACCACTGAACGTCCATCCTCAGTGATTTGAGTCGCGTTAACGTCGAATATACTTGGGCACGGATTACCAACGATATCACTAGAGACTAATTCATTAGACATGTTGTAGTGAATCTGCTCCACTAACGAACCGTTGAGCGCTGCATCCTTCATGGTAGCATTCAATTCCTCCAACGTAGTGGCTTTTTCCAACTGCAAGTTGAGAATTGCTAGTGAACCGTTCGGTACAGGAACGCGGATCGCGCTAGAAGTTAACTTTTGACCCAGGCCTGGGATACACTTGTCAACCGCTTTACCAGCACCAGTTTCTGTAATGACCATGTTCATAGCAGCGGCACGTCCACGACGGTATTTGCTATGCATGTTATCTACTAAATTCTGGTCGTTGGTGTAGGCGTGAATCGTTTCAAGATGGCCGCGATCAATACCGAAGGTATCGTTCATCACCTTAAGTACGGGTGAAATGGCATTGGTCGTACAGCTTGCCGCACTTACAATTTTATCTTTCTTAAGATCAATATCGTTCTGGTTTACACCATGTACGACATTCTTGATTCCTTTTCCTGGCGCAGTGAGTAGTACCTGAGAGATCCCTTTACCTTCCAAGTGTTTTGCGAGAGCTACATCGTCGCGGAAAGCACCTGAATTGTCGATCAATAGGGCATTCTCAATACCGTATGCCGTGTAATCTGCGGTAGTAGGGTCCGGTGTAGGGATAAAGTATACCGGACGACCGTTAATAATCAGTGCTAGGTTTTCTTCGTCTACTTTAACAGTACCTGGGAAATCCCCGTGTACACTGTCTATTTTGAGCAAAGAAGCACGTTTGTGAAGGCTCGCCGCATCGATACGACGTACTGCGACTGCGCGAAGGCGTAGTTGTTTACCACTTCCTTCCTGCGCGACCAATTCTCTTGCAAGTAGGCGTCCGATACGACCGAAACCGAAGAGTACAACATCTCTTGGTTCTTGTTTGACCGCTTTAAAGAAAGAGGACAGGTGATTGATCACGAACTCCTCTGAATTTAGCTCTGTGCGCGTCCAATCATGAGTGAGTCTACCAATGTCAATCTTCGCATACTCAATGGCGGTTTTCTTCAAAGTCATCAACATTTCAAGGGAGTCCTCGATGTTGATGGCCTTGCCGACAAAGTCGTTTGCATACTGGTGAAGTTCTAGGATTTGGCTTGCACTTTGGTCGATGAGTTTGTTGCGGAACATGACAATCTCGATGCCGCGATCGTAAAACAACTCATGAACAATAGCACTTAGGTCTACTGCCAAACGTTCATTGCGAATGCGCGCTTGGACTTTTTGGGAATACTCTTGTTGAGCAATCATTGTTGTTAAAGAGTTTTTGGTGGTTCTATGGTCCAAAGTTAGTGAACAATATCACCCCTCAGCAACAATAAAAAATAGATTTAACACACTGTATAGCAGTGTGTTAAATCGTTGTTAAGGTGTGTAGATTTGACACTTTCTAGGCCGTGATTTTCTTGAAAACGGCAGAAAGTGCAGTACGCTTCCTACCACTCGAAAGCAAAATAGTCGGCATTCCCGTTTTTATCAAAACCTTGAATAAGCACACCATCGCCGGGATTGAATTGGCGAATGAGCCCTTCAAACTTCGCGACATTTTCGATGTACACATTGTTCAGTTTGACGATGATGAAGCCTTCTGGAATACCAGCTTTTTCAAACCGCCCGCCAAGTATTTCTTCTACTCTAACACCATAGCGCAGGCCGAGTCGACGCTTTTCGCTGATACTTAAATCATCCAGCTCAGCACCAAAGCTGCGCTGTAGTTCTTCTTCTTTTGTGAGCATTTCGGTCGTGCCCAATTTGTTTTTCAAGAGCAAGTCGAATTGTTTGTTGGTACCCTCTCGGTTAACAATCACGGAGAGTCGTTCTCCTGGGCGGTGCTGTCCGATCACCTCGGTGAGATCAGCTCCGGTTTGCACCACTTTACCGGCAATATTGATGATTACATCGCCTTTTTCAATTCCAGCATCATCCGCAGCTCCGCCAGTAACTACGTTAGCCACATAAACGCCGCTATTCACTTTTAAATCCAATTCATTGGAAAGGGCAGGGGTGACTTCGTTGTAATTGATCCCCATAAACGCGCGTTGAACACGTCCGAATTCTTTTAGATCACCCACCACTTTCATCATTAGGTTGGAAGGCACGGCGAAGCTGTATCCTTCGAAAGAACCACTTCTCGAGGAGATAGCGGTGTTGATTCCGACAAGAGCTCCTGCGGTGTTGACTAGTGCACCTCCAGAATTACCGGGGTTTACAGCGGCATCCGTTTGTAAAAAGCTCTCAATCGCACTTTGCTCATCAATGATGTTGATATCGCGACCTTTTGCAGATATGATACCTGCGGTAACTGTGCTGGTGAGGTTGAATGGGTTGCCCACCGCGAGTACCCACTGTCCGAGGCGGACTTGGTCAGAATTGGCCACGGTTACTTTTTGAAGGTCCTCGGCATCAATTTTTAAGAGCGCTATATCTGTCGTTGGATCGGTACCGACAAGCGTAGCAGCATATTCGTTGTTGTTCGCAGTGGTTACCGTGATTTCTTTCGCATCCTTAATCACGTGATTGTTGGTGACAATGTAGCCGTCCTCGCTCAAGATCACACCGGAACCAGAACCCTGCACCTCATAGCGTTGAGGCGTTGATGGACGACCAAAGAAGAGGTCATTGAACGGATTGTATACATTTTGAACGCGTTCAGCAGTGGTTTTGACGTGTACTACGGCTTCGACCGTACGTTCGGCTGCCTCGACAAAATCTGTAGGGATGGCTGCCGCCCCCGCTGAAAGGGTGTTGGTGGTTTGCTGCACAGGTGCTTGGGTAGCTTGCTGAATCACCACAGTTTTTCCGAATAGGCCAAATGCTTGTGCTCCTGCAATGGCAGCAACTCCACCGATCACAGCAAAGCTTACTGGTAATACGAGAGATTTTAGGGTATGTTTCATCTATGGTGTATTTTTAATTGATTTCGAAAAGTTATTCAAAACTCAGGCCAATTGACCCACTTGTATACCCCGAAGGGCCTAACTTTAACGCCTTTTAACACCAGAAGCATATGAAGCACTTGAACTTTTACAAATACCAAGGTGCTGGCAACGATTTTATCCTATTCGATGCCCGTGAGGGCTTTCCAGAGGTATCCACTGCGACCATAGCAAGGTGGTGTGACAGACATTTTGGCATAGGCGCTGATGGGGTAATGCTTCTCGAGAGCCCCAAAGAGCCTGGTGATCACTTCTACATGAAGTATTTCAATTCTGACGGCAACCAGAGCACCATGTGTGGCAATGGTGGTCGTTGTATTGCCAAATTTGCATACGACCAAGGCATTTGTCGCGATGAAGCTAAGTTTCATGCCATTGACGGTGCCCACTGGGCTAAAATAGCCGGAAGTGAGGTCACCTTAGGTATGATTGATGCGCCTGAGGTGGTCGATCGTCATCAGGGCCAATTCGTAAATACCGGTTCTCCACATCACGTCGAACAACGCGACTTCACTTCTGATTTTGTTGAAATAGCTCGTAGAAAGCGCAACGAGTATGGCCCAGAGGGGGTAACATCAACCATGTCGAAATCAAAGGAGCTCAAAGTCTTGCCATTCGCACGTTTGAACGCGGCGTCGAAGACGAAACACTTGCCTGTGGAACAGGGGCTGTTGCTGCGGCAATGGTGGCCGTAGCTCAAGGCTGGATTCCTGCACCACCTGTAAAGGTCAAAGCTTTAGGCGGTGAATTAGAAGTGGGATTTGAAGGTCTAGGTCCATTTGAAAATGTGTGGCTGAAAGGACCTGCACAGTTTGTCTTTAAAGGCACAATCGCATTATGATTCCAGTGAACCAAATAGGCGTCTTACGCTCGCCAGAACGCGCTGACCTGGAGTGGTTACACTTGTTGGAAAACAATCCAGACCTATGGTATTTAGGGTACTCTAAAGAGCCTTTTAATCGAGAAGTCTTGAAAAATTATTTGGATCAGCAGCCGGGTTCATTGCTTCGCGATGGTCAGCTTCGACTGATTCTAGAGCATAATGGAGCACCAGCAGGGGCCTTAGACCTGTATGATTATGACCCATTTGCCCGCAAGGCGGGAGTGGGGATTGTCCTAGATGCTGAGCACCGAGGAAAAGGTTGGGCAAAAGAGGCTATGTTGGCCTTTGAAGCTTATGCCTTTGGTACATTGGGTCTGCACAGTCTGTTTGCGATGGTTCCAGGGAAAAATGCGGCATCTATCGGGTTATTCGAGGTGTTGGAGTATAAAAAAATAGGCGTTTTAGAAGATTGGGTGTTGCATAACGGAAGCTACGAGAGTGCACTGCTGTATCAAAAATTGGGCATATGAGAAAAGTGATACTACTAATAGTTGGGGTGCTTATTCCCTCCGGATTAATCTACGCAGTCTGGTTAGGCTTTGGAGCGTTGTTTGAGCCTAACGTAAATCCAGAGGTGGCTCCTTATGAGCTCTATATACGCGATTCCACTACCACTGCCGAGGTCTATGACCAATTGCTCGCTGACGATGTCTTGCTAACTCCCGAGGGCCTTCCGCTACTTGCCCAGCGCAAAGGATTGGAATGGCCACGAGCGGGGCATTATGTGATTACAGAGGACATGTCCAGCAATAGTATTGTCAATATGCTCAAAGCGGGTTTGCAGACTCCGGTGAAGGTGAATTTCAACAGCGCAGCGTCGCTTGAGGAGATTGCCCAAAAATTGAGTGAACAGCTTATGGTGAACGAATCATCGTTACTACAAGCACTGCAACAACCTATGAAAGGCTGGGAGGGTCCCTTAGCATTAGGCGCCTTTTTACCGGACACTTATGAATTCTATTGGAATGCCTCTGCGCAGACCGTTGCTGAGAAATTGTACCAGAATACAGTTTCGTTTTGGACTCCGAATCGTGTGAAGCAGGCCAAAGCGATGGGATTGACACCGAGTGAGGTAAGCACATTGGCCTCCATTGTCATGAAAGAAAGCAGTAAAGCCGATGATAGGCCCAACGTGGCAAGATTGTATTTGAATCGATTAGCCAAAGGAATGAAGCTTCAAGCAGATCCTACGGTCATTTTTGCTATGAAACGACTCGACCCCGGCATAGAGGTACGTCGCGTTCTACGTAAAGATTTGAAAATTGAAGACCCGTACAACACTTACTATACCACGGGATTACCACCGGGTCCCATTTGCGTTCCAGAGAAATCAGCACTACTGGCTGTATTAAATGCTCCAGAGCACGACTACATCTATATGTGTGCAAACCCCGATCAACCGGGCTATCATGCCTTTGCATCCAATTACGCCAGTCATTTACTAAACCAACGCAGATGGGTTCAGTATTTGAATAACCGCAAAATTTACAGATAACAAAAAGCCCCTTGGATAGGACCAAGGGGCTTTTTTAATTACGGGCCTTCCGCTTTAAGCCAGAGGCAGTTCTACATTTCTAAACACCACTTGATCGTCGAAAACATCGAGTAGGATCACATCATCGCTGTGAACTTTGCCGGCGATGATTTCTTTTGATAAAGCGTTTAACACAAGGTTTTGCACGGCTCGTTTTACAGGACGTGCACCGTACTGTGGGTCATATCCAACATGGGCAAGATGAGCAATAGCTTCTGGGCTTGCCTCTAGAGTAATGCCTTGTTCACTTAATCGTTTTTTGACGATATCAAGTTGCATGGTGACAATAGCACTCATCTGATCTTTGGCAAGAGGAGAGAATAGGCTCACTTCATCGATGCGATTGAGGAATTCAGGTCGTACTACCTTTTGAAGAAGTCCAAGTAGTTCTGGTTTCAAGCGCTCCATCAGGAGATCTTTATCATCGCCTTCCCATTGTTCCATAGCTTCGTTAATCAAGCCAGAGCCGATGTTGCTGGTCATGATGATTAAGGTGTTCTTAAAATTGACCATGCGTCCCTTATTATCGGTCAATCGTCCGTCATCTAGTACTTGGAGCAGCACATTGAAGGTATCAGGATGCGCCTTTTCAATCTCATCGAGTAGTACCACAGAATAGGGCATGCGACGCACCGCCTCTGTAAGCTGACCACCTTCATCGTATCCAACGTATCCCGGAGGCGCACCAAGCAAGCGGCTTACACTATGCTTTTCTTGATATTCACTCATATCAATTCTGGTCATCATCCCTGCATCATTAAACAGGTACTCCGCCAAAGCTTTGGCCAATTCCGTTTTCCCCACACCTGTGGTTCCCAAGAAAAGAAAGCTACCTATGGGGCGATTAGGATCACTAAGTCCTGCTCTCGAGCGGCGTATGGCGTCACTTACCGCCTGAATCGCGGCATCTTGTCCCACCACACGTTTGTGCAGCTCCTCTTCAAGCTTTAGTAACTTCATACGTTCGCTTTCCAGCATTTTTTGCACCGGAATTCCGGTCCAACGGCTCACCACCTCCGCAATATCCTCAGCAGTCACCTCTTCTTTAATCATGGTGCGTTCGCTGTTTTCCAGCGCCTTCTCGGCATTTTCCAACTCGCGTTCCGCCTCTTGCATCAGACCATAGCGAATCTCCGCTACGCGCCCATAATTTCCAGAGCGTTCCTCTTTTTCTGCCTCTAAGCGCAGTTGCTCCAAACGCTCCTTGATCTCTTGGATGCGTTCGGCACTCGATTTTTCACTTTCCCAAACGGCATTTAGACCATCCCGTTGCTCATAAAGTTCGCTGAGTTCCGCCTGTATCGCAGCCAATTTTTTCTTGTCATCTTCTCGCTTGATACCCTCTTGCTCAATCTCGAGTTGGAGAATCTTGCGGTCCAATATGTCCAATTCCTCCGGTTTGGAATTGATTTCCATCCGAATTTTAGAGGCGGCCTCATCCATCAAGTCGATCGCCTTATCTGGTAAAAATCGATCTGTAATGTAACGCGCGCTCAATTCCACTGCACTAATCACACTCTCATCCTTGATGCGGACCTTATGATGCGTCTCGTATTTTTCTTTAATCCCGCGTAGAATGCTAATGCTGCTCTCAAGATCAGGTTCTTCCACCATCACTTTTTGGAAGCGACGTTCAAGTGCCTTGTCTTTTTCAAAGTATTTCTGGAATTCATCTAAAGTCGTCGCGCCAAGAGCTCTGAGCTCACCACGCGCTAGAGCAGGTTTGAGAATGTTAGCTGCATCCATAGCGCCTTCTCCTTTTCCAGCTCCAATCAATGTGTGAATCTCATCGATAAATAGAAGAATGTTCCCGTCACTACTGGTGACTTCTTTAACCACAGCCTTCAAGCGCTCTTCAAACTCGCCTTTGTATTTGGCACCAGCGATCAGCGCTCCCATATCTAGGCTGTACACGACTTTATCTTTCAAATTATCCGGAGCATCACCTTTCAGAATACGTTGCGCCAAACCTTCCGCAATGGCCGTTTTACCCACTCCGGGCTCACCCACTAGGATCGGATTGTTCTTCGTTCGTCTCGAGAGTATTTGAAGTACCCTGCGAATCTCATCACCTCGACCGATGACAGGATCTAATCGACCTTCTTCGGCCATCTTGTTGAGGTTCTTCGCGTATTTGTCGAGACTGTTGTAAGTACTTTCTGCTCCTGAGCTACTTGCACCGCGTCCTTTGCGCAAGCTGTCGATCGCTTTTTCTACTAGTGTTCTCGTAAAGCCCATATCAGCGAGCATCTTACCAACGGTGCCTTTGTCCTCAATCATAGCAAGGATCAAATGCTC
>Ga0181563_10005018_pt1 | contig 12216 bp, 8 predicted proteins | sample 011ome_25_FD_133759 | JGI IMG/M metagenome (GOLD analysis project Ga0181563, IMG submission 133759) | Coastal salt marsh microbial communities from the Groves Creek Marsh, Skidaway Island, Georgia - 011512CT metaG (megahit assembly) | ecosystem: Environmental > Aquatic > Marine > Intertidal zone... | reverse complement strand
CTAAAAAAACCAAAAAAGCTTTTCGCTTTCTTCTTCACGCGCGCTCGTAAAGAGAGACTCGCTCAACCCCACAGCGTCCCCGCGACCACGGACGCTCGGCCGATGGAGTCCACCGACCACGGCCACCGCCACGTGCCCCCGTGCACGGCGTGCCGCCCGAAAACGTCCATCGGGTGTGCGTTTTTTTTTTCTGCGCACTCCGGCGCCGCGCGCCCGAGCCTCGCGTCGCGCTCCGCGCCCAAGTCGCGGAGCGCGAGCGACGCCATCGTCTCCCGCGTCTCGTCGGCGTCGAACGGCCGGAGCGGCGGGAAGTGCTTCTGCCCTTCCAGCGCGATCGCGACCGCCTTCACGTGGCGCATGGATTTCGTGCGCGAGCCGGGGGCCATGTTCGCGCTCGTCGCCGCGCCGTCCGCCCCGCAAATCACCGCGCGCCAATTCTGCAGCGTCTTGGCGAGCGCGTAATTCGGACCCTGCAGAATGACGTGTCCGTCGTGCACGTACACGAGCTCATCAGACGTCTCGGACGTATCTGTAGTACCACTAGTATCGACCGAAGGTTCGTTTTTGGTATCGACGCGGTATCGTCTCGCCAAAGGCGCGCGGCAGTTTGGCGCGAACCCGCCGCCGCAGACCAGGCCCACCAGCCGCCGCCAGTGGAACGCGCCCTCGTTCGCCTCGGCGTCGCGTTCTCGGCCCTTGGCGTGGCGCCACGCCGCGCGCGGAATCGGGAACGCCGTCCCCGGCGACGACAGGAACGCCGCCGCGACGCGCGACGCGCCGAGGGTCTCGCGCAAACCGGCGAGCACGAGGTCCGACGCCACAGTCGCGCGGACGTGCGCCTCGCCGTCCGCGTACGCGTACGCGCCGACGACGACGCGCGAAAACGTCCCGGCGGCGAACACCGACTCCAGCCACGCGCGAATCTCCGGCGCGCGCGCCGCGAGATCGGCGCCGCGCCGAGAAGACTCCGAAGACTCTGAGCCACCGTGAGCCACCGTGAGAGGCACGTAGAGCGTGCCTGATTCCGAGCGCGCCGCTTCGGAGACGGCCTCCTCGAGCTTCGCGCCCTCGCGCGCGACGACGGCGACGTGCGCGCCGAGGCGGAGCAGCGGGACGAGCGGGCACAGCTCGGACGTGCCGCCGAGAAGCGCGAAGAGGGTGTCTCCCAAATCGGCACCGGCCCAGTCGTCGCTTCGCGCTCGGAGCGATTCGAGCGCGTCGACGACGTCCGGCTCGACGCAGCCGTCTTCGGCCCAGCCCCGCGCGCGCGCGACCGCGGCGTCGCCGAAAAGACGTTCGCGTTCGCGCTCGATCGTCATCGTCGTCGTCATCGCGCCTTTCGCGGTCTCCGCGCCATCCTCGCCCCCGCCGCCTCGGACGATCTCGGTGCTTAACGCGCGGCCCGGAGCGTCCATGGCGTCTCTCAAGGAGACGCAGGAGCCGTCCTCGCGGAGCCACTGGAAGGTCTCGGCGGCGGCGGTCAGGCCAGCCTCGCACGACGCGACGCACCGCGCGGGGGGCGCGACGCTCTGCAACTCCGCCAACCGCACGGCGTACTTCGCGTACCCGTGTCTCCAATCCTTCTCGGCGAGGAGCTCGGCGGCCAACGCCGCGCCCTCTTCGTTGCCCAGGCCGAGCGCGGCCGCGGCCCACACGGATTTCGCGGGGCCGGTCGTGCGCCGGACGCCTCGCGCGTCCGCGGGGAAGGAGACGCCGGACGCCATCCTCGCGGCGCGCAGGGGACTGGTCTCGGAGACGCCGATCCGACGCGAAAGCCGAAACGAGTTGGCACACCGTTGATCGCACACTCGATTTTGCTGACTCGTCGATCGACCGAAGTGGGCATACTTTTACCTTCGTGTTGTACGATTTTGAAAATGCCTCTCGCGGTCGGTCCTCGGCCCGCACTGTTCTCCGCGCTCCCGCGACGTCGCGACGACCGTTCGAGTTCTCGGGCGATGGGCGCGGACGACTGGTTCGGCCGCGAGCGCGGCTTGGGCGAGGCCGAGGCCGCCAACCTCGTGTACGCCGCCGATTTCGACGCGAACGAGATCGAGTTGTTGGAGCTCCCCGACGATCTGCTGCAGCGCGCGCGCGAGGGCGAGGAGCTCGTCTTCAAGGGCGGCCCCGACGAAGAGGCTGTGCTCTGCACGTCCGACGCCACGTATCTGCTCAAGCGCGTGGAGACCTCCAACACGCTGCTGCTGATGCGCGGCGCCTCGGGCGCGATCGACGACCGCCGCGAGGATGAGGCGGAGGCGGACGAGATGGACGAGACGGACGCGACGCAGACGCCCTCCGCCGCGACGGTCAAACGCCGACGCGTCTCCGAGACGTCAAACGCCGGGGCCCCGGTCACGCCCGTGACCGAGCCGCGGCCGGCGCGCACCGTCGCCGCGTTCGCCGCGAACGAGGACGGGCAGCCCGACCTCATCGCGCACGCGCAGGCGGAGTCGCACCTGGAGCTGCACAGGACCGAGCCGAGGCTGGAACGCGCGTGGCGCGCGCTCGCGGCGCCGCCGCACGCGTTCGCCGGGAACGACGAACCCGAGACGACCGAATTGGGCTTGACGGAAGAGACCATCCTGTCGTTGGCTCGCGCGTCTAAGGGAGAGACGCTGGCGGCGCTCGAAATCGGACCCGCGTTTCTCGACCCGGCGACGAACCGATGGCGCGGCGTCGACGAGGGGTACCTCGACCACCTCCTGGACGTCCTGTGCGTCGCCGCGGACGCCAACGGATGGCCGTTGTCCGCGGTGCCTTCGATTGAGATGTGCGACGCGCTGGTTCTCGACGGGTTCCCGAAACCGCTCACCGCGTACGCCATCGCGCGGTTCTTCGAGCGAGTCGACGCGAGCGACGACGAGAAACAGACCTAAGCGTCGACGTTCGCCGCGCGCGCCGCGTCGATTTGCGCGTTCAAAGCCGGACGTCTCCTGGACGCGCCCGCGAACGCCTCGAGTGGCTCCAAGTGGCGCCTGGACGCGTTCGTGGAGAAGTGGCGCGCGTGCGTGCCCGAGCCCTTCCGCGACGACTGCGACGTGTCCCTGCTCGCCGGCTTGGCGCTGGTGGAGAAGGCGGCGGGCGACAACGCGCCCGTCGGCGCGTCGGCGGTGCGGCGGCTGAAAGCGTCGTCGTTCCCGCGCGAACCCAAAGCCCGATTCGCGGCGCTGTTCGCGGTGAAGCCGCGGTGGACCCTGGCTGAGCTCGCGCCGTACGTGCAGGCGAACGCGGAGATGACCGTGGAGGCGCAGCTGCTCAAGTTCACGCGCGTCACGCAGCCCGACGCGAAAGCGACGGCGACGTACTCGAAGCGGTAGAACATCGTAGTCTATTTTAACTAGTCTACTCACTTTTGAAAATCGCTTTTGAAAATCGTTCGTCTACAAGTAGTATCAGCTATTCCTCACGAAGCGTCCATCACAGAGAGTCACTCAGCCTCGTCCCCTACGGCCGCGACGTTCCAGATCTTCACCGAGCCGTCGTCCGCGCACGACGCGAGCAGGCTCGGCTTCGTCGGGTGCCACGCGACGCAGTTCACGTCGTCGGCGTGTGCCCTCGCCGCCGCGCCGACTTCCCGCCACGCGCTCCCGCCGCCGGCGCCGTAGCACCGCACGCTGTTGTCGCCGCCTCCCGCCGCGAGGAGCCCCGCGGGACCCCAGGAGAGGGCCAGCACCGGGCGGTCGTGGCCGCACGCGAACGTGGCCGTCGCCGCGAGCGCCAAGCCCGGCGCGCCGGCTGTTTCGGGGCGATTCGCGAGGAAGAAGAGAAAAGGTGAGAGAGCGACGCGAGAAGGATGTCACCAAAAAAAGAAAAGAAAAAGAAAAACGCACGCGCGAACGAGACGATGTCGCCGATGTCGCCGGCGAAGATCCGAGACGTCCACAAGTAAGTGACGCATCGGTTGCAATTTTGCCTGCTGGAGCTGCCAAGCCCACAATTCGATCTCGCTGGCAGTTATGTTGACCCGGGCGCATCTGGAGCGCGCCCGACTCGACCGTCTGACCAGCGCCGGGGTTTCGCGCGCCGCGTTCGCTTTCCGTCGCGCGAACAAAAAAACCAAAAAAACCAAAAACGATGCGTTTTAAGGTCGCGCGGTCGCGCGGCGCACCTTTCGCGGCCCACACGACGATGTTCCTGTCGTCCGAGCACGTCGCCATCCTCGGCCCATCGCTTCGGTCGCCCGTCACTCCGGGCGACGCCTCGAACGCCGCGCTCCAGACCGTGCTGGTGTGCCCCCCGTCCTTCGCCGACAACGCGCGCGCGCACGACCAGTCGTCGCCGCCGGGTTCTTCCTCCCACACGCGGATCTCGTCGTCGTAGGACACCGACACCAGCACGTCCTCGGTTGGGTGCCAGCGCACCTGCTTCACGTCCTGCGCGTGCCCGTGCAGCACCGCGACGCACTCGAAGTCGAACCCGGGCTGGACCTCCCAGATCCACACCGTCTTGTCGCGGCCGCACGTCGCCAGGAGCGCGCCGCTGGGCGACCAGGCGCACGACTTGACCTCGTTTTCGTGCCCCTCCACCACGGCGACGCACTCCCAGTCCCCGCCGCGCTCGGCCCACACCGCGGTGGACGCGTCGAAAGAAGCCGTCGCGAGCATGCGGCCTGCGAAAAAGTTTTTTTGTGATTGTGAAAGTCAGCGTCGCCGGCGCGCGCGCGAGCGAAACGCGAAACGCGAAACGCGTCGTTTGGTCGTTTCGTTTTCCGAAACACAAAAGGTCTCTCTTCGCGAAAGAACCGTCGAAGCGCGGCGGGAACGCGGAGGCTGCGCGACGGTGAGAAGGGAAACAGGTAGGTTTCGCGTGGGTCCGCGCGCCGCGCGGACGTACCGCAGGGCGACCACGCGACGGATCGCACGGTTCGGTTGTGCACGCCCTCGAGCTCGGCGACGGTGACCCACGCGCCGCCGGCGGCCCGCGAGGGCGCCCACAGACGCGCGGTCCGGTCGGATGAGCACGTCGCCAGAAACCGCCCTTGCGGTTCCCACGCCACGCACCACGCGCGATCGGTGTGCCCCTCCAGCGTCGCCTCCAGCGTGATGGACACCGAGGACGCCTCCGACAGGTCGGACGTGGAGGGCTCCGCGTCCATGTCCGCGGCGTCCTTCCCCGAGCTCCCGCCTCTGCCGAGAAACGACAGCATCGTGCCCCGCGCGCGGCAAACTGTGTCGTGCCGATCTCAACGAACGCCGCCGACGACGTCACTTTTTCGTGGAGAGTAAAAACCCCGACGCAACCTCGTCCGCGCCATTCGAGCGCTCTCGTCGGACGCCCCACATGACGACGGTGCTCCTGGCGAACGCCACCGTGGCGTCCGCCTCGACGCGCGTAAGCGTCGCCGGTCCGTCGAAAGCGCACCCCGCGCGCGCGGCGACGCCTCCCGCCCGCGTCGCGCCCCGCCCCTCCAATTCTTCCTGCGCCTTCCTCGCGCGCGCCGCGCGCCTCCGCGCGGCGACGGTGGCGCGCGCGGGCCGCGCGCCCGGCGGCGGCGCGGAGCGCATGGGCGACGATGAGGTCCGGCGCGGTCCCCCCGGCGCGGAGCGCGACCCGTACCGCGCGCCCGACGGGTACGAGTACGACTACGCGCCTCCCCGTGGCGCTCCGAATGGGTCGTCCCCTTGGGAAACCGCCGGCGCGGGTACCCCTCCCCGCGGCCCCCCCGGTCCGAACCAAGGCGGGGACGGCGGCGGCGGCGGAAACCGCGTGACGAATTTCCTGATCGCGGGCGCGTTCATCGTGGGCATGGGCGCGGGCGTGGCGTTCGACACGTCCGTGGACTTGGAACCGTCCAACGTGGCGAGCCGCGAGATTCTGGACCGCCAGACCCCGAGCTCGGAGGTTTGCATGGCCAACGGCGCGTCCGCCATGGTGTTCGACCAGCGCGTGTTCATGTCTCTGAACCCGTTCAACATCTACGTCTCGCAGCCGGAGGTGAAGCCGGGGTGCGTCTTGAGACGCTCGAACTGGTCCATACTAGAGCGGGAGAAGCTCGTGACTGACAACCAGGAATCGGACTGCAAACGCGGCATGAACACGTTCGCCTTCGTGGGCGACCTCGACAAGTCGCCGGAGGTTTCGTGCGTGTACCACAGCGAGGAGGCGGAGAACCAGTTCATGCGCGACCCCAAGGGGAGTGTCATGGGGGACGGGAACCAGGTGCGGGAGTACAGGAAAAATAAAAGCTTCCGGTGAGGAAGGTGGGGTTCGAGCGCGCCGAAGAAGAGCTTCAATCGCGCGCGATATCGTTTTTCACTAAAAGTAGCTACGTAGCTACGATAAAAAGAAATAGACGTTCCCGTGTCGCGCGCGCGTCACCGTATCTATTAGTAGACTACTCGACCCTTCGTCGTTTCGCTTCGAGCGCGGCCGCCTCGAGCAGGCACGCGTCGTCCGGCTCGTCCCACTCGGGAGGGGGGCGCCAGACCTCCGGCGCCGGCGCCTGCGCCTGCGCCTGCGACGCCTTCGGCTGGACGAAGGCGTCGAGCGTGCCCTGCCTCTTCGGGGTCCCCCCGCGGTTCTCCGCGTCCATCAGCCTCCCCCCCGGGCTCCGGTCCCCTCTCGCGACGAGCGTCTCCAGCCTCTGCTCGCGCGTGCGCTCGGGCGCCGCGCGGGGCTTGGACGCCTTCAGGTCCAGCGCGTCGCCACGCCGGCCGTCCAGCACCTGCCCCAGCGTCTCGAGCTTGTTCGCGACAGAGCCCCACATGATGTCGTCCACGGTGTCTTTCGCGACGAGGAAGTGCACGTTCACGGCGTTCGCCTGCCCGATCCTGTGCGCGCGGTCCTCCGCCTGCACGATGTCCCCCGGGGTCCAGGAGAGCTCGCCGAAAATCACGGTGGACGCCGCCGTCAGCGTCAGCCCCATCCCCGCGGCTTTGATGGACAGCACGGCGACCCTCGCGTTTCGGTCGGTTTGGAAGCGGTCCACCAGGCTTTGCCGCGCGTTCGTGTCGGTCGAGCCGTCGATGCGGATGAACGGCACCTTCCGCCGGCGCAGCATCTCGGAAGCCGCGTCCAGAGTGCAGGTGTGGTGGCCGAAGAACAGGAACTTTTCGACCGCGGCGGAGGCGTCGCCCGGGGTCTCCGAGCTGTCCAGGAGCGTCTCGAGGTACTCCGCCACCGGCTTGGTCTTCGCCTCGGCGGTGGCTTGGTACAGCTCGTTCATCAGCCGCTTCTCTTCCAGGGTCCGCCCGCCGCCGCCGCCGCCGCCGTCAAAGTCCTCCCTCAGCTCGTCCATCTTCGCGCGGATCGCCCGCACCCGCGTCAGCGCCGCCGAGTGCGGCAGGGAGAGCGCGACGCGCTCGCGGCTCTTCGCCGGCAACTGCGTCAGGACGTCCTTCTTGAGCCGCCGGATCATGATCAGCCGCGACAGCACCGCGTGCAGCTCCTCGGCGTTGGAGCTCCCCTGCCACCCGAACCGCGAGCCCGCGCAGTACCTCGCCGCGAACTCGCCGAACTTGGTGAACACCATCGGGCGTAGCGCCTCCGCCTGCGAGAAAATCTCCACCGGACGCGACAACGCGGGCGTCCCGGTGAGGCACAGCGCGCGCTTCGCGTTTTTCAGTAACGGGACGACGGCTTTCGTGCGCTGCGCCTTCGAGTCCTTCAGGAAGTGCGACTCGTCGCACACCACCACCTGGAACCGCTTCTGCGCCAGCGCGCCGGCCATCTTCCCCACGAGCGAATACGGCACGATAACGAACGTCGCGCCGTCGATCTTTCTCGCCTCGGCGCCGCTCCCGACGGCAGCCACCGTCGCGCGCCGCGACGCGCGCGAAGCTGAAGCTTTCGCGCCCGCGCTCTTCGCGTCGGAAGCCTCGAGCCCCAGCCACTTCACCAAGGCTTGCTCCCAGGCGCCGCGCAGGGACGTGGGCACGAGAATCAACACCGGCCACTCCTCGCGGTAGCACGCCGCGACGGCGATCGCCTGCACGGTCTTCCCGAGGCCCATCTGGTCGCCGATCAGGCACCGCCCGCCTCGCCGCAACGCGAACCGAACGCCCTCTCTTTGAAACGGGAACATGGCGTCGCGCACGTCCGCGGGGATCTTCGCGTAGAGACGGTCCACCTCGGCGGACGCCAGGTCCTCGATTTCGTCGGATTTCGTCGTTTGATTCGGAGACTCCTGTGAAGTGTCCCGCGCGCGACCGACGCCGCGGTGCGCCTCGTCGTCCTCGTCGTCCTCGTCGTTCGCGCCGCGCGTTCGGCGCTCCGCGTTCAACTCTCGGAACGCAGACCCGAGCGCGCCGGGATCGCCCCCGACCGTTTCGCAGAGACTGCCTCGTCTCTCCGCCTCCCGCGTCTCCCGCATCCCTCTCACCGCGTCCCGCGCGAGCGCCTTCTCGACGGCGACCACCGCCTGCAGCGCGCGCGCCGCGATGGGCGACGGCGCCGCCAACTCCACCGCCAAGCCTCGGGCCGATTTGAGCGCGCGCGCGGCGTCGGGCAGGTTCCCGTCCGGGAAGCTCCAGCGCCTGGAGACCTCGTCGAAGGAGGCGCCGGGGACGGTCTTCAGCGCGCGCACGAGCTCGGCGTCGAAAAATCCCGGGGGCAGAACCACCAGCACTCGGCGCGCGTGCGGGGCCAACGCCAGCTCGACGCGCACGGTCGCGCGAGGACGTTCTCGCGCGGATTGAAACTCCCCGCGCGCCGCCGCCGCATCCGCCGCGCTCGGGCCGCGCACGCGGTGGTAGTTGCTCGCGTCGAGCGGAGGGAAAGCGCCACCGCGTCCACCGCGTGGATCAAAACGCTCGTGGGAAGCGTGTCCGGGATACGCATCCCGACGGTCGCCCGCGGCGCGCAGGTCCAGCGCGGCGCGCCCGGCGGACGGGAAAGGCGCGCCAGGAGGCTGGCCGTCTCGACGCGGTTGTTGGTTTTGGTCCTGGGGGTGCCACGACGGTCCGGGCGGGTGCGGCAGGTGAGGCACCCGCGGCCGCTGGCCGTGCGGCTGCAACGGCTGCGGCGGCGCGCGCGGCGGCGCGCGCGGCTGGGGCGCGTTGTCGAGCGCACCCCACAACGCCGCGTCGTCGAAATCGTCTCGGATCTCAAAAGGCATGGTGCCCAGATTCGCTCGGACTCAGCGGGACGCTCTCCCCGCCGCTCACCGCGCCATGCCGCGTGCGCGCTCTTCGCGCGTCGTCTCTCGGCGCTCGCGGACTCGGTGTGCCTCTTCCGAGGCGCGCTCGGGGGACCGCGCGTCGCACGAACCGCGGACGTGCGCAGCAGTTTGAACGGAGCACTCGACAACAGCGGCTTCGTGGCTTCAAGTCGGGAGCAGATGAAACAGCGAGTTCGAGTTGTTTCACAGGAGTCTTGCCTGCTTATCATATTTGAAGACAAGACGCGTCGAAGACGAACACGAACAGGGTTCTCCCGTCGACGCGAAAGAGAGAGAACGTGAAAAAACGAAATCTCTTCCTGTAGAACAATGTGCAGTTTAAAATGTTGTCGTTCTATCTGACGCGCGGCGCCGCGCCGTCGTGTACATGCCTCGCTCCGCGAACTCGTCTCGCTCCGCCCGCGCATCGCGTGGTCATTCGCGTTTGTGCGCCTAAAAAAAGACGCGAAAAATCCCCAACAGTCTGAAAATCACCCGCCGTCGCCACATCACTCAGCGACGTACTTACGCGATGCCGGACTCGCCGCGCACCATCCCCGCGCTGAGCGTGTTCCCGTCCCCGGTGAGCACGGTGATCTCGCCCGCGGCGTTGACGTCCATGATGCACGAGGAGCCCTCGCCGATGTCGCCGTTGAGCATCTTCTCCGCGAGGTTGTCCTCAAGCAGGCGCATCACCGCGCGGCGCAGGGGGCGCGCGCCGTACGTGGGGTTGAAGCCCTCGTCCACCAGGCGGTCCTTGAACCTGTCCGTCACGTCCAGCGTGATGTCCTTTTCCTTCAGGCGCTTGAACACCTGGTCGAGCATGATCGCCGCAATCTCGCGCACCTCGCCCTTGTTCAGCTGCCTGAACACGATGATCTCGTCGAGGCGGTTGAGGAACTCGGGGCGGAAGTAATTCTTGAGCTCCTCGTTCACCAGCGACTTGATGCGCTGGTACGACGTGTCCTCCGCGTCGTCGTTGAGCTGGAAACCCAAGCCGCCGCCGCCCTTCTCGATGACGGAAGAGCCGACGTTGGAGGTGAGGATGATGAGGGTGTTTTTGAAATCCACCACGCGTCCCTTGGAATCCGTCAGGCGCCCGTCCTCGAGAATCTGGAGCATCATGTTGAACACGTCGGGGTGCGCCTTCTCAACCTCGTCGAAGAGCACGAGCGTGTACGGGCGGCGGCGCACCGCCTCCGTGAGCTGGCCGCCCTCGGAGTACCCGACGTAGCCGGGGGGGGAGCCGATGAGCTTGGACACGGTGTGGCGCTCCATGAACTCGGACATGTCCAGGCGCACCATGGCGTCCTCGCTGCCGAAGTAAAACTGGGAGATGGACTTGGCCAGCTCCGACTTACCCACGCCGGTGGGCCCGGAGAAGATGAACGACGCCACGGGGCGGTTGGGGTTCTTCAGCCCGGTGCGCGCGCGGCGGATCGCGCGCGAGCACGCGACGACGGCTTCCTCCTGGCCGATGAGGCGCGCGTGGAGCGTCTCCTCCATGTTCATCAGCTGGTCCCCCTCGGCGGCGGAAACCTTGTCCACCGGGATGCCGGTCCAGGACGCGACGATGTCGCAGATGTCAGACTCGTGCACGGTGGGGCCCGAGTCGCCGCCGCCCGCCTCGATGTTGGCCTTGTTCTCCTCCTGCTTCGCCTTGGTGATCTTGGAGATCTCCGTCTTGAGCTCAACCTCCTTGTCGCGAAGCGCGCCGGCGGCTTCGAAATCCTGCGAGCGAATCGCCGTGTCCTTCTCCTTGAGCAGCGCCTTGAGCTCCTTGTCCAGCTCCTTCGCCTCCTCGGGGAGCGCGGCGTGCGCGAGGCGCACGCGCGAGCCCGCCTCGTCGATCAGATCGATCGCCTTGTCGGGAAGGAAGCGGTCGGAGATGTACTGGTGCGCGAACTTCGCCGCCGCCTCGATGGCTTCGTCCGTGTAGCGCAGCTTGTGGTGCGTCTCGTAGCGCTCGCGCAAACCCTGGATGATCTGAATCGTCTCATCCACGGAGGGCTCGGGAACCTGCACGGGCTGGAACCGGCGCTCGAGCGCGGGGTCCTTCTCGATGTGCTTGCGGTACTCATCCACGGTCGTGGCGCCGATGCACTGGAGCTCGCCGCGCGCCAGCGCGGGCTTGAGGATGTTCGCCGCGTCGATGGCGCCCTCGGCGGCGCCCGCGCCGATGAGCGTGTGCACCTCGTCGATGAAGAGGATGATATCGTCGTCCGCCTTGACCTCGTCCATGAGCTTCTTGAGCCTCTCCTCGAACTCACCGCGGTACTTCGTGCCCGCGACGAGGAGGCCCATGTCCAGGGTCATCATCCGCTTCCCCTCGAGCGTCTCCGGGACGTCGTTGGCGGCGATCTTTTGCGCGAGGCCCTCCGCGATGGAGGACTTCCCGACGCCCGGTTCGCCGATGAGGCACGGGTTGTTCTTCGTGCGTCGCCCGAGAATCTGCGTCACGCGCGTCATCTCGGTGACGCGCCCGATGCACGGGTCGAGCTTCGCCTCCTCCGCTTGCTTCGTGAGGTCCGACCCGAACTCCTCGAGCGTCGGGGTTTTGGATCCCCCCGCCGCGCCCCCCGCGCCGGGCGCCGCGCCGACAGCCTCCTGCGACTCGCCCACCATGCGAATCACCTGCGAGCGAATCTTGGACGGGTCCGCGTCGAGATTCTCGAGCACTCTCGCCGCGACGCCCTCGCCCTCGCGAAGGAGACCGAGGAGCAGGTGCTCGGTGCCGATGTAGTTGTGTCCGAGCTGACGCGCCTCCTCCAGCGCGAGCTCCAAGACGCGCTTGGCGCGCGGGGTGAACGGAATCTCCACGGCGACGAAGCCGCTGCCGCGGCCGATGATCTTCTCGACCTCGATGCGCGCTTCCTTGAGCGAGATGCCTGCGGCGAGAATATCGTCGAAAATATCGGTCAGGATCGGGGGGCCGGAGGACGTCGGTTCGGATCTCGCGGCGCGCATTCGTCGGCGCAAAGCGCGGCGGAGCGGATAAGGTCGACGGGCGGGGGAACGCGCGGGGAGAGGGGGAGCCGTCGCGCGAGACGCACCCATGGACTTGAGGACCTTCGCGGCGATACCGGTGCCTTCGCCGATGAGGCCGAGCATGATCT
>Ga0181563_10005010_pt1 | contig 12229 bp, 10 predicted proteins | sample 011ome_25_FD_133759 | JGI IMG/M metagenome (GOLD analysis project Ga0181563, IMG submission 133759) | Coastal salt marsh microbial communities from the Groves Creek Marsh, Skidaway Island, Georgia - 011512CT metaG (megahit assembly) | ecosystem: Environmental > Aquatic > Marine > Intertidal... | reverse complement strand
TAGCGTTATGTGGCATGATGTCTCCTAGAAACACGCCTTACTCGAGCATAGAAGCTGCGGTAGAGGTTGGTCGGTCATTCTGTAAGCAAGAATTTCACACGAGGGGACCTTTACAACCTATACGAGTCACACTCGTGCTATTCGTACTTATAGCTTTAATTCTAATCACCATATATACCAGGAAATCATGATTCCTATGGATTGTGAAGTGTATGAACCCATGTACGAATATAACGATAAAAAGTACATGCGTGTGATAGTGAATGATAGAACACGTGATTACATACACGGACTTCAAGACAGTAAATCTAAATTCATCATGAACAAACAAAAAGTCGACGACCCACTCGAGGGAAATATTTTAACAATCAAAGTACCATTCAGATACAGACGCGTGATGTGTACCGTCGAAGGTGACACACCCGTGCAATCTCTAGCTAAGGGTGACAAAGTCAAAATATTAGCAAATTTTAGTGGCGCGTGGAACGTCGCAAATCATAGTGGATATGCCTGGGTCATTAAGACGATTCAGACACCTCCTTTTCCTCTTCCTTCTTCTCTGGAATATCAATCTCTTCCAAACCGTTCTCCTTGAATCCCAAAAACACGCGGAGACTTCCCTGAAGCCTGTGAAGCTCTTGGTAAGTCGCCTCGATGGCTTCTTGGATCTTCTTAATGTTTTCTTCAACGTTCAACTTTGGCATCTCGTATGTACTCTATTAAAGTTTCCAATCTTTAATACAGTAGTATGCTCACAAGGAGTGGATACATAATTAATAGTCCTCCACCCGAAATAAAAAAGGAGCTCACGGTAAGAGCCGTAGTAAACGATGACTTCGGATTCCCTCCACCACCTTTTAAGGTATTTAGACCAACTAAGAACGGAATCTGCGTTCCAAGATACTATGGAGTTAGTAAAATGGGGGAACCTCATGACGACAAAAGACCAGAACCCGTTCGAATCAATATACACTTCAATGGAACGCTCCGAGACGCCACCCATCAGAACGCCGCACTTGCTGCGGCTATTGATGCAGGTCATGGAGTCCTCAGCCTTCCGTGTGGGTATGGTAAGACCACCGTTTCGTTAGCCATCGCGTGTAAACTAGGATACAGAACTATGATTGTCGTGCACAAGGAATTCCTTGCGAATCAATGGGAGGAGCGAATCAAACAGTTTTGTCCGGGTGCCACCATAGGTCGAGTTCAACAAAACAAAAAGGATGTCGATTGCGATTTCGTCATCGCCATGTTACAATCGCTCTCACTCAAAGAATATTCATTCGGTGATTTCGATAGCGTGGGTACACTAATAGTCGACGAAGCACATCACATATGCGCCAAGGTGTTTAGTCAATCTCTGTTTAAGATGTGCCCCAAACACATATTTGGTTTATCGGCGACACCGAATAGAAAAGATGGACTCACGAAAGTGCTTCACTGGTTTATGGGTCCCACATTTTTTGCGGTAGAAAGAGAGAATCAACAACAGGTCGAAGTGTTTCCTATAGAGTTTGAGTGTGCGCGATTCAGAGACCCACCCCCATGTACGCGTTTCGGTAAATTGTCACTGTCAACCATGATTACAGAACTCACGGAGATGCGCGAACGTAATACGATGCTCGTCAATCTCATCAAAAGAATCGCTAAAAGTACACGACAGATACTCGTATTGAGCGACAGGCGACATCACTGTATGTTTTTACACGAATGTTTCCCCAAGACATCTGGGTTATACATGGGAGGTATGAAGGAGGCTGACCTCACTGCATCGAGTACAAAACAGATCATATGCGCGACATTTAGTCAGGCACACGAGGGCTTGGATATACCTTCTCTCGACACAGTCATTCTCGCAACACCCAAATCGGATATAGTTCAATCCATTGGGCGTGTCATGCGCGAGACCAAAGGTAAAAAGAACAACCCAAACATATATGACATATTCGATCAATGGTCTGTGTGTCACGCTATGTATAACAAACGTCTTCGCGTGTACAAACAGGGTGGTTTCAAAATGCCTAAGATGAAAGAGGAGGAACCCGATGTATTTTCGCGAGGAGAGTGTCTGATAAAATTGTAGTGTAATTACAAGATGCCGTGTAGCACAGATGATAGGTCTCATCGAAAATACTACAAGCGAATAGATGATATACCACATCTCACATTAGAAGACGTTACACTTGCTGGTAATACTACAACGGAGGGTATAAATATAGATGGTTCCATAGATATAAATGGCTATTTCATAGGTGACGCATCAAAAATAACAAACTTTCAATACTTCACATTCATGACACTCGATGACGTCGTGACAAACGGTAACACTACCAATCGTGGTGCATATTTTAATGGTGATCTGGAAGCATCTGGATATTTGTTAGGTGATGCGACGTACATTACGAATTTACCTTATGTGACGGGTCCAAGTGGATTAACACTCGACGATGTTGTCGTGAATGGGAATACAGTGACTGTAAGTGGTGCATATTTTGGTGGAGACTTGGAGGCATCTGGGTATTTAATTGGGGATGGAACATACATAACCAATGCCGTCGACCAAACACTCGATTTTAATGACATAGTTACCACTAATAACGTATCTAGTGTAGGCGCTGTGTTTGGTGGTGATGTGACCGCATCAGGCTTTTTAATAGGCGATGGCTCTTTACTAACCAATTTACCTATAAATACACTTCAAGAGGTCACTACATCGGGTTCATCGACAAATAGATTCATAACATTCACAAACGGTGTGACCTCATTTGAAGCGATTGGGAATGTGGTTGTTACAGGAAATGTGACGTGTTCTAAACTTATCGGAAATGGTGAGTTTTTGGGTGGTGTGGCCAACACGTACGAATTATCGGTGCTCAGTTCGAGTATATCAAGTGCCGAAAATAAGAAGATAATCACAAACACGAGTGGACTCACGGATGTCACAAAGGGTGATTTACTCACATCTACGGCAAATGGTGTGTTAGGTAAGTTGTCCATAGGTTCAAATGGACAGCTTCTGTTAGCGGATACGACCACATCACTTCCAAAATGGGAAACAATCACGAATATATTGGATATAGGGTTAAGGACTAATGACCTTGAGAATGAATTTATATTTACCAACTCACCAAACTTGACTTCACTCACAACCGGTGACATATTGTACGGATACGATGCGAATGACATAAGAAAACTCGCAAGAGAAACGACGGCGGATAACACACATCTCACGTACGGTGATTACGGCACCGGTTATGGACGTCTACTACGAATGAACGACCGGGGTGAAAATATCATGTGGTTGCATCCAAGTAATTACGATACGAACGCGGGTAACGCACCAATATTCACAAGTGGTACATCCGGTACACTGAATTATATTACCATAGAGCTCAGAACGGATAAGTTATTAGATTCTCCAAATGGTCGAATCGACATATTAAATAACCTATTTAGTTTTCGTTTTAATGATGGTATGTTCTATTCAGAAGATGGTCATTCATATTCTGGAACTGGTAGTACAAAACACCCATCTGGTATAAAATGGAAATTATATACATTCGGTGTTATATATGCAAATTATATACACGGAGATGGAAGTAAAATGGTATTTCCACAATTTCCCTCGGGCCCACTTGTAGGTACGTTCAATCCATCTGGTGCACCCCAATTAGGTAAAGCTGGACAATTGCTTGTGTTTAGTGATAAACGTCGTAAATCCAAAATACAAGCCATGTCTACAACCCTCGATACACTATCTAGGTTGTTACCAAAAATATATGACAAACAAGGAAAACGTGAATCGGGATTCATAGCACAAGAGATGTATTACGACGTAAAAGAAATGAGACATATCGTATGGACGGATAGAGATGCCACCCCAAATGATGATGCACCCGAACCCGATTACTCCGATTGGGGTAAACGCCACGCATGTCTAAGATATTTACATTTCATCGCATATGTTGTGAGGTCTATACAAGAACTACGAGAGCGCATAGAACGACTCAAAAAATAATAGAACATAATCATAGAATGCCCTGTTGTTCACAGGGCCGCTCGTATAGGAAATTATACGATGTTGTGGGTTATCCGCCTGAAACACTTCAAACTGTGACAGAAAGAGGTAACACGTCTACACAGAGTGTAGAATTTCAAGGAAATGTAGAAACACATGGTTTTTTTATTGGTGACGGTTCTCAACTCACAAATATACCACCACAATCATCGATAACACTTGAGACGACTGTGGACAACGGTAACACGGCGACCCGTGGTGCATATTTCGATGGCGATGTCGAAGCAACCGGATTTTTAATAGGTGATGGTTCACAACTTCAAAATTTACCAGCTGCTCCTAATATCACGTTACAAACGGTGGTTGCAAATGGTAACAGTGCAACACAAGGTGCATATTTCACCGGAGACCTAGAAGCATCTGGGTACTTGATAGGTGATGGTTCACTAATACAAAATTTACCTACACCTACACTCGATAACGTTCTATTGAATGACAACGTGGCTACACAGGGTGCATATTTCACTGGTGACGTTGAAGCTTCTGGGTACTTGATAGGTGATGGTTCTCAATTACAAAATTTACCCATACCCACACTCCAAGAGGTGACAACCCAGGGTTCAACTACTAACGATAAGATCACGTTTTCAAATCCGATAACATCCCTTGAAGCGAGTGGAAATGTCGTCGTCAATGGAAATGTGACAGCACTCGAATTCTTTGGTGATGGTTCGGAACTGACGTCAATCGTACCACAGTCCCAATTAGACGATAATTCATCACGCATAAACACACTCAATCAAAAGGTGATCATCACGAACACGAATGGAATCACCACAAATTTTACAAAAGGTGACATACTCTATGCATCTTCTACTGGCACATTATCCAAACTTGCCATAAGTTCGACACAAGGTGAAGTGCTGTCCGTGAATGCATCGGGTGTACCGGAGTGGAGCCCTTCACCATCGGTAACATCACTTGACAGTCGAATATCATCCCTTGAAGGTAACATTATGGTAACGTCTACGACAGGTATCACCGGATTTACTACAGGTGACATACTATATGCATCTGCGACAAACACACTGACACGATTACCAAAAGGAGCTACCGGACAATTTTTAGCCATAAACAGTTCTGGTGTACCTGAATGGGTAAATGGACCCGGTGCATCTACACAGTTCATAACTGAATCCTATACTGGTTACACCCGCGGTAGAATAGGATTTCACAACACAAATCCACAACACATGATATCGTTCGGTACAAGTCATTACAGTGAACTTGGTGATGACTTTGCTGCAAATTTGGTTATAACTGGAAACGTGTTCGCTGAATTTTACTACGGGGATGGTTCGGGTCTCACAAACATTACTGTGTCCCAGACATCCGATGCGAGAGCCAAGTCTAATTCTTCCATCATAGTCAATTCTCTAGAAACTCTCTCTAAACTCAAGCCAGTCATGTATGACAAAGACGGTTTAGAAGAATCTGGTTTCATAGCACAAGACATATATTATGATGCCCCAGAACTGAGACACCTCGTGGAACTTGGTAAAGATGCAAATCCAAATGAAACAAAGAACGAACCCAACTACGAAGACTGGGGTGAAGAACACGCGAAACTCGATTACGTGGGTCTCATTGCATACACAGTCGCGGCTATAAACGAACTCCGTGAAATGGTCGAGGATCTCGAAAACGCTTAATTTAATCTGTTTTTACCAGTCACATGATATGCGAATGGTAAAAATAGTTCATTTACTTCTTGATGGCATCCATCGCGGCGAGTGCAACCACACCCGCGATAAAGAATAAAACAACGTAATTCGTTTCGGTATCTTCTGTGCGACTTCCCACTCTGGTCGGACGAACCCCTACCGATGGGGTATGCGTCCGAGGAAGCCGAGGTAGTGGCTCTTCCTCAAGGGGGCAGTACCCTATCATTTATACTATGTCTACAAATTTATTTCGACGGACTTCTTCTTACGTCCACGTTTACTCTTTGCGGCGGACACCTTAACCTCTTTTACATCGGAATCATCTTCATCGTCGGCTGGACCTTCAACTATATCCGAAATCGCATCATCGTCATCATCGTCAAATGATGGGATAGGTTCTGGTGCTGTGGTAGACATGGGTGGCACGGGTGGCATCATAATGTTACCCATCAAGCTTGAGATATCGACACCGGGTCCCTTCATTTCGTAACGCTCACCACCCGATGATTCATTGGTTGAAGACTCCATTGCACTCCTGGGTGTCGTATTCTTCACGGCGTCTACCATGTTCTGAACAAGACCTGGATTTTGCTTCAAAATATCATTCATGTTGGGCATGACAGACTTGAACATGCTATTCGTCAAGTGGAACATCATCGCTGAACCACCAAGCATCATGATGAGTTTGACTTCTGGGGCAACGTGCATCTTCGTCCTGTATTTGACGTACAACTCTTCAAACACTTCATCGTAGTCGTCAACATTTTCCATCACATTTTCAGACCACCCTTCGAGTTGAATCTCGAATGGATTGTACTTTTTATTCAGGAATTCAAGACCTGTGACACATGCAATCAGCATACGACGAGAGAACTTAATAGACCGATCGACATCAATACTATATGTGATTCGCTTCACTTCTGTACGCAAATCATCGACATTCGAGTACACATTGAGCCTCTTATTCACGGTAAAACCCTTCTTTTCTAGGCGACCAAGCTTATTCACGAGATCCGCCTTTTCCTCATCGATCGATTTATACCCAGGCGATGGTCGCTCTTCTTCCTGCATCGCATAATCACCCTGCATGTACTGTGGCTGCTCATCATCTTCTTCCTCGTACTCACCATAATCTACTGGATCTTCTTGGTGTTGTGGTGGCGCCGATTGCTTTGTTGGGTTCGCGAACGCATCGATGTCCTCTTGCATCGTTGATGGTGGTGGCGCAGATGACTGTGGTGGTCTATACACCGCTGGTTTTGGAACACGACGCGCAGAGCGTGGACGGGGCATTTCTATTTCAATCTCATCCATGAGCGCCTGTTCATTGTCATCAAGTTTCATGACAGTACCAACACTTCGATTGAGAGTTATTTCTCCGTCCATTACTCTGTACTTTTAAAGTAATTCAAATTCTTTAACGCACTTTATAAAAAATATTGCATACATAATAAATGATGAAACTCAATGCTACGAATCGAAACACTCTCAAGGCTATCACCTTGGTGTGTGCCCTTCTCTCTGCGTTGATGGTTTTGTTCCCACGCAAACGAAGTGGTTACCAGCCCAGACCAATCAACCTTGCAGTTGCCCCCGAAGGCTCTATCAAATCCATTTTTGACTTGGAACACAAGATCGAGTGTGTACCAGGTTCAGAACAGTCGTCCTACTACACGAAGTCGTTGACTCCAGGTGGTATCTGTGGCGACCAAGAATTCGTCAAGAAGAGCGCTGATGCAAAGATTATAGGTGGAATCGGCGGATCTTTAATATAATGTATTAGTAATGACTACTGTGAATACGGTTCGACAAGTTTTACCAGATTTTGAATACGAGTACCACACCATCACGGTTGATACTATAGGTCAAGCTAGTAAAAATACTTTTACGGTGCACTTGACACAGCCAATCGAAAACATTGTTCAGGCTCGTCTTTTGGCGGCTCGTATCGATGCAGCTGGCTCAAACGTGTGCCACATTTCAGTTGACGAATTGAACACAAATTATTCCCAAAGAACTTCAAATGTGTACGGCGGTCAAGCAAATATGACTACACTTAACAGGGGGTTTGGTACGGTTATACAAGATGGTTCCAATCCAATCGTTTTTAAGGATGAATATGACGTGGCTACACAGTATATGACTCCAGTGAGAAAGGTTGATAGATTGAGTTTTACACTCAGAGATGAAAACGGTGTTACCACGACGGATGGCGCCGATAACTTTTTTATTTTCAAATTTGTTTGCAAGAATAAGAATTTGCCCTTCATTGAATCGGGGCGTTAGGTACGTGTATTTTTTACCTTTATGTATTATAAATGTCGGCGGGAGTCGTGCAATTGATAGCCATAGGTGCTCAAGATGAACACATCATGGGTGAACCAGAGATATCATTCTTCACGTCGACATTCAAACGGCATTCAAATTTTTCACAGTCCGTAGAGAAACAACTCATGCAGGGTAATGTGAAAAATAACGCTATGACATCCGTAAAATTCGACAAAACTGGTGATATGCTTGGATACCTGTATATCACAGTAGATGATAACAATCAATCTATAGATATAACAGACTGGACTCAAGTGATAGATAAAATTGAACTATACATAGGGGGACATCTCATCGATTCTCAAGATTCGGTGTTTACGGAGAAAATCGCTATAGATACATTTGCGCAGAATGTGTCTAAGAGCTCAAACGGTCCACACCCAGGTATAAGCTCTAAATCATACTTTTATCCACTTCGATTTTTCTTTTGTGAAGGTCCTCAGTGCGCACTTCCACTCGTGGCATTGCATTATCATAACGTAGAAATACGAATTCACTGGGGGAACGCCGTCGGAAACTATAATTATGATTTGTATGCGAATTATTACTATCTCGACAATGAAGAGCGCGGAAATATAGTTTCTCGTAATCACGAAATGCTCATCACACAAGTGCAAAAAAACATACCATCGGGTGAATTGGATCAAGAACTCATATTTAGTCATCCAGTTAAATATATCGCATCTTCAGATACATCATCTAATGGCGCACTTACATCCATATCAAACCGAGTTAAATTAAACATAAATGGACTTGATATAGGAAATTTTAAGTGGGCGAAACCACATTACATAGACGTCATGGCGTATTATCACACGAATTATGTGACTTCTCCGGATTTTTTTATGTATTGTTTCTGTCTATTAACAAGTTCTTTACAACCCACAGGTACGCTAAACTTTAGTCGTCTCGATAATGTAAAAATTATAAGTGAGACTTTACCAATAACACACCCTATATATGCGGTTAACTATAACATTTTGAGAGTTGAAAATGGCATGGCTGGTTTACTATACGCGAATTAAAATACAATAGTATATTAAATGGTTAAGAATTCCGGTGTGAATCAGCCTACTGATATGGTGCGCCTCGGGCGATACGTTGATTCAGAGCAGCCCAGAAACTCCATTGTGTTTAATGCCTCAGAAAACAAAATTCGTGATATCAAACACAGCGGATTATACATAAGTCCAATACGTAATGCGAGTGCATCGAACTTACTTGCGTATGATTCGATCACGAAGGAAGTCGTCGATATAGGAGGCACAAAACTAAAACTTGACGAACTACAAGTAAAAAATTTAGACGTGTTAAATCTCACGACACTCAACGAAGAACACGTATATACACCTGTATTAGAAATAGGTGAAGGGTGTAAACCCACTGAAAATGTGGGTGTAGACATACACGGTATACAGCTCATGCACACGAAGAGTGATGGGTGTTTATCCATTAATGCGAACACAAAAATAGACGGATCCATCGAAGCGACGCAATTCGTGGGCGACGGAGGTCTCTTATCTAATGTACAATATGATCTGAATGTAGACATAGGCGAAGTCGTGGAAAATCTACAAATACTCGGCGAACTCAAGGCCGATGGTGGACTTTTATCAAATATCACCGTGTCACAGATAGAAGATTTTGATGGATATTCACCGTGTTTCACGAGTATTAATATAACAAAAGACATAAACGCGGGTAGATCCGTCTACGTAAACAATCGAATTCACGTAAAGGGGAACATAAATTCGGATGCGAAGATTAATGCCATTTCGTTTCATGGAGATGGCACCACACTCAATGGGGTCGCCAAAATAACCGATATTGATGCAACAAATGTACGAGTATCAAAATTAGAATCAAATATACCACGTTTTGAACCAATTGAAAAAGAGATCCCATTCCTACAAAAACAAATTGACCAACTTCGCGTGGAATTACCACGAATTGATACACTTGAAAAAAATACATCAGCGCACGAAAATGTCTTATCTGTTTTAGACCCAAGGATATCCAAACTCGAAACGAATATACCTAGAATAACCACGTGCGAAAAAAGGATAAATAGCATAGAAGCGAGTATACATAATCTACCCGAAATAGAGCGTTTAAGTAAAGATGTGTCTGTTATTCAAACATCGATACCAATCATTCATGATACAAAAAAGATAGTTCCGCGTGTTCACGAAAATACATCTAGAATAATAGATTTGGAAAAGACAATCTTGCGATTTAATGAACTAGTACCAATAAAACAACAACTTTTACAATTTAAACACGTATACAAAGAATTACACCGCATTGAACCACTTGAATTGCTAATTAGTAAAACTAAATCAATACTCGAACAAACTGTGGAAGACATTAAAGATCTTCCGGGTATGCGTGAGAGAATTGCAGCCATCGAAAACGCACCTCTCGAAGGTGATGGTTCTCTCATATCAAACATTTCTTTCACACACGTGTTATCGTGTTCGAATGAGACAAATCTACCACTAAAAATACATAACGATGTCACGGCTTCGCGAATCATCACGTGTAGTGCACCGAAATTAACATCTAGAATTGGAGAAGCGGATGGAATATGTTTAAGTAATTTAGCTGAAATTAATGGTTATGTAAAGGCAAATAATGGCACTACATCGGGTAACCCGGGTGGTATAGCATTTAAGACTCGGGATACGAGCGGTGATATGAAGGTTAACATGACATTGGATGCAAATGGTAAATTGGCAGTTGGAACACACAAAGGACATCCATCAGCTGTGTTAACACTTCAATCAACAACGGGTGGTTTACTTTTACCTCGCATGTCTCGCAGTGAAATCGAAAACATAAAACAACCAACACCCGGTCTAATCGTATACGACAACGAAAACGACACACTCCATGTATACAAGAAGTCGGGTTGGACAGAAATAAAATGAGAACTAATATAAATGGTGAAAAACCTTAACACTATCGAAAAATCCGAAAGGATCAGGATAGGTAAGCATGTTCCTGATGAACAAGCTGTGAACACCATAATAATTAATGCGTCTTCGAACGTGATACATGCCCCAGAAGCTGGGTTATATGTCTCTCCTATCAGACTAAATAATTCGCTATATTCAAATGTAATTTGTTACGATGTAACCACAAAAGAAGTCGTAGACAGTGGAATCGGTTTAAATTTACAGGGGGTGACAGAAACTGGCAATTCAACCACGGAAACTTTGCAATTTATGAATACCACGACTAGTTTCATCACTGCATCTAATGTGGGTATAGCCAATACAAATCCACAACACGAATTATCTGTTGGTGGTGACACATACATAGCGGGTAACCTCACAGTCGTCGGTCAGACAACTTCGATTTCGACAGAAAATCTACGTGTAAAAGATGCGATCATCGAGTTGGGTGAAAATAACACAGATGATGATTTTGTTTTTGATTTGGGTCTCATCATGACACGCCCCGGTTCAAATGTTACAGCGTCGTATATTGAATCAAGCAATGAATATATCATCGGTTACACACAAAATTCGGCGTCGGATACATTCATCACACCAGATACATCGAACCTCATTCAGATGCGCGTGTATGGTGATGTCACAGCAAATAGCTTCATAGGGGATGGTTCTCTTTTGTCAAATGTCGTACAAGACACCGATTTATCTGCGAACCTAGATGTCATCCGAAGTGAAATGGCAGCAAACACGATACAATTACGCGAGGATCTCCAATCAAATGCGAGTATTTTACGTGATGAAATGACCGCGAACACGATACAGTTACGCGAGGATCTCCAATCAAATGCGAATATTTTGCGCGATGAAATGACCGCGAATACGATACAATTACGCGAAGACCTCCAGTCAAATGCGAGTATTTTACGCGATGAAATGACCGCGAACACGATACAATTACGCGAAGACCTCCAATCAAATGCGAGTATTTTGCGAGACGAGATGGCTGCAAACACCGTGACTATTCGAGGTGAAATGGCGTCGAATACACTTCAACTTCGAACGGATCTTCAATCAAACGCAACTATTTTACGCAATGAAATGGCTGCAAACACTGTGACTATTCGAGGTGAAATGACCGCGAATACACTTCAACTTCGAACGGATCTTCAATCAAATGCAACTATTTTACGAAGTGAGATGGC
>Ga0181563_10005009_pt1 | contig 12237 bp, 15 predicted proteins | sample 011ome_25_FD_133759 | JGI IMG/M metagenome (GOLD analysis project Ga0181563, IMG submission 133759) | Coastal salt marsh microbial communities from the Groves Creek Marsh, Skidaway Island, Georgia - 011512CT metaG (megahit assembly) | ecosystem: Environmental > Aquatic > Marine > Intertidal... | reverse complement strand
TGATGATACATTTCTTAAAGCCCATCCAACACGAATCCATTTGTTTCTTTCATCATAATACTCTCTTGATAATATCATGGTGTATTCATGTGTTTCTCTCAGGTTGTATTCGTGAGACTCTAGTGACTGCACCCATTTTTCTACACCTTCTTGTAATTCTTCTATATTGGATACACTACAAATAGCATCTATATTGACAGTTCCTTCTGATGTGATAAAATCAGTCGAATCATCATGATCATTTATAGCAGACATTGTTGTATGTTTGTGTTTTGATGCGTACTCATTTTCTATTTGTTTTTGATACATTGGTTTCAACTCGAATTTTGGATTATTAATGTTTCTTGCACTTATTTCGTGTAAAAATAGATGATTTTTTGTCTCATCTAGTTGATCAATTTCAGTATCAATGGTACTTGCATTATTGTCGAATGTATATGTTAGTACTTGTGTGCATTTGTATGGCTCAAATGCAGACGATTTTTGTGAACCATACAACTGCCAGTTTGTACAACCTTTTGAAATACCGTCATCGAATACTTCTTCATAAGAATTTTTCAGTGCAATACCATCTAAAACATCACTGATATCATTTATCACTAATTTACGCAAAATTTGCTGAACTGCGTGATTTGTATGAACACAAATAATTAAATGTATACCGTCTTTTGTTACATTTTCGCAGCAGTTTACGTTATCTTTTTCTAATACATATACCTTGATTGAATTTCCTTGATGAAATGTATACATAGTTTGCAAATGACGCATGTATATTTCTAATATATCAAACACTGTATCACCATTGTACTGTCTTGTTTTGATAGATGGATCAAACCGAAAATCTAAATCTACTAATATTGGACCACATTGTGTATCTGATTTTATTTGAGTTTCAGTCAAATACTCTTGGTTTCCTTGTACAAAGACGTGGTTGTAATACATCTGATAGAATTCGTCCATTTTATCTTCTGGTATATAATACTTACCTGGAAATATACCTTCTTTAACATTCCCAATCCTCGTATGGGTGATGTTTTGTTTATCTTTTGTGCTAAAAGATCTTAGATATTTCTCGAATGATGAATTTTTACTATATGAAAAAGACATCTTTGAATAATGTAATAGAAGACAATAAATTGTGTTTAATTCAATTTTGGAAAATATGCGATTGATGGTATTTGTCTTTTACTAAACTTAATTAAACATAATTTAACTAGTTTACAAATAATGGAAAATAAGACCACCGTGAAACGACTCGTAAAAGATATTACAGAAATATACAAAAATCCGTTGAATGATAATGGTGTTTATTATATTCATGACGATGAAAATATGTTAAAAGGTTATGCTCTCATAATTGGTCCGGAAAACACTATATATCAATATGGATATTATTTTTTTGAATTTACATTTCCTGAAAATTATCCATTTCAACCACCAAAAGTCAAATTTCATACAAATGATGGTATAGCTCGTTTTCATCCAAACTTTTACAGAAATGGTAAAGTATGTTTGTCAATTTTAAACACGTGGAAAGGAGAATGCTGGACATCGTGTCAATCCATTCGAAGCGTTTTATTGACAATTGTTTCTTTGTTTGAAAATAATGCACTATTGCATGAACCTGGTATCAGAAAAGATAATATTGAAGTGCAGAAATATAATGAAATAATTGAATACGTAAATTTACAGTATGCGCATTTCAAAACATCTAGAAATGTTGAAAATGGTATGTTTCGAATGTTTAAGCACATTATTCAAAAGCACCTTTCTGATAATTCAAAATTTGTTTTAAAACTTTTAGCAGAAAGATCTAAAACAAATAGTCAAACGAAAACTATGTATTGTAAAGTTTATAATTTCAGTATTTGCTTGGATTATTTTAAATTGTATCTATCATATGAAAAATATATTCCTAAAAATTGAAATTATTTAAACATACAATCTTCATATATCATATAGCATGCATTTCTGTTCCAATTGTGGAAATATGTATTATATTCGATTGGACGAAGAAGAAACAAAGCTAATATACTATTGTCGAAAGTGTGGACAAGAAGATACAAAAATAGGTACGGAGACGATTATTGTATCAAAGACAATGGTACATAATAACAAAATTAGTCGTAATAATATTATTAACCAATATACAAAATTAGACCCAACCATTCCGCATATTCATTCTATATTATGTGTAAATTCAAAATGTCCTTCAAATGATGAAAATAGTGATTTAAAATCGGATATACTCTATATCCGTTACAACACAAACGATTTAAAATATGTGTATTTATGTTATCATTGTGATACAAAATGGTCAAATGATATAAATTGATGTCAACTAATAAAAAAAAATTGAATTTAAAAGTTTATTTTTTAGTTTATATATACAAAGACAAATGTCAAATAACTCGATTACTATAGATAACATGTTATCTTCGATTACATCTTTGATTTCATCGAGTGGAAATGAAGAATCTACTGCTAAGGATGAGAATAAAGATGATGATGATGAACATGAATCCGATAATGAAGATGAATCGGATAATGAAGATGAAGATGAAGATGAAGATGAAGACAAATCCGACAATGATGATGGAAAATCAATTATGTTTACAGAAAGCTTACGCAAGGATTACATTGATCAATATTATCCTGATCTGAAAGAAATATCAAGTGAAGAATTAAAAACGCTAACAAAAATAGTCAGAAACAGTGAAGGGAGTATTATAGATCCATTACACAAAACATTCCCATTTATCACCAAATTTGAAAAAACGCGACTTATTGGATTAAGAACGACTCAACTTGAGAATAATGCTAAACCATACATTGACGTACCGTCCAATATTATCGATTCTACGACAATTGCGGAAATTGAATTGAGAAAAAAAAAACTTCCATTTATTATATGTAGACCTTTACCGAATGGAACCAGAGAATTTTGGAAATTAGAAGATTTAGAGTATATTGAAACTATTTGATATAATGTCTAACATTTCCAATGATTACCACAATTGATGCATGTAACAAAAGTAGTCATAGGTTCATCAGCTGATCTTGTTTGTACTTGTGTGTATTGTGTTTCTCTCTTTTTACATCGACTGCATTTGAATTCTTTAGAACTACCTTCAGTTTTGCTGTCGTATTTATGATTATCTCTTTCTATTTTTTGCTGAATAATGTCTTTCCATATGGCAGCATTCATATCCTGGTGTGTAATTTTCCCCACCATATTTGCATTTATTGTACCATTTTTTATATTTTCCAAAAATAAATTGTCTTTTTGATTTAAGTTCAAAGTAATTGATCGAACTCTGTCTTTATAGAGAATCATAAAGAACTTGTTTTCCAATGACTGAACAATTTGTTTTTCGAGTGCTAAAGAAACACAATAATTATAGATAGATTCTTCTATTTCATTTGAAATAGTCGCGTCATCCACAATAGAATTTATGTAATCTACAATCTTTTCTCTGTGTGCAGTCATGGTTTATGAAATATGATACGCTAATGTTTAATTCAATTTTTAAAATTATTTAACATTTTTATGCGGAATTTGAATCTGATTCAGAATCTATTCCTGATATATTTTCATCAGTATCGACATCGTCATCATCGTCATCATCATCATCATCATCATCATCATCATAATCTTCATCGTCATCTGCATCATCGTCATCATCTTCATCTGCATCATCATCATCATTTTTCTTTTCGTATTCAATTTCATCATCTTCAACTACAAATCCATCCAGTGCATATCCACTTTTTGTTCTTGGGTAATTATCATATTCATCTTCGTAGTCGGATTCTGAATCTGTTTCACCAAGAGATTCAAATCCACCGTACAATGCATTGTAATGTACATTCCAGGATTCCTTCGAAAGATAGAAATACTTTTTATTTTCGAGTGATTTATCTTTGGAAAAATTGTAAATTCCAACAATGATGATATTTCCAAATAAAAGTAAATTATCCATCGGTGGTGGTAATTCATACATATTTTCATTACCAGCATTTCCACTGGTTGATCCAAACACAACCAATTCTTTTTTTTTATCGTTTGCTAATTTCCAGGTATGTAAATGATTGACCGGAGTTGTGACATTTTTATTATATAACCGATTTATTTCATCTTGATTGATATCATTTACACGCTTTGTGGAAAGAACACCATTTTTATTGATAACAACAACCTCAATCATTTGTAATATATAAACAAGATAAAGAAGTTTAAATAGTTTTATTATACATTATTTGTTTATGAAACAAATTTTCATTCCTAATATGACATATGATCACAAAAAGCTACAAAATATGAAGAAAAAAACAGAAAAATTTATACTAGGTTTAAGTAGTATCGGTAGTTTTAAAATTAATACGAATAAAATTGTGAGGATCCATGAGAAAGTGGGAGAAAGCTACTGCATTGCAGATATGTTTATAAACGAAGTGACAACATCTTTTCATTCAACAAATTTTCTTCCTTTAGATGTTGTATATTTGAAAATAACGAGAGAAACATATCATTATGAGAATATTTGTTTATGTGTTGAGACATTCACAGAAAACGTGAATAAACAAAATGAACGTGTATGGATAGAATTAAATGATGAACATGCAGATGAAAATATGGCATACAATATAATAAGTTCATTTCTCTCAATTATTAATGTGTGATATATGATATATAAATATGTTTAGAATAATTGCATATGCAATATTCAGTTTCATTTTAATTTACATGATCCATTCCGTATATTCTCATTTTCAAAAGCAAATACATATTCCATTAAATGTGAATCCAGGTTATATTGTAGAAGAAGAAAATGTGCGAGTGAATCAAGAAAATGAAGAAACAGAACTCGACCAGTATCTTAATTCTTTATAATACCATTTAAACATAGATAGATACATTATCGTATATATTATGTATTCTTTGTCCAACATCAAACAGAAAACATATGAATATTATCGTTTTATACCTAAAGGTCCAAAAAAGCAATTGGATTTCACATATGACGAAAAAGGAAATTATTGTGTTTACTTAGTTACATTAAATAAACACAATAATAATTCGAAAAAAACAAAACAATATATTAGTTTTGATCCGGTATTATGTAATGGCACGAAAATAAATGGAACATTTATGAACTATGAAAATGTTAATTATTTTTTTATTGAAGATATTCTTATATACAAAGGAAATAATGTAAAATACAAAAAATGGAAAGAAAAAATTCAGATGATGAACGATATTCTAAATTACATCAATTTCAATATATTCACACCGAAACAAAAATTTGCGTTAGGGTTTCCTGTCACACGGATATCATTATCTGAATTACAAAAATTAAAACTACATTACGAATTGTATTCTATCGAGTGCTTATATGAAAATAAAAAAATATTTGTAAAAATGGCAAATCAAATAAAAGATAATACTATTAAAACATTTTTCGTGAGACCACATATACAACCCGACATATATACTTTGTATACAGAAAATGAAGGTGGTTATGCATGCATACCAGATTATAAAACAAGTAAAATGTTAAATCATATATTCCGCAATGTTCCTGAAAACGACAATTTGGACGTATTAGAAGAAAGTGAAGATGAAGAAGATTTTGAAAACGTTGAACCAGATAAACATGTTAATTTGAGGTTGATCAAGCGATTTAAATGCAAGTACAATCAAGCGTTTAAATTATGGGTTCCATTTGAATTAGTCGAAGCATAAAATAATTTCTCTCGTTTATTATATAACTCATATATGACACGTTTGTTTCGAGCGTATCCCAAAAAGACATACAAGAAAAAACAATCAGTGAAAAGGTCGACATATAAAAAGAGAGGTAGACATCCAAAGAAGACGTCGTCAAGAGGAAAAAAAGTGAAAAAGACAAGAAAAACACGTAGGAGAAGGGTTAAGCGAGGCGGATCTGCTACGCCCTCTGCGTCACCAACATCTCTACCTGTGTCTGATTTTTAAATTATTTAGATTCAAATGTAATCATACATTTTCCCTGCTGTAATTGTTTTGTATTTTTTTTTTTTACAAAACTATTCCACATTTTAAAATCATTATGATAATGGTGTGAATATATTTCTCTTATTGTATAATTACACTTATTATAGTATCGTTTACGTTTTAGCCATTGTCGCTGAAAAATGTCATGTTGATCTACAATATCTATAACTAGCGTATCATCATGTTTTGTCCTAAGTATTCGTCCAACAGCTTGTGTTACATCTGTTTTCGGTGTGGCTAAAATCAATGCAGAAAGCGTTTTGATGTCAAGGGCTTCTTCAGCCATAGCATATGTTGCAACAATAATTTGTTTCTCTTCACTTTCTTTCAACTGATGTTCTTTCATTCCGCCGATATAATATCCAACAGTTCCAATGTTTCTCTCTTCTATCGTTTTAAATAGTGCATTTAAAAGTGATTTATTATGAGCTAGTATCATAATTTGTCTGTTTTCATTTTCGGTTCGAATATCTTGCAGTATACGCAAAATAAATTCAGTTCTATACTCGTATTCGCAAATCTTTTTTATCATTTTAGAATAATGTACTTGACCTTTAAAATTAAATTCTACATTTGCATAATCTTCATCGTGTTTGCTTTCATAATATATAGTTCTAACCAATACTTCACGATCTACTGACTGTTTTTCAGAATACACAATATCGCCCAAAAAATATTTGAATACAAATGATGTTTGGTCTTTTCGCTCCATCGTAGCAGACAATCCAATCATATACGGGGTTACTATTTTGAATAATGACCTAGAAAATACTTCTGCACCAATATGGTGGCATTCGTCAATATTGTTAATCCAAATTGTTGAAATAATTTTTGACTATATTTTTTTATAGATAACGATTGTAACATTCCAATAACAATGTCACAATTATCTACTTGTATCGTTTTACTCTGAATTCGACCGACTTTTATGTGTGGAAGAAATTGTTCGATTCTCTCGATCCATTGATTTAAGAGGAATTCTTTATGTACAATTACAAGTGTTTTCACTTTCAGGTGACTTACGATATTCAGTGCCATAACTGTATTATGTGTAATTGTACCATCTCCTAATAAAAATCGATTATTTTGATCTACTGTAAACCCATAATATTCATCTTCATTGTCACGTAATATTTCCAATGGCGTATATATCACTTGTTTTGATATCATATCTATTCTTTTCCCTCTGTAAACACAATTTTTACGGTGCATGTTGTACAAACATTCTTCAACTTGAATATCTATAGTTTTGTTTTTATGTACATCAAATACGGTTAAAATATGAGAATCATTTACTCGGTATTCGATACCTTTATTACCTTGTGATATTCTATACATTCTGGCGTATCCAGAATGCACACCTGATACAACACGAGGTTTCAAATCATCTCCAATAAGTATATCGTTATTAACAATATCCTGCACAAATACAACTTTTCCATCGTACGACAATACAGGTGTATTTTTGCCTAAACATTTTCCCCTTCCACATGGAATCTCAAGAAGACCACACCCGCTTTTTTTGCTTTCATTTAAATAAGCATTGATAATATTGTTCTGATAAGGTCGTAGTTCTCCTTCAAACGCGAAATTATCGTTATTGGAAATTGTTTTAAAGTCGCAATATTTTGTAAAATCATCTGAATTCACGTTAAAATCGAACTTTTCTTTGGCATAAAATCTAGGTACATACAATTTTTGATTGGATTCTCGATAAAGTGGAAAGCTAGATTTGGGTTGCATAGACGTCGGTGGTACATATGGTGTTATTGTCAAGTCATTTTTGATTTTGTTTTGTTGTTTAAGAGAAATTGATTCTTTTATAATAGCAATTCCCTTCATTGAATACTTCATTATTGGTTGCGAATCCATATGTTAATATTGAATTGACTTATCAATAGGTATAAATAACATAGGTTTAAGTAAAAAAAATGTAGACTTACATTATACGATTATGTCGAAGAATTTAGAAATTACCTATGTAGTCATGGTTTTACTGTCTCTGTACATTTTAGTTCCTATTAAAACACCAATGTACATTTCTACAATGATTTCTTCTTTTATGGGAAGAGTTATTGTAATGTCTGTTGCATTTGCAGTTTTTCTACATGATTACAAACTGGGTGCAATATTCTTGATTGCTGCGTATGTTCTCGTCAAGCGTTCCGAAACTAATACTTTCCTATTTGAATCAAGAAAATCCGTGACGGAAAAAGTGAAATCCGATCAAATTCAAAAGATGAATGAAAGAAGTCAATGGAACAACACAACATTAGAAGAAGAAATTGTTAAACAAATTCCGATGACCGTGTCATTAAAAACACATTCACAATTTAAGCCACTATTAAATGATATCCATGATGCAGCAAGATTATGAAAAGGGTATTAAAAACATCAATCTCAAATATGATAATTATCATGTTAAAAAGACAATCCTCTAATGACATGAAACAAATACTTGTTGAGTTACATGAATCATTTTATGAAATTATGAGTGAATATGTTCAAAGATATAGTATAATGAACGAAACAAGTCGACAAAAATACCTAGATTACATGTACAATATGACACGCGAAATAAAATTTTATGAAACTGCATATAGATCCAAATTATTGTTTTTACATACAAATCGAATCAAATCGTTGCTTTGATTATATCAAGAAATATGTTTCTCTCAAATTTCATTTTTTATGTATAAAATTCAATTATATTATATAATACGATTCTATAATTATATCATCATATTATATAAAAATGAAAAAATCATATACATTAGCGTTTTGGTTTATAAGTATTTTCGTCGTCGTTTTCCAGTCTATTCTATTCATTCGCCCAACTATTGAAAACAATAATAACTTTTCCATCAATAATATTGGATATGAGATAATATCAATATTTCTTGTGATATTATCTGCATTGACCATTACAAAATTTACAACATACAAAATGTATTATATTGTAAGTGGAGTTATTGTACCAACACTGCTATTACTTGTTCCAAACATCATTTATCTCTTTCTCAAAAATCGACTAGAAGATGTACAGAAGTATTCAAATCATGACAATATTGTATTTTTGGATCCTTTGCGAAAAGGAAACGAGCTATTGATGGTTTTTCACTTACTATATCTTATACAGACGATAGTATTTTTGTTTTTTATTCAGACTATTCTAAATACAGATCCATCCGATATATTTTTTGACGCCAAAAAAATTAACATGTATATTATTCTATGTAGTTTGTTTTTGTTGATCATGCTTAATATTAGTAGTTGGATTATACATACTTATTACAGCAATGTTATTGAAAAGAGAACAGATGACAAGCCTAAATGATATTATCTTAAATCGCAAAGATTCATGTAGACTCAAATTGAACGAATTTATTTGAATTCATATTTGTACTATTGGCTTTTAAAAATTTATAAATCAACCCGATTTCACCTTGTTTATTTTCCCAAATACCGGATATTCTCAGCAATAAAGGTACATTTTTTACAGTCGTGTTCATTATCAATTTTATATATCCTTTTTTTAGTTGTGGATAGAGTGTATATTGTATTTGAAGTTCATTCGTATTTTTTTTATAATATGTGAGCAATTGTTTTTCTATGTGCTGAATATGGTGCATAATATTTGTATTGTGTGGATTATTTGTGTTAAAATACAGCTGATTTTTTTCAGGGCATGTTGTAGTAAATTCAAATTCTAAAAAGAATACAAGATTATTGAGAGTATAATAAAGAGTTGAATAATATATATTTGAAAAGAAACAATTTTGTATAACATTGTTTTTTTGTTTTTCACTAAAATATATATTATATATATCTAATGTTTCTATATCTAAAGTAACATACATGAATAATACAAATTAAAATATATACTTAGTTTTTTTTAAGCAATAATCAAATTTAAAGGATACTCCATTTTTATTCATACATGAGTATTCATGAAATATTATTTTGTGATTATTTAAAATACTTGGACGACTGCAACTTGCACCCAGATCTAAAACCAGTATGGATAAATTATGCAAAATATTTTATGGAGCATCCAAAAAATGTCAAACACATTATGGTACATGGGCCCAAAGGAATTGGTAAATATACGCAAGTTCTTTATTTTTTAAAACAGCTGAGTCCAACTAAATTGATGTATGATAGGAAATTGACTATACCGAATCAAAAACAAGAATGCATCATTCGTATGAGTGATATTCACTGTGAATTAGATTTTGGAGTACTCGGATGCAATGCAAAAACGAACTGGAGTGATTTGTATCAGCATATATTAGATCTAGCTAATTCGAGTTTAAATAAAATACGATTTGTTGTATGTCTAAATATATGGTCTATTCATCCAGAATTACTGGATGTTTTGTATTTTTACATGAGACACAATTATAATGTTTCTTTGTCGTTTATCATAATATCAGATAGTATAAGTTTTCTTTCAAGAGAAATATACAATATATGTGAGTATATATGGATAAAAAGACCTTCAAAATCTAAATATCAAACGATTGTCACCCACAATATTAAAGATTTGAAAACACAAGAAATTTTGAATATGTCTCGATATAACAATAGTTTGAAACTACATACCAATTATTACAAACCATTATGTGAACCGATCATTGCATTTATTTTAAATCCGTCGAAATCAGATTTTTTCTCGTTACGTGATAATGTATACAATTTATCTATTTTTCATATTGACATAAATGAAGCATTATTGTATATCATCCATCAAGTATATGTATTGTGTGATACGACGGGAAAACAGGATAAGATTACAAAATACTTAATTGACTTTTACGAAAAATTCTACAATAATTATAGATCTATATATCATTTAGAGAGTATACTTATAAATGTAACTAAAATACTACATGAAAGTTCATGAAGCTTTATCTATATTGAATCTACCTTCAAATTATACACAACACGAATTGAAAAAACAGTACTATAAATTATCATTACAATACCATCCAGATAAAAATCCACATGGTGAAGAGATGTTTAAGACGATATTGGAATCTTACAATCTACTCTGTCACCCGGATATGCAAGAAACCTATATGGATCCATTAGAAACATTACAACAGTATTTGAAATATGTTTTGGATATCGATCATGATACATTTATGTTTGTTCAAAATCTAATCAATACGTCGTATCAGAAAACAAATGAAACACTAAAAACGATCGATGCAAATGTACTAAAGAAAGTTCGTCGAGTGTTAACAATGTATCAGAAACTATTTAAAATGACTGATATAAATATTTACGATTTCGTTTCCAAAACCCAAGATATACACAAAAAAGATGTGATTATACAACCTTCATTAGACGATATAATGAATCATAGTGTTCATATTGTACAACATGAAGGTAATGAATTCTATATTCCGTCTTGGCATCATCAGCTTGAATACGAAGACATGATTGTTACAATAATACCTGAATCTCTTGATCATATTTACATTGACGATGACACAAACGATATTCATGTGAATTTGTCGATATCGCAAACGAAAGTATTTGAAATGGAAACACTACAATTTGTAATTGGTTCATGTACATTCCATATAAACATAGAAGAACTTTACCTGAAGAAATATCAACAGTTTTATTTTAAAAAAAAAGGAATTCCTAAAATAAATGAAAATGATATTTTTTTAACAAATGATATATCGGATATTATAGTACATGTGAATATAAGTTAATGGATTTTATATTAATTTATGTGGATTCAGCTGCTGTTGGTGTTTTTGTCTTGCGCTTAACAACTCGTTTTTTTGGCTTTGGTTGTTCTATTTCAGGAACTACATCTACATCTTCTTCATCTGAATCTTGGACAGCTACATCATCTATAGTTTCATCTTCTTCATCGTCTTCTTGTTGCTTCAAATGATCCAATTGTTTCTTGTCTTCATCGTTCATTGTAACAAAACAACTACCCTGAATACGGACTGGTTTCTTAACAATGGACTGTACCATTTGGAAAGAAACACCAAACTTACCACCAACGAACCAGAACCCGTTACATTGAATAATACTTGCAATATGAGATGCTTTTGGAATGAAACTCTCAAACGGTTGGTCGTCGATATCGTCATTTGGTTGGAAAATTGATTCGTGATTGGTATCATACAATTCTACATTAAACTTACCTTCCCAATAAGGAATTTTGATCT
>Ga0181563_10005008_pt1 | contig 12237 bp, 9 predicted proteins | sample 011ome_25_FD_133759 | JGI IMG/M metagenome (GOLD analysis project Ga0181563, IMG submission 133759) | Coastal salt marsh microbial communities from the Groves Creek Marsh, Skidaway Island, Georgia - 011512CT metaG (megahit assembly) | ecosystem: Environmental > Aquatic > Marine > Intertidal zone... | reverse complement strand
GCACTCATATTTGTAAAAACATGCCGGGTCAGGAACGTATACATGTAATACCCAACTCCAGTGAAGAAAAAAGCCATTGCTGCTGGAATGAATATTTTTAATGGTGAATATAATGTGCCGATTTTAAAAATAATAATAAGAAACCGCATACCATCCTTGACTATATTGACATGACTTTTGCCTTTACGTGCCAATGCAACAATAGGGACATATCTGACACTGAATCCGGCACGAAAAAAAGCCATAGTGATAGTGGTCGGATAAGAAAAACCATTTGGAAGCAGATAAATAAAACTTTTAAACTTCTTTCTGTAAACAGCACGAAATCCTGAGGTAAGATCAGCAACAGGATGACCCGAAATCAAGGTAGCCAATTTGTTATAAAGAGAATTGGCTAGAGATCTGCCAACGCTGGCCTGTGATTTACTATCACGAGCGCCAACACACATATCAGCACCACTTTTCAATTGAGCTAGTAAAAGACTGATATCTTTTGGCTGATGTTGACCATCGCCATCCATAAAAACAATGATGTCACCTTGCGCTGCTCTGGCACCTGTCTTGATGCTTGCCCCGTTACCCTTGCTGTAAACATGGCTGATGACATTAACATTATTTGTTTTACAGACTTCTTCAGTGTTATCTGTTGAACCGTCATTAACAACGATTATTTCAGCCTGCGGATAAAGTGAAATTAATTCTGGCAATAAACTCTGTAGATTTATAGCTTCATTTTTTGCAGGTATAACGATGGTAAAATCTACGTTACTCACTCTCAATCCCCTTGGATTTTGCAATAGCCAGCTTTTCTTGTAAGGGCTCCAACACGGCTGTTTCAACACCATGGGATTGTGTATTCAAAATAGCTATATAGCCAATAATCTGCTCGGCTTCTATTAGTCTGTCGTTTTCCAAAAGGATAGCAGTCATTTTCTCCAGTATTTGAATATAGCCTGACCGCTGAAATGCAGATAATTTTAAGCCCATACCTTTTTGATAATTACCCAATAATAGATAAATACTTCCTTCAATGTCTTCCAGATATGCCAGGAATTCATCAACTAATCTATTGCCTGACTGGTTTTTAGCTGCCTCAATTACCGGCAAAAGCATCCCGGGACTTATCTCCGGGCATTTAGCGTCACTTAAGGAAGTAATTATAGTATTTAACGCATTAAGACCATAAGGTGTTATTGGATACTGACCGGCTATATCAGCCGCTTTATCAATCAAGGGTGTCAGATCGTTTCCTGTAGAACACAGAAAAGTAGCCTGAAGAATTACGGGACCGAAATCTGTAGGTAGCAATTCCTGCACAATATTCAAATGCCGCAATGTCTCAGCATAATTGCCATATCCATATTCAATAATTGCCATCTGGGTTTGTGCGCGAGGGGAATCAGGATGCTCTGCAACAGCCACTCTGTAAATATTCTCTTCGCTACCCCATTCCTGAACCCTCAACACTGTAATAAATCCCATCAAAACCAAAATCAGGATATTAAAATATTTGAATTTTGGCATATCTGGAATTTTTCCCAGATAGTAGACAAGCGCCAGTATCGGACCAACTGCTGCCAGGTAATTTCTGTGTTCAAACATTAGCTCAAGGCTGAATATCGTTGACTCCAACATGTGTGATACTAAAAACCATGCAATTGCCAGCGAAATAATGGGCGCTTTTTTTCTTAACAGAAAAATCAGGAAGACCGCCAGAATTAATGATACCAGCAATATTAACGTAGCGGGATCAAAGCTTCGGGTGATTTCAATATAATCATGAAACAGCGCCATGTCAGACAATCTTGGCAACAAAATCATTTTTAGATATGAGACTACAACATGTAACTGGGTCAGAAGTCTCTCACCCATGTCAAAATTTCTGGTTGCGTAGTTTGTCAGCGTATCAAGATGTGTAAGGGTGTACAGACCGGCAACTATAATTGGAAAGTAGACAAACACACCTTCAAAGGTATAAATCCTTTTTCTTTCAAGCTGTGTTGAAAAACCAAACTGAAACACTATGAATTCTATAGCCAATATATAGAGAGGAATTAATGCGCCATTTTCCTTGGAGAAAATAGCCATAAGTAAGGATATGGGAAATAAAACATAGGCAACGGGATAGAACTTTCGGGCACTACTGGCTTCATTCTCTCTCAGACTTACAAAAATTAATAATGATGTAAGAGTAAACATGGTAGCCAACTGCGCCATTCGTTGGACAGCATATAAAACAGTGCTTACCATCAAAGGATGAAGTAACCATATGGCAGATGTCATTCCGGCAACAAAAAGATACTTTTCTTTGTCTTGTCCCCGGGAAACCTTGCAAAGAAGTTTTTGTAATAACCAAAATATCAATAGGCCATTAATAAGGTGAATTACCAGATTATGAAGCTTGTAGCCCCAGGGTTCCGGACCATGGACAATACCGGAGAAAATCAGACTCAATACAGAGACGGGCCTTCCTAAAGTGCCACTTTCGTTATGAGTTACAGCAAATATAATTTTTTGCACATCAAAATCAGCAACATAGGAATTAACAATATTGGTATAGTCATCGAGTAGAAAAGGGCCGTCCAGGCCCTGCCAATAAATTGCAGTGGTCCCCAGTAAAATGGCTACAAGGGACAGGGCAATAACAATGCAGTATTTTTTAGACATATAAAGACTATTGAAAATCGAGGCCCAAAGTAATTATCCTAGCTTAAAAAAAACCAGCCCGTACTTTACAGTAGGGGCTGGTTTTTCAAACCACTAATATTAGCTCTATTAATAAAGCTAAAATATTACAGCTTTAGTTATTGCATGAAGAAGGCAGGTATTGAGTTCCTACCAAAGCACCACAAATCCAGAGAATGCCCTGGCTTGCGTCACCAGAAGGTCTCATGGTCAGCTGAACAGCAGCACCCAGATTAGTTGTGCTACCTACAACAACAATACCAGTACCTGCACCGGCCCAATAAAGGCTGGATACCATACCCTGGTTGATTGACTGAACAGTAACGTTGGCAGCTGGAATAGTCATGGTCGCGTTTACCAGAGCATATTCCGATACTGAGTTTTTGGCAGCACTGGAAGCCAGAACCAATTCAGAAGCTTTGGCACGGATGGTGTAGTCCTGATACGCAGGAAGTGCTACAGCTGCAAGAATACCGATGATCGCGATTACGATCATTAATTCGATAAGGGTGAAACCTTTTTGATTCATGTTTTTCATTTTACTCTCCAGAGGAAATACAAATTTTGTTGTTCACGTTTGCCTGGGCTACCCATAACCCTATGGCAACCGCGAGAAAACAGTTAAATATCAGCAATTACTATGCCAATAATCAGGAAATATTTAATCCTGATTAAAGTGTGCAGTAAATCACACTTTTGGGTGTGATTCTGACTTTTTGTCTAATAATCATCCAGACAGAAGACAATCTAATATCAAATTAATAACAGGGTAAAAGAACTGCCGAAGTGAAGGCATTGACAAAAATTGTCACAATGTGAAAAAAAAGTCAATTAGCCTCCTGCAATGCTCTTCCCAAGCCCGGTTTGTGGCATTTCGGCATTTCAGTATTAGACTGAAGGTTAGTCTAAACTCACCCGATCAAGGACAATGAATACAAACGGGACAATTCAGGGAAGCGCTCACTGGTTAGTGTCTGGTGATCTATTGGATACAGTTCTCGCAGAACAAGCCTGCGCCAGTGCATCAAAAAAAAATCAGTCTGTCGTGAAGTATCTGGTAGATCAGGAGATACTTGAAAGCAAGTCGATAGCTTCAATACTGAGTCAGGAGTTTGGCTATCCCTTACTTGATCTTGATGCGATGGATCCACTAGCCATGCCACTGGCGTTGATTGATAGCAAACTGATTCAAAAGCATCGCGTACTGCCGCTCCTCAAGAGAAATACCACACTGTTCCTGGGTACTTCAGATCCGGCAAATCGTCCGGCACTTGAAGAAATCAAGTTTCATACTGGCTGTAAAATCGAGCTGATCATCCTTGAAGAAGATAAGTTACATGCGGTCCTGCAGGAGCAACTGGAGCAAAGCCCGTCTTTGCTTCCTCGTCACAAGGCCATGGATTACCTTGACTCGCAATCCCAGGTTTTTGGAAATCACGGCGAAGAAAACAGTCAAGAAGAAGAAAGCCGGATTGATGAAACCCCTGTTATGCGTTTCGTCAATAAAATACTGATCGATGCCATTCGCAGTGATGTGTCTGACATTCATATTGAACCCTATGATAACAGCTCCCGAATAAGATTCAGGGAAGACGGTCTGCTTAGGGAAATTACCAGACCTCCCGCCCATATATGCCGCCGGATTTGCTCACGTCTGAAAGTGATGGCCAAACTGGATATTTCTGAAAAACGTGTTCCCCAGGATGGACGCTTCAAGCTCAAACTAACGCCACGTAAATCCATTGATTTCAGGGTAAGTACCTTACCAACGCTATGGGGGGAAAAAGTAGTGTTACGGGTACTTGACCCTGGTAATACCAAACTGGATCTGACTACCCTTGGCTTTACCGATGAACAAAAACAGCATTACCTTGATGCCCTGAACAGACAACAGGGACTAATCCTGGTCACCGGCCCTACCGGCAGCGGTAAATCGCTTTCTCTTTATGCGGGGCTATCCTTGCTCAATACTCAGGAGCGTAATATTGTAACCGCCGAAGACCCGGTAGAAATTCATCTTGAGGGCATAAATCAGGTAGCCATAAACCCGGCGGCAGGATTGGGTTTTGCCGACTCACTTCGCGCATTTATGCGCCAGGATCCGGACGTTCTGATGGTAGGGGAAATCAGGGATCTGGAAACTGCTGAAATCGCCCTCAGGGCATCGCAGACCGGTCATCTTGTGCTCTCCACTTTACATACCAATAATGCTTCTGAAACCATCTCGCGCCTCATTGAAATGGGCATAGCACCCTACCAGCTGGCATCAACACTAAGTCTCGTCATTGCCCAGCGACTTCTCAGAACCCTGTGTAATCGCTGTAAAAAACCAGTAAAATTACCTTCTCAGGTTTTGATTCAGGAGGGGTTTTCCAAAAGCCAGCTGGATAATTTGCTGCTTTTTGCTCCAGTTGGCTGCGATCATTGTCTGGCCGGCTATAAAGGCAGGCTGGGTGTATATGAAACAATACCGATTACTGAAGCAATTTCCCGTGTTATTCTCAATGGTGGAAATTCAATCCAGGTCGCAGAATTAGCCAACAAAGCAGGATTTAATACCCTGAGAGAGTCGGCACTGGAACAGGCAGCACGCGGACTGACCAGTCTGGCAGAAGTGAACCGCATAATTTAAAAACCGATATAGTAGATACCAAGGAAAGGATAAAGAGGAAAACGAGATGGCAGCCCCGGCACAATCCACCCTGAAACAGTCTACATTTACCTGGCAAGGCCAAGATGCCAGAGGCAAGATATCCAAGGGAGAAATCTCAAGCACCAGCGCGGCGATGGTGAAAGCCCAGTTAAGAAAACAGGGTATCAAGCCGACCAAGGTGAGAAAGAAAGCCAAACCTCTATTCTCCCCGTCCAAGCAAACCATCAAGCCGATAGATATCGCTATTTTTACGCGTCAGTTGGCGACCATGATGAAAGCAGGTATCCCGCTGGTACAGTCCTTTGAAATTGTAGGGGAAGGTCTGGACAATCCGAGTATGAAAGAAATCGTTTTCAGTATCCGTGATGATGTGTCTGCAGGTAGTCACTTTGCCGATGCCATCAGGAAATTCCCGCGCCAGTTTGATGAGTTATTCTGTAATCTGGTTGAATCAGGCGAACAATCCGGTGCCCTTGAAACCATGCTGGATCGGCTTGCTACCTACAAGGAAAAATCTGAAGCGCTTAAATCCAAAATCAAGAAGGCCATGAACTACCCAATCACGGTATTAGCGGTTGCTGGTATTGTGACCGCGATCCTGCTGATCAAAGTAGTTCCACAGTTTGCCGAAACCTTTTCCAGTTTCGGTGCTGAATTACCAATATTCACCCAGTATGTTATGCGTATTTCTGATTTCATGATCGCCTGGTGGTTATATGTACTGGTTGGCATCGGCATTGCGGGGTTTATTTTTAAAGAAGCAAAAATCCGCTCGAAGAAATTCCAGCATGCTTTGGAAAAATTCTCGCTGAAACTTCCTGTATTCGGGCATATTATCGAACATTCCTGTCTTGCCAGATTTACCCGTACACTCTCGACCACTTTTGCCGCAGGCGTTCCTCTGGTAGACGCCTTGTATTCGGTATCAGGGGCTACCGGCAACATCGTATATAAAACAGCCTCACTACAAATTCGTGAGGATGTTACCGCCGGTCAACAGTTGACCCAATCCATAAAATCTACCCAATTATTTCCCATCATGATTCTGCAAATGGTATCCATTGGCGAAGAATCCGGTGCTCTGGATGCCATGCTTGATAAGTGTGCGACTTTTTATGAAGCTGAAGTAGACAATGCAGTGGATGGCCTGACTGCTATGATGGAGCCATTGATCATGGCGGTTCTGGGTATCCTCGTAGGCGGACTTATGATCGCCATGTATATGCCTATCTTCCAGATCGGCTCTGTTGTTTAAGAGTCGGCATAGCCTGACTAACAAAAGCATTCACGCCTGATGACATTGACTGATTTTTTTGCTGCCTACCCCATGCTACTGGTAGCTATATCTATAGTCTTTGGCTTGCTGGTAGGAAGCTTTCTGAACGTAGTGATTTATCGCCTGCCTTTGATGATGCAAGCTGAGTGGACACAGCAGTGCTCCGAATTACTCGAAATTGAAAATCCTTCCAAACCTTCAGAAAGTGACTCCGCTTTTAATCTGGCCGTCCCCAACTCACATTGTCCCAAGTGCAAACATGAAATTTCTGCGCTGGAAAATGTTCCGGTGTTTTCATGGCTTTTTCTGGGAGGCAAATGTCGTCATTGCAAGGAAAGCATTTCCGCCCGATACCCCATCATGGAGGCATTAACCGCCATAATAACTGCGCTTGTAGTTTTTCAATTCGGTTTTAGCTGGCTAACCCTCGCTGTTCTTTTTCTTTCATGGAGCCTGATTGTGCTTACCATGATAGATTTCGATCATCAATTACTACCGGATGACATTACCCTGCCTCTGTTATGGCTGGGTCTCGCTGTTAACAGCATGGGCATGATTACCTCTTTGAGAGATGCGGTCTGGGGTGCCATAGCAGGTTACGCAATACTGTGGGGGGTTTACTGGCTGTTTAAACTGATGACAGGCAAGGAAGGTATGGGTTATGGAGATTTTAAATTACTTGCGGCTTTAGGAGCCTGGATGGGTTGGCAAGCACTCCCGGTAATCATTCTGCTTTCGTCATTTGTTGGCGCCGTGGTCGGTCTCAGTCTGATTGTAATCAAAGGCAGAGACAAGAATATACCGATACCCTTTGGCCCCTATTTAGCCAGTGCCGGCTTTCTGGGCTTATTGTGGGGTAGCGAAATATCCGAATTTTATTACAGTCTTGTTCTTTAACTATCTTGTATTTTATGTAAGCCCAAAGCGGTAATAATCCCATGCAGGAAAGAGGCAAAAAGACTCCCTACATTATTGGATTGACCGGCGGTATTGGAAGCGGCAAATCTACTATCAGCTCTATGTTTGAAGAATTAGGCGCTGAAATCGTTGATGCTGACAAAATCTCCCATAGCATTGTCAGTAAAAACAAACCCCACTATAAGGAAATAGTGAATCATTTTGGCTCTCAGATTCTAAATGAACAGGAAGAGCTGAATAGACCTCTTCTGCGAAAAATTATTTTCAATGACAGTGAAGAGAAGGCATGGCTGGAAGATCTCATGCATCCTGCGATCAAAAATACCATTCTGGGAATCGTTAAAGAAAGTCAAAATCCATATATCATTTTATCTGTTCCTCTTTTATTGGAATCAGGAAACTACGAGTTCGTTGACAGAGTATTGGTGATAGATGTTCCTGAGTCATTACAACTGGAAAGAATTGGAAAAAGAGACAATATTTCAGCAGAGTTGGCGCAAAATATTATTAAATCCCAGATCAGTAGAGGTGAACGTAATAAAAAGGCCGATGATATTATTATTAATGATGCGCCAATCGAAGATATAAGGAAGCTTGTAGTACAGCTTCATAACAAGTATCTACAGGCAAAATGAAAATTCTAATTTGCACTTTCAGCTTTCCCTATCTTGATGGAAATGTATTCGATTCGCGCTTTGTCTATGGCGAAGCCGTTGGGTACGCCAACAATGGGTCTGAAGTCACGGTACTGACTCCCCATTTCCCAGGCTCACCGGAATTGGAAAAAATCAGTGAAAAAATCAGGGTTATACGCTTCCCCTATTTTCTTCCCAAGTCAGCTCAAAAAGCACGGGCTCCAGGAAAACCTTTATATAATCCAGGTTCATTATTCGCCCTGCTCCAACTCCCGATACTGTGCCTGGTTTTTATCATCAGGATTATTCAACAGGCAAAACATACTGACATTATTCATGCCCAGTGGACACTGACAGCTTTACTGGCACTGCCTGCCAAATGGATCACCGGCAAACCACTGGTGGTCACAGCCAGAGGTAGCGACATCAGGCTACTGCCTGCATGGTTGAATCGTTTTATCTTTCGTCAGGTTGACGCCGCGATAGACTGTTTTGGCCCTACTATATGGAACACTCGAAACAAATCCAACTTCCCCTCCAATTATATTAGTCTTCCTCACCTGGTTCTTGATGACAGCATAGCTGACACACCTGAAGAAATAGCCGCTGTCATCAACAACAAACCTGGCACATTTATTATTGTTTATATTGGCAGGTTTCATCCTATCAAGGTGAGTGAAAGCAAATTACCCTTGTTTGATTTAATCCCTGCCGTTAGCCACTTTAAAAAAACAAATAACAATTTCCACGTGTTCTACATCGGTGACGGGGAAAGAGATGTTATGAAAAGATTACAGGAATTGCTTGGAGAAAATAATCTGCGAGACGATGTCAGCATACTTGGTCCAAAAACAAACATCATGAGTTATATAAAACATTGTGATCTGGGCATTGGCGGGATCGCTTTTAATGGTGTTAGTCAGGAGTTTACTATTTGTAAAAAACCTCAGATTCTTATGGCAACCGAGGAGAACATCCAGTCTCCCTGGAAAGAGAATGTGAGCGCACTATTTTGCACACCGAATGATGTAATGGAACTGGCCGCAAAACTGGAATGGGCAATTGATCATACTCTGGAACTTCAAAATATCGGACAATTGGCATCTCAGGAGATGAAACAGTATTTTATGGAATCCAATGCAGGAGGAAAATATTATTTTGAAGCTTTCTCCAGCCTAATGAAATCCAGAAAAAATATTCAGGACGATAAATCTGCCTGACCCTGAACGCTGGCAGGGACACCCCATGCTTTGGAATTGGGAGGTATGTCTGTCAAAACCAGACTCATTGCTCCAATAATACTACCATCACCAATCTTCACCCCTTTTGCGATTATTGAGTTTGGGCCTATGTAACATCGGGAGCCAATTTCTGTTTTATCTCGAGTGACAGGCTTCTCTCCACCACTAATCGCCCAATCTACTGAATCGTGTGTGTATATCTGAACGCCTGCAGATACAGAGCAGTTATCGCCAATGGTTAATTTTCCTGAACCATCGAGAATAGTATTGGGGCCTATCCAGGTATTCTGTCCTACGCTCACATCTCCGTAGACATAACTTGAATCATGAATGCTGCTATCTTTCCCGAATCCCAGAAATCTGGCTTTTTCCCAACGATCCACAATCATCTCATTGAAAGGAAGACAGCGATCCCAGTCAGATTTCATCTGGCTTCTTAATTTCTTATAAAGCTCACGGGCAGCTTGTGATAGGTTTTCATCCAGGGTCATGTCTTTAATAGAATCACTTTCTGATTTTTTAACCATATTTATCAGCCATATTTATTAGCTAAAGTTGTCAGCAATAGTTTGAGCAAGGGACAGACTCATTGCTAAAGGAACACTTCACACCATTCTTCAAAATTCAACAATGACCAAATGAGAAGTCGTCGGTTTTCTTTCCCCTGAACATGTTCGTTAATCAGGCCCTGAGCAACACTTTTATCAATATAATCATAAATTCTTGCATTGTTATTAAATAATCTGGACTTCAGATACTCAATACTTTCGCCCTTGAACCAGCTTGCATCAGGTGCTGAAAAACCCTGTTTTACTCCATCTGTTATTTCCTGAGGAATATATTTATTCATTGCCTTTCTCAATAACAGTTTTCCATCCCTTGTTTTATTGAAGTACTTGACTGTTTTATTACCGGATTCGTTTTCATTTAACCTGATAACTTCACCGAGATTACCAAGTTTCATGTTCGCTGGTAGCTGCATCGCAAAATCCACCAGATCGTTATCCAGAAAAGGCACCCTGTTTTCAAGACCATGGGCCATACTTAATTTGTCCTCGACAATCAGCAAACCATGCAAAAAGGTCTTGGCTTCAAAATAAAGAGAATGATTAATATAGTCTTCAGTTGTGGTGAGATTGTGGGCATGTTTGGTAAATACATCGCGGAATATATACCGGGTATCAACATGGCCAATATCATTTTTAATTGGACTAAAAAAATTGCTGAATTGATTGCCTGGGACAAGCCTTTGCCAGAAATTGTAGTACTTGTTCACATAGTCTTCGAAGTTCTCATTTACCACCGCTCGATAATATCGCCATGGATAGCCACCAAATAGCTCATCACCGCCGGTACCGCCAAGAACCACTTTCACAAATTTTCCTGCCAGTTGGGAAATGTAAAAATTAGGATATGACTGACCGACCCGTGGTTCTTCCATATGCCAAACCAGTTTTTGCATACATCTTTCCATGTCACCGGCCTTAAGCACCATCTCATAGTGCTCAGTCTTAAAAAGATAGGACATATATTCTGATGCTACCCGTTCATCAAAGCCCATTTCCAGACCGGCAGCAGAGTGAAGATCAAAACCACAGGTAAAAGTTTTGATATACGGTAAGGCGTTGGCAGCTATCGCTGTAATAGAACCGGAATCCATGCCACCACTTAGATAACATCCCAACTCAACATCGCTAACGGATTGTCTTTGTACCGCCTGAACCAGCAAGCGATCCAGCTCTTCAATATATTCCTGTTCTGAATTCTGCATTAGCGGTTCCTGAAAACTGTAATCCCAATATTGACTCATTTTCAGATCGGCACACCCACGTCCTCTGGAGACAAAAGCATAATTTCCTGGCGGAAATATATGGATATCCTTAAAGAAGGTTTTTGAGGTAAAAATGTTCTGAAAAGAAAAATACTCTGGCAATACTTCCAAATCGATTTCTTTTTTGACATCCGGATGTTCAAGAATCGCTTTTTGCTCAGAAGCAAATATGAATGTATTACCAACATTCATAAAATAAAGCGGCTTTACTCCATAGCGATCTCTGGCCAGAAATATTTTTTGTAACTTCCGGTCCCAGATAGCAAAGGCAAACATGCCATTAAAGTGATTTACACATTCAGCGCCCCACTCTATATAGGACTTAATAATGACTTCGGTATCTGAATTGGTGTTGAATAAATAACCCAGTGCGGTTAGCTGTTTCTTAATAGCCTGGAAATTGTATAACTCACCGTTATAGATAATAGAGTAGTTATTGTTATCAGCCGACATAGGCTGATCAGCATCTTTTGACAAGTCGATAATTGACAGACGCCGATGAGCAAATCCCATATTCTGATCAACCAGAAATCCTTCGCTATCAGGTCCTCTGTGAGCAATAGAGTCTGCCATTGCCTTTAGGACAGGCATTTCAACAGAGCGATTATCGGAATAAAAAATGCCGCTAATACCACACATAGTACTATTTACTTCGCGAAATTGAGTTGTGTAATTCTTCTACTACATAACTCTGATCATCGTTAGTTAAATCATGATAGAGCGGTAGAACCAGGGCATGACTGGCAGCATAATCGGTTTCAGGCATTTCTCCTTCAATTCGGCAATCAGCTGAATGAGAAAAGGCGGGCAATTGGTGCAAAGCGTAAGAGCCAATCTGCACCTCTATCTGACGGCTTCTTAAATCGTTCAAAACAAAGTCCCTGTTTTCTACATAAACACAGTAGGATTGATAAGCGTGTTTACCAGTGAGGGTTGTTTCCGGAACAATGACATCGGAAGAGTCAGCTAACAAACTGTTGTAATTACTGGCCAGTTCT
>Ga0181563_10005006_pt1 | contig 12242 bp, 4 predicted proteins | sample 011ome_25_FD_133759 | JGI IMG/M metagenome (GOLD analysis project Ga0181563, IMG submission 133759) | Coastal salt marsh microbial communities from the Groves Creek Marsh, Skidaway Island, Georgia - 011512CT metaG (megahit assembly) | ecosystem: Environmental > Aquatic > Marine > Intertidal zone... | reverse complement strand
CTTCATTGGACGATGCAGTTGGACTGCAAATGCATTTCCAACTTACCGATCGCCCCGACTCAAACCTTGACGTCCAGATCGCAGGAAGCGTCGTCGCCTTCGATGACGGACCTCGTGTTGTCGGTGATGACCTATTGCATGCGACCATCATCTCCGAATATGGCCCGATCACTTTTAACTCCCCCGCGGATGTCAAGATCGCTGATCGTCTTGAAACCGGACAAGATTCCTACTTCATCTGGGGTGGTACCGGGCAGTTGCTGGCGAGTGAAAATGCGGATTCGACCGATCTGATTGCGGGCATCGTTTGGTTGGGCTCATCGGGTGGCTTAGGAATGTCGGGTGATCCATTAAGGACAACAGTCAATCGGTTGCTTGGCAGTGACGCAACGGGCCCGATTCACGTTTCCAACGAAGCCGATGCGCTGACCCTCGGCAATCTCGTGGTCGGTCGGGGTGACCTTGAGATCGTGAACTCAAATCAGGTGATCGTGAAGCAAGCCGTCGCCGTAACAAGCGGAGGTGATCTGACCATCGCCGCCAATGATCGTTCATCGAGTAATTTGACTCGGGTCACAAAACAGATTTTCCAGCGACAATTGCGTTTCAATTACACGAACTGGAACACCGGCGAACCCAACAATTTCAATGGTGATCAGAACTACCTACAGATGTACGGAATCGCTGGAATTGAAGGAAAATGGGATGACCTCAATGGCGATACAGTACTGGCTGGATACCTGCTGGAATCCAATGGCCAATACGAACTGATCAAAGGGTCATTTACATGGCATGAGTCACTGCATGATGCACAATCTCGCGGCGGACAATTGGCGACGATTCATTCCGACGAAGATCAGGCCCGCGCTGAATCAAAACTCGAAGGATTCAACATTTGGCTTGGCGGAACCGATCAGGGTCACGAAGGCAGTTGGATGTGGGTTAGCTTGGATCGATACCAGAACTGGGGACTCAACCAACCGGATAACTACAACGGCACCGAGCACTACGCACACCTGCGTACCGACGGGACGTGGAATGATTTATCGGGTGACAGTGTGATTGATGGCTATCTGCTAGAAGTGGACGGTGTTTATTCTGCAATTACCTTTGATGATCAGATCAGTTGGTTTGATGCCAATCGTGATGCCAACCAACGTGGTGGCCAACTTGCAACCATCAATAGCAGGCAGGATCAATTGCGTGCCCAAGGAGTTGCGAACGGAAAGCAATTATGGATCGGTGCGACCGATGTTCAAAATCCTGGCAATTGGCTGTGGTTGGAGGCGGAGAGCCTTGTGATCGGAGCGACCGTTGCGACCACCGGGGGTGATGGCGACATACTTCTTTCAGGCCATTCGGGAATCGTCGTCAATAGCGACCTGACGCTCATTCAGTTTGAACAACCGTTTATTCTGAATCGCGATCAGTACGATAACTGGCACACCGGCGAACCGAACAACTCTGGTGACGGTGAAGATTACGGGGTCATGTATGCCGATGGAACTTGGAATGATGCCTCGGGAAGTAGTGTCCTGAACGGTTACATCCTAGAGTTAGGCGAGCAATTTCAGTTTATCTCGGGGAGCTTTACATGGCATCAGGCTTCTTACGATGCACAGTCACGCGGCGGTCGACTTGCCGTGCTCGACAGTGAAGCCGCGCAAAAACGAGCTGCCATCCACAATGGTGGCACAACGGTCTGGATCGGGGCGACCGATCGATCCGTTGAGGGCGAGTGGAAATGGGTTGTCAGCGATAACTTCGTCAATTGGGCCGAGAGCCAACCTGACAACTATTTGGGAAATGAAAATTACGGGATGATTCGTCCTTCGGGCGAATGGAACGATCTTCCGGGAGACTCAGTCTTGGAAGGATATCTGCTAGAGAAAAATGGAGCCTTCAGCGTCGTCGCGGATAGCACCTACACGTGGCAACAGGCCTTTGTTGATGCGAAACAAAAAGGCGGACAATTAGCCATCATCGTCAGTGCCGATGAGCAACAAAAAGCGGAAGCAGCGATCAGTGGTTTCAATCTGAATCTTTGGATCGGTGCCACTGACGCGGGCCTAGAAGGATATTGGAAGTGGATTGATGCAACCGCGAATGATTTTGAAACCTTGGTTTCTGCGAGTGGCGCCGGTGATATCGTCTTGACCGCGGGCACTCGATATCAAGATGGCTACCTTCGAGATGTCTATGACCACTATAGCAAAGCTTCTAATTCTCCGATTCGAAAAGCGTTTATCGTTGATGTACAAGCCTCAAGCGAATTAATCGCTTCGCCTTGGTCGCGACAAGCCGATCATGTGATCGATGGATCAGGCTTATCCGCATTGGGTAATCATGTCATCACACCCGATGGCAACATGTGGCTGTCCAATGGTACGCTCGCAGAACCTAACGACTTAGAACCCTCCATCGAATTTGACATTGGATTCGTGCAGCGTCTGGATCACTTACGAATCTGGAACTACAACGAGACCCTTTCGGGGCGTCCTGAACTGCTCGATCGAGGAATAGAGCAAGCTGACCTATGGATTGCTGGTGAAGACAAGATTTATCAACGTATTCTTACCGGTCAAACCTTTGCCAAGGCGCCAGGTCTTGATAACGTTGATTTTTCTCAAACGATTGACCTCAGTGGTTGGGATGCGAGGTATATCAAGTTGGATAACCTCAAGGCCTTTGCCGCAGATGACAACAACCTGATCGGTTTAAGCGAGGTAGAGATCTATGTCGAAGAACTCGCAAACGAGTCCAGCATTCTCATGGACTATGGAAGTCGGATCGCATCCGACCGAGGAAACATTACGATTTTTGCCCCTGCGGATGTGTTTGTCAGTGAAATCGAAACCTCAAGCGATGAAAACGGTGGAACCGTCCTGATCGTTTCGGACTTCGACGGTATTAGTGGCACTTATCCCACATACGGCGGCAGCATCCAAGGCGTCGGAGATACGACCCATGTGATTGCCGAAAATGCAGTCTTTCTTGCCGAGGGCGTGAGTGGCTCAACGAGGTCGGGCATTGGCGATGCGCAGAATCCGTTGCAGACGCAAGTCGTTCGATTAACGGCGATAACCAACGCTGGTAACATCGCGGTCGAAAACATTGGCGACCTTACTTTTGGAAAGATTCCATTAGATCTGAATCAATATTTCTCTGAAACGTTCGTGACGCCGGTGGCGGTACTGCAACAGGCTGTGCCAGATCGCATCAGCCAACTTCAGAATCAAATCCGTGACTTGGTTACCATCGAACAGGGTGGAATCGTAGAAATTTCTGGCGTTGCGATTCTGGATCGTGGGGAAATTGATCGCACTCCTGCCACGCTATCGGTATCCACAAGCGGGAACCTGACGGTGTTACCCGATGTACCCGTTTTCAATTTATCGGGTGGCTCGATCATTATGCATGCCGAGAGTGACAGCGAGCCACAGAGCCTCTTTGAAGTCATCACGGCGACGATGACTTGGGATGAGGCTTATCTAGATGCAATCCAACGCGGGGGTCGTATCGCTAATTTGACGACTCAAGAGATTGCAAACACAGTGGGTGACCTGGCAACCGCAGGTCAATACTGGATCGGTGCATCCGATTTAGGCGGTTCTGGTGACTGGTCATGGCTGTTTCCAACCGACGGTGGACAGGCACTCCAAGTTCCACTCTCCGATGGCTACAGCAATTGGGCTCTGAATAACCCTGGCAGTTTGAGCAGCACCACTCACTCAGTGATCAACCTGGGACCCGACGCCAGCGACCAACCGCACCAATGGTATGCTAGGCCCGGTGGCGAATTATTTGGCTACATCTTAGAAAAGATACCGAGTGCGATCCTGAGTATTGAGTCGCCCATCTTCACCTCGGGTGGTCTTGGTGAAATTTATCTCAGTGAGGGATCTGCGGGTGATTTACTGATCCCGCAACCAATCCCGCCGCAGACCTGTGATGCTTATCTGGTGATTAGCAACTCTGGATTGCTGGTAGAAGGGCAAACGTTTGACGTCTCATTGGATAAATGTCTCCCACCGGTACAAGCCATTGATGCAACACTCGGTGCTGAAGGCGAAACTTTTGGACCACGCTACTTCTTCTCCACAAGTGAAACGGAGCGAAATGAGTCGACTTACGCCGATGGAAGCGACACTCCAACCGCCTCACTCAATCTGCCTCAAAGTGGCCTGCACACGGTTTACATTCGTGTTTCCTATCCGGACGGCCAGTACACCGACTACCAGCGAACCATTGAAGTCAGCGATATACCGTTGACCCAATTCAATGTGGCGCAACTCCCCGACGATGATGACGAAATCGGCAAGGTCACTCTTTCAGGTGATTTTGCTGGTGGCGGTGAACTCGATCAACATTGGGTCGTGATCGACTGGGGTGACGACCCTGCGCCGACGATTCTAAATCTCAGCTCAGGAGTCGTGGATTTCGTTGCCTCGCATCACTACGAAAGCGGAGGTCGGCACCCGGTAACCGTGACAGTAACCGATGCCAACGCCCAGGATTTCAGAACGGAAACATTCTGGGTAGAGACGCGTGGATCAAACATCCTTGACAAAGAATTGTATATCGTTGGAACCAGCGACTCTGATTATGTCAGAATAACAACCGACGGCGATGACATTGTGGTACTGATTGCAAGTCAGAATGAGAGCCAAATCCCGCCCGCCCAAGACAGCTTGTCCAATGCGATTGTTCATCGCTACGACGCCTCCGCCTTCGATTCGATTGTGGTGCATCTTGGATCAGGCAATGACACGCTGCTTGTGGATATGAATACCCACCACCTGGTTACTGCCTATGGCGGTGATCAGGACGATCACCTACAAAGCCTCGGTAATCAAGTTGTTTTTGATGGCGGCTTGGGTGACGACTTCCTTAAGGGAGGCCCGCGAGCCGATGTGCTGATCGGACACGCAGGCAACAACCAAATCATTGGCGGAAATGGAGAAGATCAATTCTTCGTTGAGTCTTTGACCGACATAGTCGATGGCGGTCGCCACACGGACAGATTGACGTGGGTGGGCGATTCTCTTTCCGTTGCTCTATCATCGTCGATGATCTCAAATGTCGAAATTGTCGATTTAAGATACAGTGCGAGTTACACACTATCGGTAGACTCAAAGAAAATACCCAACAGTGTCGACCAGACATATCTTCAGATAGCGGTTGACGATTGGGAACAGGTGGAACTCGATGGCACTTGGTCAATCTTGCGAGCGGAACACTGGGACGGTCAGTACGCAAGGATCTATGTCGAAGGTTCGACAGTACCCCTGATGGTTCAAGCTTTCGGTGGCAACCTCGGCTTTTTCGAGAAACCGGCCATGAACCTACCGACACGTTTAGTCATAACGGGTCCGCCGGAGCACACCAATCCTGTCAATTCGGTCGACACCAATAACGACGGCTCGGTAACGGGTGCAGATGCACTTCTGGTCATCAATGAATTGGCTCGAATGGAGTCTAATGAATCACAAGCATTGGGCATAAGTCAATTCACTACGGAGACCGGCTGGCGATTTTTAGATGTGAATGCCGATGATCGCGTTTCCGCAGGCGATGCTCTACGCGTCATTAACCAACTGCATCGACAAAACCAACTCGAACAAGCCGAAGGCGAATCCTTCATGTTGGTACCGGAGTTGACAAAGCCAACTGAAGGTGGTCTTGAGACATCGCGACTGCGTGCATGGGAGGAGGGTTTATCGTCAGTTCTCAATGAGCAAGAGATTAAAACCGTGGACTGGGAAACTGCCTCTTCGCAAGGAAGCTTATTCGAAGTGGATTACCTAGAGCCCAATGCCATCGATGAATGGTTTAAAGATGTTGCTCAGGAGAAACCTTTGGAATTCGAAGCTGACCAACTGTGGTCTTTATCTGATGAACGCATCTAAACCAGTTTGAACGAGCCAAACAACCAAAAGACCGCGTCCAAATCTGTATGGGAACGCGGTCTTTACCAGGTAGTTCACTTAGTTCAAGCTTGCAACCCATTCAAAGACGCGGTCTGGACCGAGAAGTAAGTTCACCAAGTACAATCAAAACTGTAAACGAGAACGGCTAGAAACCGGGTTCCAGAATCAGACACAGCTAGCGATCGCGCCCAGCAAGTGGCTCGTTCATCTAAGCGAAACGAGCAAAGGCAATACCCGACAGCCGATGTTAACGCCGTTGTTAAATCGCTTCCAAAACAACCGTGTCGTCCATCCTATCCCCAAACGGTAGTACTGCATCGAGACCCGTGTCGAACTGGTTGATCTCGTCAATCGAGTCGAGAATCAAATCGGGGTGGTAAGAGAAGGAATCAACCGCCTCTCGACTTGTGGTACCGGTAAGAACGAGAATCGTTTGATATCCCATTTGCACCCCGCCGAGGATATCGGTGTCCATCGTGTCACCAATCATGACCGTTTGCGAGGTCGCTAGCCCAAGCTCTTTCCTTGCTCCTCGCATCATAATCGGACTTGGCTTACCACAATTCATCGCATGACAACCCGTGGCGGCCTCGAGATAGGCGACGGTAGCTCCGGCCCCAGGCCTCGTTCCAATTCTTGTCGGGCAGTTTGGATCCAAATTCGTAGCGATCAGCTTTGCGCCATTGAGAATCATTTGCACGGCGGTTTCAAGCATTTCGAGATTAACCGTGCGTCCCTCACCAACGACAACGTAGTCTGGATCATGATCAACTACGGCATAGCCGTTCTCGTGCAAAGCCATTAGCAATCCACCCTCACCAATCACATATGCAGTACCATTCGCTTTCTGCGTTGCTAAAAATCGGGCAGTTGACATCGCACATGTATAGATATGCGTTTCTGAGACAGAGATGTTTATGCGGGAAAGCTTCATCGCCACGTCACGCCTCGTACGCTGACTGTTATTGGTGAGAAAAAGAAAAGGAATCTCCTCACGAACTAATCGATTGATGAACCGATCCGCGCCGGCGATCAATTCCCCACCCCTGTAAATTACGCCATCCATGTCGATCAAAAAACCACGTGTCATCTCGCTTCCCGATTCGTAAAGAGTAATAGGTTGAATCGGCCGCTGCGACCAGAATCAGTCAACCTATCCCCGGAGCGAGGGCAAATCCTGTGCCACTTTGCAATGTAAGATCTCTGTGCATTAAAGAGATGTACTGGTGCTGTGATTGACTAACGAACTCGACACCCTGCGGGGCTTATTAACCATTTGCACAGCAAGCAGGCAGGCCTCGCGGTTTTCAGGCATACCTCGTTTTTTTAATGTGGGGCAACAGCACACCGGGCACTAAACGCAATCCATCGTGCTGTTGGAATTCAGCAAGAAAGAGCAACTCACAAGAAAACGGAACACGAACACAAGTCTGGTCAGTTCGAGTTTGAGACTCAGGTGGAAAGCACCGTTGAACTCTTTGTTGGTCGAAAGACCACTGGTAGAACGAACCTGCATTCCTGACCACCGTTCACCCAAACTGACATTGGCGCTATACTTCACGTCTTGATCAGTCTGCTGCTGCAAAGGAACCATTGCACGTGAAGATTTTGAAGATATTTCTCTCTGACCGTATGCCGTGCAGCATCATTTTCATCCTAGTCCTCAGTCTGCAGCTCTATGCTGCTGACCACATCGACCAGAGTGGTAACGAATCAAAACGGAAAGACTCGCCACTGATCTTGGCTCATTACATGCCTTGGTACACCGCTAAACCGTTTAGCGACAACTGGGGCTGGCACTGGACCATGAATCACTTTGACCCGGAGCAGGTGGTCGATGGCCGACGCCAAATCGCCTCTAAGTATCAGCCTCTTATCGGCCCCTACGATTCGGGTGATCCGGACGTGTTGGAGTACCATCTTCTGCTAATGAAACTGAGTGGTATTCATGGCGTCATTGTCGATTGGTACGGGCTGTCTGACTACCGTGACTACGCACTTCTGCATCACAACACAACTCGGCTACTGGAGCAGTGTGAGCGATTGAAGATGAAATTTGTCATTTGCTATGAGGATCAGACGATACCGGCACTCGCGGAAGCTGGGCGTCTGATGGCAACTGACCGTGTTTCGCACGCCGTAACCGAAATAGACTGGCTAGGTAAATACTGGTTTAAGTCCGGAAGCTACGTCAAGCTTGGTGGCAAACCTGTTTTATTATCGTTTGGGCACACCGGCTTGCAGCGAGAAGAGTGGTCGCAGTGTTTGTCACGACTCAAATCTCCCGTTGCCTATTTTAGTCAGGACATCCGTCGTGACGGCGCGATTGGTGGCTTTGGTTGGCCGTCACCAAATGTTGGAATGGTTCAGGTTGATCGGTTCTTGGCGGAATCCACCAAATGGCCCGCTGCGATTCCCGCTGCGTTTCCAAGATTTGATGACATCTACAAAGAGGCTGGCGTGGGTGAAGGTTTTCCAAAGCTACCCGATCACTCTGGCCAAACGATACAGACCACTTTGCAAAAAGCCATGGACTCTAACGCGAGCATCATTCAGATCGCAACCTGGAACGACTGGGGCGAAGGTACACAAATCGAGCCGAGCAAAGAGTTTGGATATCGAGAATTGAAATTCATTCAGGCCATACTACGCAGGCAAGGGCTGACTGACTTCCAAAGCAATGATCTTCTGTTGGCTCATGATCTATTGGTCGCTCGACAAACCGGCCACAGTAAAGAGAACCTGAAGAAAGTTGCGGACTTGATCATCCAAGAAAAATCGATCGAGGCAGCAGATTGGCTACGGAATACGATTCAAACAGAGCAAGACAATTGATTTGATTGACTATCATTCGGGAATTACATCTCAACCTCAACGAGCTGGTATAGCGATCCAGAATCAGATAACTTGAGTGTTTATGACAAACAGATCAGGATAGGAATCAGGGGGCAGTCGTTGCTTCTTGAAGAGCGGTTTGGGAAGCAGAGAGAGTTCGCCTGTATGCGACCACTTTTGTGCGCGGCCTTACGTACCATGGAAGTTGTTGAGCCGAGTTACCAAACTCACGCTAGAGATGCGAGCATGGAATGAATTGAGAGGGTACGGTCGAAAAGTTCAAAGAAGGTCTACACATGAAATCGTATCTTAGCCGCCGAAATTTCATGAAGCAGGCGGGGGCAAGCACTTGCTTACACTATTCATTGAATCACGCTGAGGGGTACGCAAGTGATTCGCCTCCAATCGACATCAGTCAGTTCACTGCATTAAAAAAGCATCTTCGTGGGCATCTCATTTTACCTAGCGATTCCGAGTACGAAGTCGCAAGCCGGGTATTCTACTGGAACCCAACGATAGCGAGTGCTCCGGTCGCGGTGGTTCGATGCGAGCACGAAGACGACGTCGTGCGGGCTGTCGATTTTGCTCGTTCCCACAAAATGGAAGTGGCAGTTCGATCGGGTGGCCACAGTCATCTGGCCTGGGGATCATGCAATGGATTGGTGATTGATGTTTCACCACTCAAACGCATTGAAATCGACCCCAAGAATCGTATCGTCCGTGCACAAGCAGGAGCATTAAGTGGAGAGGTCGCCCGAGCTGCTGGCCGCTATGGCCTTGCGCCCGTTCTGGGTCAATGCCGTGGTGTGAGTGCGGCTGGGGTAACACTCGGCGGTGGACTCAGTTGGCTATCCGGGCTCCACGGTGCTTCTTGCGACAATTTGCTTTCTGCAAACTTGGTAACCGCGGACGCAAAGATAACCCGAGTCAATGATCAAACAGATTCCGAATTGCTATGGGGCTTACGCGGAGCAGGTGCGAATTTTGGAGTCACGACATCGTTTGAAGCCAAGGTCCATGAAATTGGCGCGGTACTTGGAGGTGAAGTCCACTTTGCGGTCAAAGATGCGAAGGCTGTATTGCTTGGTTTTCGAGAGATCATGAATGCCGCGCCCGACAGCTTCCAGGCCACGCTGAACTTGACACCCGGCAAGCGAGGAGTCTTCATCAGCTTATGTCACACAGGCCCCGAGCAAGATGCGGATCGCCTTCTGCAAAAGATTCGATCCATCGCCTCCCCGATAAAAGAGGCGGTCGAGCGACAATCGTTTGCGGCCCTAGCTGAAAGAGCGCCTGCCACAGATTCTGGCAGTGGACCACCGCCGGCCTTTCGCGCAATTCAGACCGTCTATCGCGACAGACTGACGGATGAATTGATTGATATTTATGTTGATCAACTTCTCAACGCGACTCCTGATGTTGTCATGGGGCTTAGCCATTACATGCATGGGCAGGTCTGTCGAGTCGATTCGGCTGCGACTGCATTCCCGCACCGAAAAGAACATTCCGTTCACCTTCGCGTTGCCTATAGCTGGAGCGACACAAAGATCACAAAGGAGAGACTGGCGTGGGGAGAGCAATGGCGCGAAGCCTTGCGTCCTGATACCGACGAGGGTATTTACGCGAATTACCAAACCTATGAAACGCCCGCTGGATCCCCTTCGATCTTTTTGAAAAATCACGCCCGGCTCCTTGCGCTCAAACAAAAGCATGACCCCGAAAATTTCTTTCATCGAAATGCCAATATTGCGCCGGCAAAAAACACTTAGATTATGGTCATGGTAGTCGTTGCCAGTAGCTGGTTTCGATGGGATGACGAAACTCAGCCGTAACACGGGCGACCGCGACCTTGGGCTCACCCAAATGAGTCGGTGTTTCATCCGGTGTGCCAATAAACGCCGCCGACCCTCTGGTACTGTCAGAAATGATGTTACCTAAGCACAGGTGCCAAACATTTTTGCCGAAGCGACGTGCAAATTGACGTCAGCAATGTTTCCGAGATCGTTCTGATCGGAATGAAGTCCTGCTGCATCACTTACAGGATTGACCACGCAGCTTCACATTTCTTCGTATGCTCACGATCGTCTCAACTTTGACAACTCTTCCGAGACGCCGATGAAATTTGATCTGCAACCGTGTCATTTGATGCTGATCATTCTTGCAGCCAAAGCCATTAAGCTTCCTTTGTTCGTGCTTGCTCCTTGCTATGTCCATCTTGCTAGGATCTCTACCGCAGTACCTCTCACCTTGCGGTTGAATGAAGCGGAAGATATTACAACGGAATATCTTGACCCGCCCCAGGCTTTGGGCTTTTTCAGTCGTGACGGCCGATAATCCGTTTAACAAAAGAGTGTCAGTGCTGTTACTCAAGCTTGCCGCTCTGGGAATCGATCATTACCGTGACGCGGTGACCACGTTCGGCAGCCATCCGCTTGATGTGACAATGCAAAGTTGGCTCACCGTTCGACATGGTCGTCCATAGGTGCCAATCCATACTCCGTCATTTATTTTTATGACAAAGCTGCGGATCCCTACCGCGTACTCTAAACTGCTACCAAACTGAAATCCAACTCGTTCGGCGAATGGAGGCCCTCCATGCGATCCATCCTTCTCTCTCTAGTTTTAGTTGCTTTTCACGCCAACGATCCCCTCAAGGGTTCCGACGAAGGTGTTTTCCTATTGCCATACTTTCTAGGTAATGGAGAGACGGGTATCTACTTCGCTGCGAGTGATGACGGACTTCATTTCGAATGGCTGAATGACGGTGAAGTGGTCATGCCTGCACCCCAGTGGGGCGATGAGAGTCTGACTCGTGATCCCTCGATCCTGTATCGCGATGGATGGTTTCACATGATCTGGACGACCAGCTGGAATTCTCGCACGATTGGATACTCATCATCGAAGGACCTGAAAGTTTGGACACCCCCGGTACGCGTTGATATCTGGAGAGATCGAACGGACGTTCGCAACACCTGGGCGCCAGAACTGCACTATGACCCGGACCGTCAGGAGTATTTCGCGATCTGGAGTAGCACGACACTCCACGAACTCAATGATAACGATGGCACGACGGATCCTCACGGATATGATCACCGCACCTACATCAGCCGGACGAAAGATTTTCAAGAATGGTCCGTACCTGAGCTGTTCTTCTCACCCAACCCAGAGTTCGGTGTGATCGACCCGTACATCGCTCGAGATGACCGCGGCACCCAAAACCCAAATGATGACCGCTGGGTGATGGTGATCAAGCATGAAATGGCGGAAAAAGATGGAGGCAAGAATCTGCGTTTGACCTTTGCGAATTCCATGCAAGGTCCGTTTGAAACGCAATTGGGACCACCGATAGTGGGCGCTGGCACAGACATCGTGAATCAAATGGGAGAGGGTCCCTCACTCTTTAAACGTGACGAAGTCTGGTATCTCTACTGGGACGCTCCGGGAAGTGAGTTCTCCTACTGTCTTGCGACGAGCCGT
>Ga0181563_10004998_pt1 | contig 12252 bp, 8 predicted proteins | sample 011ome_25_FD_133759 | JGI IMG/M metagenome (GOLD analysis project Ga0181563, IMG submission 133759) | Coastal salt marsh microbial communities from the Groves Creek Marsh, Skidaway Island, Georgia - 011512CT metaG (megahit assembly) | ecosystem: Environmental > Aquatic > Marine > Intertidal zone... | reverse complement strand
CAGCCAGTGATGCCAAGCTACAAAGGGCAACTTTCCGACGACGACATTTACTCGCTCGTTGAATACCTGAAAACTGTTTCCGACTACTACACCGCAGAGACCACAGGCAGTGAAGAAGCTTCTCCCGTCGCAAGCGAGTCAGCCGCGGCAGATTCCGGCGACGAAAGCGAAGCGGAAGCAACTGACACTGAAGAGTAGACCATCGGGCTTGCCCACTCCAAGGATCTGAAACTCCGAGCACGCTAGCGTGCTTGAGCATCAGAGACCAAGAATCAAAACTTAATCAAATCAATTACTAGACGCCCACCGCGTTTTGAACGTTCGAGGTTAACGACATGTCTGCTGGATCCATTCCATCAGGTGATCAGATCAAAGACCCTGGTTATCCGACCGCAAGTGAGAATTACCTAACCAACTCGAAGGGAGTATTGAGTTGGTTATTTACGCTTGATCACAAGCGAATTGGTGTCATGTACCTCATTGGTGTCATGACAGCGTTCTTCGCAGCCGGTTTACTGGCTCTTTTAATTCGCCTTCATTTGTTCAGGCCAGACGGAGCCGTTTTTACGGGTCCAGAAGCAAATAATTGGTACAACCAAGTTTTCACCCTGCACGGGGCGATCATGGTGTTCCTGTTTATCATCCCGAGCATTCCTGCAGCACTCGGAAACTTCTTGGTGCCCGTGATGTTAGGGGCGAAGGACGTTGCCTTTCCGCGACTTAACCTAAGCAGTTTCTACTTATGGATCTTTGGGGCGATCTTCTTCGTCTCTGCGTTAATGGCGAGCGGCTTGGATACAGGTTGGACTTTCTACACGCCCTACAGCACGACCACCGACACATCGGTAATTTTGGCCACCTCCGGAGCGTTTATCCTGGGGTTTAGCTCCATTTTCACCGGTTTGAACTTCATCGTTACGATCAACACCATGCGTCCTCCAGGAATGACATGGTTCAGAATGCCTTTGTTCCTGTGGGCGACCTATGCAACGAGCATCATTCAAGTTCTTGCAACGCCTGTTTTGGGGATCACTCTGCTGTTATTGATTGCTGAGAGAGTGATGCACATTGGGATTTTCGACCCCGAGTTCAATGGTGACCCAGTCACCTTCCAGCACTTCTTTTGGTTCTACAGTCACCCCGCCGTTTACATCATGATTTTGCCGGCTTTCGGCGTGATCAGTGATCTCATCAGTGTGCATAGCCACAAACGAATCTTTGGCTATCGTTTCATTGCTTACTCCTCGATTGCGATTGCCCTCCTCGGTTTCTTGGTTTGGGGACACCACATGTTCACAGCCGGGATGGGTCCGATGACGACCATCATCTTCAGTGCCCTAACCTTTACGGTTTCGGTGCCATCGGCGATCAAGGTATTCAACTGGCTGGCAACGATGTACAAGGGTTCGATCAGCTTGACGACTCCGATGTGCTTCGCGATCGCGTTTATCTTCTTGTTCACGATCGGTGGTCTTACTGGACTTCATCTTGGAACCCTTGCAACGGACATGCACCTCCATGATACGTACTTTGTCGTTGCCCACTTCCACTACGTGATGGTGGGCGGGACGTTGGTGTCGTTCCTCGGAGCCCTGTTCCATTGGTGGCCAAAGATGTTCGGCAAGATGTACAGCGAATTCGGCGGTCGTCTATCCGCGTTGATTATCTTCCTCGGATTCAACCTAACCTTCTTGCCACAGTTTGTTCTTGGAAGTCGCGGGATGCCGCGTCGTTACGCCACCTACGACCCAGAGTTTCAGACACTTCACCAAGTAAGCACACTAGGAACCTTGCTTCTCGGTGTTGGCCTCCTCGTCGCACTTGTTGTTTTGATTCGATCACTACTCAAGGGTGAGCGTGCCCCCGCAAACCCATGGGGTGGAGCAACATTGGAATGGCAATGCACTAGCCCACCTCCATTTTACAATTTTGATCGCCCACCAGCGGTCGGTGACCCTTATGACTTCTCTGACATCTTTTGGGATACCGAGAACGAGCGATACGTCACTGTAGTTCCGGAACGTAAAACAGTTCCCACAGAAAAGCCGGAACCGGCTCATGCTGAAGGCACCCACTGATTGGGACAGCCAATTGATGGCCACTCCATCGCAACGTCTTTTTTGAAATGATCCTTTCCAAGTAGAACTTCCCTTTCATGTCCACCATCGAAGCTGCTGCTGAAAACGCACATGACGCCCATGGTCAGCACCATGATCATGACCATCCGTCTTTCTTGGCGCACCACTTTGACACTCCAGAACAGCAATTTGACAGCGGGAAGCTCGGCATTTGGCTATTTCTGGTCACTGAAATCCTATTCTTCAGTGGCATGTTCTGCGCCTACGCGATTTTCCGAATGCTACGTCCCGATGTGTTCGAAGGCTGTAGTCAGTTTTTGAATACAAAGCTCGGCGCGATCAATACAGGCGTTCTGCTGTTCAGCTCGCTCACCATGGCGTGGGCGGTCAGGTGTTCGCAGGTCAAACAAGATCGTGGCCTTGTTGGGATGCTGGCTGCTACTCTTTCTTGTGCGATGATTTTCCTTGGTGTCAAAGCGATCGAGTATTCGCACAAATGGGAAATGGGGCTACTCCCTGCGGGAATGTTTTTTTACGATCCCGCAAACCCCCACCCCGAAAGTCATACCAATTACCTTTTCTACATCTGCCTTCCATTCATGATTCTGCTGGGAGGAGTTGTCATATGGTTACTGACATCACTAGTCACTAAAAATCGCTTTCACATTCAATGTGCAATGCCACTGACTGTGGCGGCGGCGTGCTTTTTTGTCGGCATTGGACTGGGAATGGTTCTAGAAAGCGGCGACTCCGAACATGTGTCGGACTCCCATCACTCGGAGGTTGACCATCTTGCGGGCAATAGCCCTCAAGTCACCATGATCAACTCGGGCGATACGGAAGTACTGGAAAGACTTGCCGCAGACGCAACCAATTCCGGAGCAAAAAGCGAGTTGACCGCAAGGCAACGCCAGTTCGAAACTGCGGGCACGACCATCGTTCAAGAGGGAGACGATATCGCCGGAGCCATTGTATCGGTTGAAGAAAACGTGATGACCAAACGAAAGGCTGGCGTTTTCTTTAGTATTTACTACTGCATGACGGGGGTACACGCGATTCACATTCTCGTCGGAATCGGGTTCTTGGTGTGGCTCTTGGTTCGAGCTGTCCGTAAAGACTTCAACCCGCAGTACTTTGGTCCTGTCGATTATGTTGGCCTGTACTGGCACCTGGTTGACCTCATTTGGATTTACTTGTTCCCGCTACTTTACTTAATCCGCTAAAACGGATTAGGTCTTAACCTCGTAAAATGCTTGACTGACTTTTTCAACAAAGCTCCTTCAGCCAAATCAGTTTGATCTCGGAAACCAACATGTCTGCTCACGGCGACTCAAAAGACGGATACGACTTCGCACACCCGATTCCGGTACCCATGCTTCTTGCAGTTTTTGGTGCGCTGGTAGTCCTGACCATTATCACAGTGGCGCAAGCCAGCTTCGATATCGGAAGTTTGGACATCGTGGTAGTGATGGTGATCGCGACGATCAAAGCTGCGCTAGTCATGGCATTCTTCATGCACATGGCTTACGACAAGCCATTCAACGTGATTGTCTTCTTATCATCCTTTGCGTTTGTTGCCCTCTTCCTAATCTTCACGATGAGTGACAGCAGCCAGACGTCGCCGGACTTCGAACCAGTAATCGAAGAAGCAGCGACGGAGATGGCATCGCCAGCAGTTGAGGCACCCGCAGCGAGCGAGTAACGCCTTGGGCACAGGTTGGGAGGTGGGGGTTCAGAATATCATTGGGATGACCCCGAGAAGCGATCCGCAATCAGGACTCGCGAGCAGGCGACCATAACGGTCTTCAGATCACAATCACCGCGTCCGACATCTTAATGGCATAACACCGGTGACGGCATAATATGGATCCTACCGTCCTCCACGAATGATTGACGCTGTGCGGGGAGTTCAACTACGGTACGGGTTCGCAACGGATCTTTCCTGCCGATTCGCCTCGCGTTCAACCACGATGGCGCCGCCCCAAAAACACATTCGAGAACCCTTGGGATCTCGATGGCAAGCGGTAACAAATCGTTCGTTCCAAATACACACAGAGCTGTGATAGTCATTCCTGCTATGCAGCGTGTTACGCGCCGTCGATTCTGTTGATGCGAGAGATCAACAATACGTCAGCCATTTCGTAGTAGGGCGATGCGAAAACCCCAAAGGTGTCTACTGTAGTGCCAGCGACATCTGTCGTAGAATATGACAGCGATCCTGACGACTGGCGTATCATCGCAGATAAAATCAGACGAGATTTTATCTCCTCAACATAGGTTCCCACCCCGGTCAAATTGCCATGGCCCTCATAATTCTTCGCTGCATATTTCTTATGTGCGCTGGCGGCGTGTCGGCAATCATCAACGCGTCACTGTCGGACACCTCGACAACGGTGCCTTGGATTGTCTTTTCAAGCATCATGGGCGCAGCGGTACTGGTAGTCATTGGTGACATTTACGCACCAAAGAAGAAAATTGACACGATTTCCTCGCTGTACTTTGGTGTCTTGATCGGTGTGCTGCTGACTTATGTACTTTCTGTCGCATTAGCACCGTTACTGACTCAATCCTTTAACGCCGGAATCATCCAGTTATTAATCGGCTTGGTGCTTTGTTATCTCTGCACCAGTGTTCTTCTTCAAACCAAAGATGATTTTCGTTTTTTGATTCCGTATGTTGAATTTGTAAGAGAAGTCAAAGGCTTCAAACCATTAATTCTTGATACGAGCGTCGTGATCGATGGCAGAATTGCTGACCTAGTAGCAACCGAAGTCTTTGACAACCAGTTAATTATGCCTCGGTTTGCTTTAACGGAACTGCAAGCGATCGCAGACAGCAGCGACAAGATGCGTCGGACCCGTGGTCGACGCGGTCTTGACATCCTCAACCAAATGAGAGCTGACGAGAAAATCGATCTTACGATCTTTGATCGTGAACTACCGGAACTCGCCGGCCAGACCGTTGACCTGAAGCTAGTTCTACTCGCTAAACATTTAGAGGGAAAAGTTGTCACAGGCGACTACAACCTCAATAAGGTTGCAAAACTTCATAACGTTCCTGTGATCAACCTCAACGAAATCAGCAACTCACTTCGCCCCAACTTCCTTCCCGATGAAACCTTTAGGATCAAAGTAGTGAAGGCAGGCGAAGGGCTAGAGCAGGGGATTGGCTACCTCGATGACGGCACAATGGTTGTGATCGAAGGTGCACGCAGTCGAATCGGACAACAACTGGAGGTCCGTGTTACCAGCACTTTACAAACCAACGCAGGAAGAATGATCTTCACCAAATACGATCAAGACTGACAGAAAATTTCATTCATGAGACGCGATTCCTCCATGTAACACTCGCTAACTTACTAGGATCGCAAGTGTCATCTCCTAACAATCTTTGGTTTCATTTTCGGAACGACCCAGTCATGCCGAGCGTCCTTCAACGCCCCCAATTAGCATCAAGTCTCATCATCTTACTGTTAGCAGGCTTGATCACGGCGGGGAGAGCCACAGCTGCAGAATGGATTAATTTAATCGACGATGATTCACTCGCAAATTGGAAGCAAGTTGGTGGAGACGCGAGCTACACCATCAAGGATGGAACCATCACAGGTAAAACTGGCCACGGCAAGAACACTTTTCTAACGCGAGGTCCCTATTCTAATTTTGAACTTGAGTTTGACGTGCGTTGCGATGCCGAATTGAACTCGGGGGTTCAGATTCGTAGCCATCAATATGCGGAACCAACACCGCAGGAATCCAAGCCCAACCGCATCCGTGAAAAAGGCGAGATGTATGGCTACCAGTGCGAGATCACATCCAAGACAAATGGAGAAAATGGATGTGCTGGCAACTTCTGGGACGAGGGAAGGCGAACAAAATGGCTAGATGAGAAAGTTGCTGCAGCAGAGAAGCAATCTCATTACAAAGCTGGCCAGTGGAATCACTACCACATCGTGGCAAACGGCAATCATCTTCAGAGTTATGTCAACGGAGAGCTAATTGCAGACTTCCACGATGACCGGGATGCGTCAGGATTGATTGGACTACAAGTTCATTCCATCAAGAAAGGAACTGGCCCTTTTGAGGTATCCTGGAAAAATATTCGAATCCGCGAACTTTCACCTGAATGACAAACCATTGATGAATAGACGTGTGAGTCGATCGATCAGGAAGATCATTCAACGACCCTTGTTCTCATCGTCAATTCCAACGTCCATCTTTGCCCATGCATCAGGGCATGATCACTCGATTTCACGTGTCACCTCTGAAGTTCGCAGACGATTCAACTCCTGCTCCAGCTCTGCAACTTTTTCCGGATATTGCCGATACAGGTTATTGGTTTCAGCTAGATCAGCAGACAAATGATACAACTGCCCTTGCGGACCATCATCAGTCGGGGGCACGCGACTTGGCTTTGAAAACCCGCCAGACCCAAGCCCACTGATAAGCTTCCAATCCCCAAGTCTGACGGTCCACAAACCACTCCCAGTCTGCATCGCAAGCGATTGCCGAGCATCTTGATTGTCTTTGCCCATCAGTGAATGGAGGAAACTAAAACTATCAGGGCCTGCCTGATCAGCAAGCTTTAAATCCAGCAGTTCCGCAAGGGTAGCTAGGACATCAGTAAAACAGATCAACTGCGAACTCACTGCACCCGGCTCAATCTTTCCGGGCCAACGCACGATGAATGGCATCCGATGACCTCCCTCCCAGGCATCAGCTTTCATTCCTCGAAGTCCAGCAACGCTGTCGTGTCCTAAACGAACACGATCAACTTCATACCAAACTGGACCATTATCAGATGTCACGATAACCAAGGTATCTTGCTTGAAGCCCTGTTGTTCCAGTGTGGTAAGAACGCGTCCAATCATTGCGTCCACCATCACCATAAAGTCGCCATAAAGACCAGCTTTTGATTTACCCACGAACGACTTGGCGGGCAGCCACGGAGTATGTGGTGCAGGGAAGGCCAAATAAAGAAAAAACGGTGAGGCAGACGAGGTCTTGTCTTGTGACTGAATCACCTCACAGGCTTCTTCTGTAAATCTTGGCAAGACATCTTGAAGCTCTAGATTCGGTGCAATGCCACCCGCTCGCCAAAACTCCCCTTGGATTGGAGACCATCCCTCGGTGTAATGATCTTCGATAGTCGCTGTTGGTGGCTCTACCGCTCGATCATCGCGAATATAGAAATAGGGAGGAATATCCGTGGAGGCTCTAATGCCGAAAAAACGATCAAAGCCGCAATCAATGGGACCGCCTGGCAGTGGTGCGTCGTAACCATTTTCATTAAATCCGAGATGCCACTTACCAACCATAGCTGTGGTGTAACCAGCATCCCGGAGCATGGTGGCTAAGGTAGCTTGCCCAGGTTCGATCACCGCCTGCCGCGGCCATTTTTTTACATCCGCTCGAAAAGGATAACGCCCGGTCAATAAACCATACCGCGATAAGTGACACAAAGGCCCTGGGGCGTGAGCATCCGTAAACCTCATCCCTTCGCGAGCGAGTGTGTCAAAGTTCGGTGTGGGAATTTGAGATGATGCGTTGTAGCACTTTGGATCTCCGTATCCCATGTCGTCGACCATGATCAACACAATGTTTGGCTTGGAAGCTTCTGCAAACGCTAAATTCGAAAGCAATACACATGGTGCCAAATAAAGAAACCGAAGCAGTCGTAAGAAACGCATCATGGGTACTCTCTCAGCTAATGATTGGTAGCCGGTTAAAACCTTTACATGGAATGCCAAGAATTGGCTTAACGCAGGCTAGAAGAGTCAACAACTATCGCAGCTCATCAGAAAAAGGATCCGAAAATTCAGTTATATTTCGTCTTTAAAGTGTTACTTTTTGGGGTTCCGCTACATCCATCGTCATCCAGCAAAAGACTCAGCGGACAGGTACTCAAAGATTTGATTGAACACCTGTCGATTTTGTGAACGCATTTGATCACATCGCTGCAAAACCACTCGGTAATCAATTTCGTTCATGAGGAAGGCAAGCAAGTGTCTTTGGTCATCTTGCTCCGGAATTTCATGACGAGCAATTGTGTTCATCAGACGAAGATTACCTTCGACTCTTCGAAGAAAGCGGTAACCCTCCATAAGAATTTCTGCCTGCTCCTTTTTAATGCAACCGGCATCGGCCAGAGCGTCCAAAGAAGCTGTGGTTCCCACTCGACGAACATCGGGTAACTCTCGGAGGTATCGCAGAGTTAACGTTTGCGCGACGAACTCAACATCTACCGTCCCGCCCAGCCCGCGTTTTAGATTATCAGGCTGTGCGGTCTGCTCCATCCGGTGCCGCATTTCACGGATTTTATCGGCCATCTGGGGTTCCCACGCTATGCCGCATAGTAACTCGTGAATCCGCTCATCCAAACGTTGACGCAAGGAGTATGGACCGGATATCGCTCGTGCCTTACACAGAGCCAACCACTGCCAAAGCGGTGTTTTATTATTTTGAAACCGAGATAAGAAGGCATCAACTTGCATTGCCCAAGCCCCCTCCTCGCCACTGTCTCGCAGTCGCGAGTCCAGTTCATATAGTCGCGGCAGTTCGGACGAATCGTTGACTCGATCAATGATTCGTCTCGCCATCTGATTGAAAAACTGCTGGTTCGTTAACGTAGCAAAATGGCCACCGGGCCTTCGTTGAGTCTGACCCTCGTTTTGGTAGAGAAAAACAGCGTCGAGATCGCTGTGATAATTTGGCTCTCTCGCGCCCAACTTACCCATAGCGAGAATCAAGAATTCGGAACGGACACCGTTTTCATCAACCGGATCTCCGTACTGCATCGCAAGAAATTCTTGCTCATACTCCGCCACACGTCGTAAACAAGACTCGGCAGTGTCACCGATTGCCTGATGGATCGCCTCAAGAGAATCCTTGCCGAGGATGTCTCTAACGCCAATCATTAAATGAGAACTGCTCTTAAAACTATGTAAAATCAATTCGATTTCAACAGCACCACGACAAAGCTCAAGCGAATGCGCATCGAGTCGAGCTGTCGTTGGCAATCGATTCATCAATAATGAATCGACCAATTCGTCAATCATCCCCGGACTATTGGTCAGAATACCTGCTAGGTAGGGAGTTGCTGCGCAAAGCCTAAGCATCAACTGCATCGTTGGCTGACTACTTGCCATTAACTCCCATAAGGTTGCTTTCGCTCCTAGCGAATCGGTCACCTGTACAAGAGAACTGAGTGTCTTGTCCGGAGACGGCGTACTGGCAATTGCCGTTAGGAGGGATGGAGCAATTGAGGCAAAAAAATGTCGGCAGCGATGCGGGCTGAGGAACGAGACATTCTCGACGCTAAGAGCATGTAAATGTTCCATCATTTTAGCTGCATCATTGAGTCCATGCTGAGCAGCGACCCATTCGATCATCTGCTGACTTGGCTCTGGATCTAACAGCAACTCTGTCTCAATAGCTACCTCTTGTGCATTATCAGGTGCATCTAGCATCAAGTGATTGATGGCTTCTCGATTTCGACCGAAGGTGTTTTGCAATAAATTTTGAAAGCGTGCTAAATCCCCGTCCCCTGTCTTGTCGTCTCTAATTCCGAGAAACCAGGCCAGGCGAATTTGTTCGTCGGCACTTTCAGGCAACACTTTTCCTGAACGATCAAACATCAGTGCAATTTGATTTTGCAGTCGCCCTAGTCTCGCGTAACTTTCTGAAAAAAGCATTGACTCCTGATGCGTTAGACAACCGGATCGCTGCAGCGACCCTATCGCCTCATAGGTATTACTTTTTCTTACTTCTGAAATTGCTCCGCCGTGCAGAAGCTGAAGAAACTGAACGGTAAGTTCGAGATCATGCTTTCCACCTGGTGAATCGGTCAAGTCACTATTCAAAAGTGAAGTTTGCTCGACTCGTTTCTCCAGCTTTCGGCGGATTGTACGAGTTTCACCAAGCTCAACCCGACTCATGAACTGTTGATAAATCCAGGGCTCCAGTCTTGCCAACAGTGCATTGCACAAGTTGACCGAACCTGCCACCCCGCGAGCCTTCACAAAGCTCAAACGCTGCCAAGTTCGTCCTGCAGTCTCGTAGATTCTAATCGCCTCGCGGAAACTACAGATGTGAACCCCAACCTCTGACCGAGGGCCCTCTCGCAGATCAACATCCAGTCCCGTTGTCCGAGTTGGGTCTCCCCTAAGTAGGCCAACTAACTCGTCCACTAATGTGCTGTAAAAGTCTCGGTGCCACACATTGTGATTATCGATCGAGTCATAAACGAAAACCAATTTTAGCGGTGAGTTGTAACTCATCTCATTCCCACCGAGGTTTCCGAGCCCAATGACAGCCACCTCAGCAACAGAACCATCTGGTCTTTGAGGTTCTCCGCGACGGTCAATCAGTCGTCGCATCACAAACTGCAACCCGACCTCGATCATGGCATCGGCGATCGCCGACAAATATCGCCCCACTTTCTCCGGGGACAATCGATCAACGAACTCAGCGTAAGCTACTCGCGTCGTCTGCTGGATATAAAAACGGTGGATCAAAGTCGATGCTCGACTTAGTTGCTCGACACCATCGAGCAGGTTAGCCAAATCCTGAATTAGCTCCTCGCGAGATTGGGGCTCACCCTGTGTAGCCAGAATCCAGAGGAAAACATCGGGATCAGCAATAAATCGGTTGGTAAGAGTTTCACTCATTACCATCAATCGAAGCAAATCGCCCAAGCTTTTTGGAGTCTCGACGAACACTTGGATCCACCGCGCGGCGGAATCATTAGCCTCAAGAAATCGAGTGATTCGGGCAAGTGCGAGATCAGGGTCAATTGCTTGCCGAAGCTCACCAGAAAACTTCGAAACAAACACGTCCGCCTGCGAAGTACTTTCTAATAATCTCGCAAGTCGCTGAGAGTGCGTTCGGGACTGCTCTTCATCCAACCACTCAATTCCCTCCATCCAAGAGAACTGAGATTCAGATTCATGATGTGATTGGTGAACATCCATAATGAACCGAATATTTTGAGGTTAATCGAGTCAACAAAAGGGGGATTACCTAACTCTCTTGCCACCGGACATGACTTTTCTCAGATTCCCAGTCGCACGAATCACGAGATCCCAGAATCTGACCAGAGGCATTGCTCCCATTGTGCCAAATGTACACCCCTCTTGGCCATCGCCAGTTGGAATGACCAATGACTATTTTCAAAGGTAAGTTGCGGCAATAGCACGCAGATAAATCCCCTTCTCGAAAACGGTTCGCTGCAATCGCATCTTTTCACCAGAACATCGCGGTACCGATTGGATCCTCCACCCCTAGTTTCTCGGGCAATCCTCATGGACTTAAGCAGCGATTGGATGACGAGAAAAAAGAACGAATCGGATAGAAGCGGAGTGATTTAGCCAATCAAAACTAGCCAACGTGGGCTGCTGGCAGAATCTTTCATGCAAATAGTCTCCTAAAAATGCATGACGACTCCGAACGTAACCTACTGTTTGACACGGGGCACCAAGTAACCAGTTTTTATCGCTCGCTCAGCGATGACTGGTTTCGACGCATGTGTGTTTTTATCAACACACATGTGGTGTTTAGACAACACGCGGGGGAACGCGTTAGCCTTACCAATTCTCGCAAACTATTTGTCAGTAACGACTTTCATGATCTCAAGCTATTCCTCCCCTCACTTTGGCATCAAACCTGCTACGAAGTCCCCTGATCAGGTGGATCGATTCGCCACGGGTGTTCAGGACCAGTCGATGGAAAAAAAATTAAACCGACGCAGCCTCAGGGATGATGCGTTTGACGCTGAAGAGTCGGTATCTCGACGCAATCGCGTGATGGGACAAGACTTTGTTGATCAACTTGACGAGGACCTTTTTCAAGACAACGAAAAAAATGCTCAGCGAGATGAATTGCATGGCGATCCCTCGGAGGATCCCGTCCGAATGTACCTCATGCAGATGGGGCAGATCCCGCTGCTGAGCCGCGAACAAGAAATCGCCGCTGCTCAACAAATCGAATGCACTCGAGACCGCTATCGACATTCGATGCTTGCCACGGATTATATGCTGCAAGCGTCGCTTAAGTTACTCGAACAGGTACGCGATAAAAAGCTTCGCCTTGATCGGACGATTGAGGTATCGGTAACGAATGCCTCAGAAAAAAAAGCGATTATGAGGAGAATCGTTCCCAACTGCATTACTCTACTCAAT
>Ga0181563_10004994_pt1 | contig 12259 bp, 9 predicted proteins | sample 011ome_25_FD_133759 | JGI IMG/M metagenome (GOLD analysis project Ga0181563, IMG submission 133759) | Coastal salt marsh microbial communities from the Groves Creek Marsh, Skidaway Island, Georgia - 011512CT metaG (megahit assembly) | ecosystem: Environmental > Aquatic > Marine > Intertidal zone... | reverse complement strand
TTCGCCGAGGCGAAAAGATCGAATCGGACTTGCGAAAATCGCCGCTAACGCCCTCGCTCCCGTCTCCGTCCTGTCCGTCCATCCGCAGGCTGAGTACCTGAAGAAGCAGACGCCCGCCGCCATCACCAAGATCGTCGGCCGCCAGATTTTCGACTCCCGCGGCAACCCCACGGTCGAGGCGGACGTCTACACGCACAAGGGCATGTTCCGCGCTATGACCCCCTCCGGCGCCTCCACGGGCATCCACGAGGCTGTCGAGCTCCGCGACGGCGACAAGGCCAAGTACGTCCCCAGCCCGTTTCTCGCGTGACCCGCGGTCTGTCTCGCTTCCGATGCGTCCCGAGCACGCGTTTCCGCCGTTGACAGGTCCCCGGGCACGTCGCGGCGCCCCCGCCGCGCCGGTTCCCGGCGCGTTCGATCGTCGTCGGTTCGCTGTCGCACCGCGTTTCTAGGCACGCGTTTTCTGGCGAAACCGACGACAGACGAAACCGGATTTTTCCTTTCCGGTATCCGCGTCTTCGCCTCTCGCGCGCGTCCGCTCACCTCTCCGCTCCCCTCCACCGATCTCGCATCACCCCCCTAAACAGGTGGATGGGCAAGGGCGTCACGAAGGCTGTCGAGAACGTCAACACCATCATCGCGCCCGCGCTCGTGGGCAAGGACCCCACGGACCAGAAGGCGATCGACGACCTCATGATCGAGCTCGACGGCACGAAGAACAAGGGCAAGCTCGGCGCCAACGCGATCCTCGCGGTGTCCATGGCTGTCTCCAAGGCTGGCGCCGCGGAGAAGGGCGTGCCCCTGTACAAGCACATCGCGGACCTCGCCGGCAACGGCAAGCTCGTGCTCCCCGTGCCCGCGTTCAACGTGATCAACGGCGGGTCGCACGCGGGCAACAAGCTCGCCATGCAGGAGTTCATGATCCTCCCCGTCGGCGCGTCCACGTTCGCCGAGGCGATGCGCATGGGCTCCGAGGTGTACCACAACCTGAAGACCGTGATCAAGGCGAAGTACGGCCAGGACGCGTGCAACGTCGGCGACGAGGGCGGGTTCGCGCCTAACATCCAGGAGAACAAGGAGGGCCTCGAGCTGCTCAAGGAGGCGATCGAGAAAGCCGGGTACACCGGTAAGATCAAGATTGGCATGGACGTCGCCGCCGCCGAGTTTTACACCGAGGACAAGATGTACGATCTGGACTTCAAGACGGAGAACAACGACGGTTCGATGAAGAAGTCCGGCGAGGAGATGATCGAGATGTACAAGGAGTTCTGCTCCGAGTACCCCATCGTCTCCATCGAGGACCCCTTCGACCAGGACGACTTCGAGAACACCGGGCTCCTGACCGGCGCGGGCGTGTGCCAAGTCGTGGGCGACGACCTGCTCGTCACCAACCCCGAGCGCGTCGCCACCGCCATCGAGGCTAAGGCGTGCAACGCGCTGCTGCTCAAGGTGAACCAGATCGGCTCCATCTCCGAGGCGATCGAGGCGGTGCGCATGTCCAAGAAGGCGGGCTGGGGCGTCATGGCGTCCCACCGCTCGGGCGAAACCGAGGATTCCTACATTGCGGATCTCGCCGTGGGCCTCGCCACCGGCCAGATCAAGACCGGCGCGCCCTGCCGCTCCGAGCGTCTGTCCAAGTACAACCAGCTGCTGCGCATCGAGGAGGAGCTCGGCGCGGATGCCGTGTACGCGGGCGAGACCTACCGCCACATCGGCTGGTAAGCGGCGAACAGCTTTTCGTTCACGCGCTTTTCGCGCGTTGTGGAACTTGGGGAGTGAAGGGCGCGTAGCAGAGACGACGGAGAAAAAAAAGCGGGACGAGAGGGAGCGCCCGCGGTGACGGGCGCGTCGACGCTCGAGAGAGCGTCGACGCCTCGCGACATTTATATTACGCGAGTCACCGTTCAAAGTTTCGGTCGGCGTGCTCGCGCTCGACGGAAACGCGTGTTTCTTTTCGCCGCGTCCCCGAGGATCGCTCGGACCGACCTTTGGCTGCCTCGAAAAAATCTGCGCGCCGAGGTGAAATCTGATTCTACGGACTATCCGAAACTCGTGTCTCTCGGACGTCCGCGACAACGAACCGCCACACCCGCCAGCGCACCGAGAGCCTTGGCCATGTGGCACCGCGACGTCTCCGCGTCTTCGGTGTACCACCGCTCCACGCACAGACGCGGTCGCGACCCCGTGTGCCTCGTGCGCAGGGCGCCGAACGCGCGGCGGGGGGACGAACCCGCGCGCGACGGTTCGCGGGAACGTCAACACATCCATCGTCGTCGTCCCGACGACTCGCCGCGACGCACGGCGAGTCATCCTCAGGTGACTCGAGAGACGGACCCTCGCACCGCGCCCTCTCACCAGCACCGAAGCGACGCGCGCGCCGACTCGCCGTCTCCGCGTGTTTTCAGACCGCACGCCGTCTCTCCCGACGACGCGCGCCGCCGCGAGGCGGACGCGGAAACCGCGGCGAGGCGCGAGTGGGACGCGTACTGGGAAGACCTGCACCGCCGTTCCCGAATCGGGCTCCTGCGCTCCGGGAACCTCTCCGGAACGGCCGCGCGGAGGCGGTTCGGGCCGCCGCTCACGCTGGGCGAGTGGGGGAGAGGATACGCGCGGCGGGATGCGTGGTCGCCGCTCGTGCCGGGAACGGGCGCGGCGCGGACGAGCGCGTCGGCCGACGCGCTCGCCGCGCTCCGCGAAGAGCCGGGCGGCTTTTTTTCAGACCAAGACGTTTTTTCCTCCGATGAAGACGGCGACGACGACGGAGAGGTTTTCCCCGCGTTGTCGCCGCACAGACGCGGCGTGTCTCCCCGGACGTTGCGGCGCATTCCGTCCGTGTCGTACGGCACGGACGGAATAAAAGACTTTTCGTCGGACGCGGCGGCTCGTCGCGGCGCGCGAACGAAACGGCGCGCGTTCGAGTTCGACTCGGAGTGCGCGGTGTGTCTCTGCGAGTTCGTCCCGGGAGAGCTGCTCGCGCGCCTGCCCGCGTGCGCGCACCTGTTCCACCGCGCGTGCGTCGAGCGGTGGCTGTGCACCAGCCGCGAGTGCCCGAAGTGCCGCACCGCGGTGGCGAGCGTCGGGGAGAAGGAAGGAGACGCGGGGGACGCGTCGTTGGACGACGACGCGAAAACGAACGAGGGGGTGATTGTCGTGGCGTGCACGCCGGAGCGGTTTTCGTCGCTCTTGCTGTGAGTTCGCATATGTACCGGCTGCAAACGTACCGTAGGAGTTTTTAGTCTGATGTGAGAGGCGCCTTCTTTTTATGAGAATAGGAGTTGCATCGAGCGTTTTTCCGGTTTCCGAAACCCGTCGAGCGGACGTTTCCCGCGCACCTCCCGCGCGCATCGAGTCTCCGAAAATGTCCGAAAATGGCCTCGAAAAGCCCGCGAAAAGACGGACTGAAGGGTCGCTGAGAGAAGACGAGCGGTCGCGTTCTGGGAGCACCCGAAAGCGCGTCATCGCCGCGCGCGCCAAACCGCGACGCGCACCACGCGCGTCTCCGAGCCCGCGCCGTCGCGCTCGAGGACCGCGACTCGAGCCGCGCCCGTCGCGAACCGCGCGGCGCGAGACGCGTGTCGGCGTCTCGTGACGGTCTCTCGCGCGCGCTCTAAAAGGTCACTTCACAATGTGCGCGGAAGCGGACGAAGGCGGACGGACAGGTTCGCCGCGGGGCTCGGACGCGGGTCGCACGCGCGACGGCGACACGCGCGCGGCGTCTCCCGAGACCCCACCTTGTCAGTCTGAGTCCACGTCGCGACGCGCGACGCGCTACGCCGCGCTTCGTCTGCAGGCGGAGGTTGTGCGGGCGTGGCGCGCCTGGGAAACGACTCGAGGGACGCGCGGACGGTGGAAGATGACGCTTCCCGAGCTGTACCTCGCGTACATCGCGGACACCGGCGAGGAGCTCCGGGACGCGTTGCTCCGCGTCGCGGGCGAGCCGCGCTCGAACCCGAACCGCAGGAACGTGCACGAGTTGCTCGCGGAGCATCTCGGCGACGTCGCCGCGGTGACGGCGGGACCGCCGGGACGCTTCGGCGAGAAGATGTTTCACGTGCACTTTTTCCGCGAAGACCGAGAAGCGCTTCTCGGCGGCGTCGCCGCCTCCTCGCCGACGCCGGAAACTCGTCTGTCATCCGAGCGGAGAACCCATACGGGAGAACCCCCCTTGGCCGATCACGCACGTCTCGTTTCCGTGCCTCCGACGGAGAAAACGCTCTGGTCCCCCGAGCCTAAAAGGCCGCGCGCGTCGTGGGGACCATAGGTAGATAATAACTGTGTCGTCATAAAGAATATCGGCAAAAAAAAAACGCGCAAAAATCGGACAAAAAAAAAATCAGTCGAGAAATCTTCCCGAGCGTTTTCCGCACTCGCCGGTTCGGGTCGCGCGCCTGAGTCACGAACCCCCGTTTCGCGCGACCGCAACACCAAGCATCACGATGTATCACCCTCTGTCTGTGTCGGTCGGAAACGTCGAACTGTGTGACGACAAAAAAAAATAGACGACTCATCAGACGACACGCGCGTTCACGTGTTGAACGCGCGCACTTGGTGCAGACGCGTTCGGTGCGGACGCGCTCTCGGCAGTTGCGATGGGCGCGTCGACAGAGGCGCCCGTCGTGGTGGAGGTGTCTGACGTCTCGCTCGAGCGCGGACCGAACGGCGAGCCCGCGAGCTCGTCGGGCCAGAGCCATCTGGCTTTTCGCGACGTCTGTTTCGAGATTGCCGTGCGCAAGGGCCGGACGGGGGAGAAGGAGAGGAAAACGATCCTGTCCTCGATCAGCGGCGTGTTCGCCTCCGGGAGCATGGTCGCGCTCATCGGCCCGAGCGGGTGCGGCAAGACCACGCTCCTGGACATCATCGCCGGGAAAAAGACTGCCCCGCACAGGGGGGAGGTTTTTCTAAACGGGCGCCCCCGGAACCGACAGTTCTCGCGCATCACGTCGTACGTCCCGCAGCAGGACGTGATGCCCTCGTACTGCACTGTTTCCGAGGTGGTGGAGTTCAACCATAGGCTGCGGGTCGATTTATCCCACCTGGGACCCGAGGAGACCGCGGAGCGTCGACGCGTCTGCGATGAGGTCCTGTCGAATTTCGGTCTGTTCGGGGTGAAGGACCAGATCATCGGCGACGCCTACATGCGCGGGATCAGCGGGGGCCAGAAGCGACGCACGACACTCGCTCGAGGATTCGTGGGCGGGGCGCAGATCGTGTTCGCGGACGAGCCTACGTCTGGCTTGTCCGCCACGGACGCGGAGCTGTGCGTGCGCGCGATGCGCTCGGCGAGCGAGGGCAAGGGCGTGACGTTCGTTGTGGTGATTCACCAGCAGCGCGTGGAGGTGGGCGCCATGTTCGACCACCTCGTGCTGATGACCTCCAACCCCGGGCGCGCGGTGTACAACGGCCCGTTCGCGGATGCGGCGCAGTATTTCGCGGACGCGGGTCACCCGCCCCCCAAGGCGAGCAACCCCACGGACTTCTACCTGGACATCATCACGCCGGACGTCCCGGGGAATAAAGCGGATTTCTTCGCCGAGCGGTACCTGGAAGGGCAGGCGAAAACCGTGTCTCGCGCCGTGGAGGCCTGCTTGGCCGCGGGGGGCAAGGATCCGATGCAGACGATCCAGGTGGCGGCGATGCGCGCGGGCGCGACGAATCTCGGTTCCGAACGGCACATGAGCGTCCACTCCGTGAGCATGGGCACGCAGATCGCGACGTTATTCAAGCGGCGCGTGACGCTGACGCTGCGCGACAAACGGCAGCTCAAGACGCGGTTCGGCACGGCTAGTGTGCAGGGTTTGATCATCGGGCTGGCGTTTTTCAACATCAGCGACAAGCTGCCGGTGCAGCAGCTCTCCTTTCTGTTCATGCTCCTGCAGATCGGCGCGTTGTCCAACTTTTCCGTGATGCCCGAGATGATCGCGCAACGGTTGGTGTTCAAGTTCGAGAGCTCCGACGGGCTGTACAGCACGGTGGCGTCGTTCATCGTGGACACCGCCGTGAACAACACTCTGGCGGTCTGCGGCAACTTCCTGACGACGTGCATCATGTACGCGCTCAGCGGGCTGACGTGGTCGAACTTCGGGCAGCTGTACTTCTGGTCCTTCATCTGCTTCTTTGTGATGATGAACTTCTTCAAGATCATCGCCGCGGTGGCGCCGAGCCACGCGGAGTCGATGCAGGTGGCGATGCCCGGCCTCATGTTGTTCATCCTGTTCAACAACTTCTTCGTGAACCAAGCCACCGCGCCGGTGTTCATGCGCTGGGCGCTGTACATCTCGCCGATGGCGTGGACCATCGAGCAAATCATCACCGGCTTGTACCCCGCAAACGACGACATCAGGGCGCTCTACGGGTACGACGACAGCTCCGCGCAGAGCGTGCGCGCGTTCATCGTGCTGCTGGTTGAGGCCATCGCGTTCCAGCTCATCGCCATCGTGTGCCTCGCGAAGCTGAACAAGATACAGAGGTGAAGACCACAAAAGGTGGATAACGCGCGAAGGTGTCCTCGAGACGCCCGCGACGAAACGCCAAACGCGAAACGCGCGCGAATACGATTAGAACAGCCGCGGAATAGCCGCAGATCTGTCATAGATACACGAGAGCAACGCGTACGGTCACTCTTTTCGTAGTCTAATGTCCGTCGTTTTCGAAACCGCGACGTGCTCGTTCGGTCACCCGTCACGTCTCACGCGCTGCCGCACGTCTCACGCTCGCGTCGTCAAGAAAAAGGAAAGCTACCTCGCCTTGCGTTTCGCGCCCGTCGTCTTCGCCGCGTTCGCCTTCGGCTTTTTGGATCTCGCCGCCTCGGCGAAAATCGCGCGCTCCACCTCGCGAGGCGACACCCCGACCTTCTTCGCCTTCGCACGCGTCACCTCCACGAGCGCCTGGAGCCTGGGCATGGAGTACATCTGCGACGACGTCGCCTGCGGCAGGGCCACGGCGATGAGCTCATCGGACATCATGGGGATGGACGCCGTGGCCGCCGCGAGCACCGCACTCGCCGTCGCCGGGCCGATCCCTTTAAGGCGGACGAGAGGCTCCAAACACGCGGCGAGCCAGTTTTCGTTTTCTCCTCCGTCTCCGGAAGCCTTCGCGAACCTCGCGAGCGCCTCGCCCGTGGCCTTCCCGGCGGTCGCCTCGGTGTGCGCCCGCGCGAAGTTCAGCAGGTTGGGGCGAAACTTGCCCCGCGCGAGTTTCCACGCCACCACGCGGACCAGCTCCTCGGCGGTGAGGCGGCTCGGGTCGCGCGCGCGAATCGCGTCGCCGAGCGTTCCCCAGAACCACGCGTCGAGTTCCAGGAGTTTGGGATCGTTCAGCGCCGCGAGCCGGGCGGGGTACGCGTCCAGAGCCTTTCTCCACTCCGCCGGGTCGTCGCTGTTCCACAGCCGCCTCGTGTCGACCGTCGCCGTGGGAGGCATGTCGCCGTCGCTCGTCTCGCGCTCCTCGCACCTCCTCTACTGCGCGGCGGTGTATTGGCTCCGCTGCAAAAACTTCGCGACTTCGCCGCGGACCATGTCAACCTTGTCCGGTTGCACGAGCAGGTGCGTGTCGTCCAGGTCCTGGATCACGAACCGCTCGGAGGGGAGCTGCTCGTCGTTTAGGTGGAGGATGAACACCTTCGTGGGGATGTCGCACTCGAGAAGCGTGCCGTGCACCGCGCTCACCATCCGCGCGATGCGAACATTGCCGCCCGGGGCGAGATCGCCGGCTCATTATTTTGCCATGACTCAAACGAAAGTTCGACTCGATCAGCGCGCTCTCTGAGCGATCCGCTCACCGAAATATTGAAATTTTTGGCAGCCGTCGAGCGCTTGACAGAGCACGCCATTCGAGGGTGCGCGTCCGCAGGAGCGCAGGTCGAGGTCTCGGGTGCGCCATGGCGCGGCGCGGCGAGACGGGTGACGACCCCGCGAGCACGATGTCTGCCGGAGGGTCGCACGGCGAGTCCACCGGCGCGACCGGGCTGTACAACGTGAGCAACACGTGTTACTTGAACTCCGTGCTGCAGGCTTTGAGTCACGTGAGGGAGTTCCGCGAGTGCTTGCTGAGCGACGAGGCGGGGGTGAGCCTGTACGCCGCGGGTCCAGGGCGCGGGCGCTCGCCCGGGCGAACGCCCGTCCCGACGCCCGCGGAGGAGATCTTGTCCTTCCCCGGATTCAAGAAGAAGCGCAAACGCAAGAAAGGAGACAACGGAGACGAAGAAGAGGAGACCACGGTGGTCCCTGTGTGTACGTGCCACCCTCCCGCATCCCGCCGCTCGCGGTCCGCGGACTTTGGCGCGGGAGACCGCGACGTGACGACCGAGACGCGTCGATCGATGCCGCGCGCCGCGCGTTTTTCCACGCGAGCGCGATGAAGACACATCGGCGCGCGCGCGACCGCGCGCGGCCTCGCGCGCCGGCTCACCCTTCCCCCGCGCTTCGCTTCGAGCGCGCGCGCCACGCGATTGTGTCACATGGTTTTATATTTTCTCCTGCCCTTTCGTGACTGACCGTGGCCACCCCCGTCCGACGCAGTGCGACCGCCCGCGATGACCCGAACGGGCAGGGCGAACATCGCGGACGCGGACCACGCGAGCCTCGGAGGTCGGTATCGCTTCGATCTCTCCCCCGATACCTGGGCGCGTCCCCCCCGTCGCCGCCACGCGCGAGGACACGGAGCCAGGTCTTTCTCCGAACTCGCACCGCGCGCGCGTTCCCGCGCCGAAAACCGCCGCCCACGCGCCTCGCCGTTTCACTGACGCCGAAAACCTCACCCTCGTCCATCCGACGCGCAGGCGAGCTTCGCGCGGTGCTTCGCACGCTCTGGTCGGGCGAGTACGCGGCGTTTCCGGTACGTCCGTCGAGCGGTCTGCTCGACCCCGCGCCCGTGAGCCGGTCCCGCGCGCCCCGCCGGCCGCGCCGCGCGCAGATCTCGCGCCTCCCTCGCGTCTCGCCGCCGCCCGACTTTTCGGCGTTTCAACCGGCGGCGGCATCCCTTTCGCGATCGAAAAACGCGAACGCGTTTTCTTCCCGGAACGACGCCGTGCGCCTCCCGCGCGCGATGCCTTCCCGACCACGTTCTCACCGCTTCTCTTTACGCGACACCGACACGCGAATACCCACGCGAATATTCACCGACGACACCGACGACGCGCCTCCCGAACGCAGCCGTACCAACTTCTGCGCGCGGTGTGGACGTTGGTGCCTTCGTTCGCGGGGAACCAGCAGCAGGACGCGCACGAGTTCACGCGGTTCCTGCTCGAGCGGCTGCGATCGGAGTTCGTGCGCGGCGACGCGCTCGCCGAGAAAGCGCGGCGCGCAGCGAGCCTCAGCCTGAGCGCGGGCGCGAAGGACCCGCTCCGCCGGAACGTCACGCCGCGCGGCCGCGAGCACGGGGAGGAGGGCAGCGTGATGCACGAGCTGGGCATCCCGAACCCCATCCGGCGGTCGCGCAGCGCGCGCGCCGGCCAGCGCGTGGGCGGGAAGTGGACGGACTCGCCGGGCTCCATCTCGCCCAGCGGCGCGTCCGGGGACGCGTCTCCGGGCGCGTACACACCGCGCGGGGCGGCGTCCCCGACGGCCATCGCCGCGGGGCTCACGGCGGCGGCGATGCGGGGCGCGGCGGGGGAGGCGGAGGCGGGCGAGGAGGGCGGGTTCATGATTGTCTCGCGCTGGGGCGCGGTGCGGCACAAGCTCGGGTGCTCGTGCCGCCCTTGCAAGTCGCGGCGCAAGGCGGAGGGGGGCGACGCGCCCGGGCCGGATGCGCACGCGCTACCGGGCGTCCCCGCGGACGGGGGCGGGTTCCCGGGCGTGGCCCTGCCCCGCGCGCAGGCGGAGGCGCTCCTGGCGGCGTCGGCGAGTCCGCGCGCGCCCGGCGCCGGATCGGAAGAAGAGACGCCGCTCGAGACGCGGACGCTCTTTCAGACGCCGCTCTTTCAGGAGAAGACGCTCGCGCGCGCGCGCGACGCGAAACGCGAACCGAAAGACAGCTCTCCGACGTCTCCGACGTCACCGACGCTCGCGAGCGACGTGACGGACGTGACGCGCCAAAAAAGTCAAAGTCGCGCGAACGACGCCGACGCGAACGACGCCGACGCGAAGGACGCGTCCCAGACGCCGTCCCAAACGCTGGACGGCGCGGGGCTCCCCACCGACCCGGTGTGGCGCCTGTTCGGCGGGATGGCGCTGAGCCGCATCTGCTGCACGCGGTGCGGGCACGCCAGCACGCGGCGCGAGCCGTTCCTGGACATATCCCTGCCCATCCCCACGGCGTGCTCGTCCCCGCTCTCGTCCCCGCGGGGCGATCGCGGCGACCGCCGCGACTCGGCGGGCGCGTCGTCGCCCCGCGCGCCGACGGGCGAAAAAGCGCGCGAACGCGTCACGCTGCAGCAGTGCCTCGCCGCGCACACGCGCGACGAGACGCTCGCCGGCCAGGGCGCTCGGTTCTACTGCGAGCGGTGCGGGGACGTGGGGGGTGCGACGAAGCAGAACAAGCTGCAGACGCTCCCGCCCGTGCTCTGCCTGCACCTCAAGCGGTTCACCTGGCGCGGCTCGGGCGCGCGCTCCAAGCTGGACGCGCACGTCGAGTTCCCGCTGCACTCGCTCGACTTGACGCCGTACATGGAGACGGCGGATGGCGAGGGCGCGCCCGGGCCGCGACTGGGGCGCGCCGCCGCGGAGACCGCGGCGGCGGCCGCGGAGGCGGCCGCGGAGATGGCGGACATGGCCTCGGAGATGGCGGAGGGCGCCGTGAAGCGCCCCCGGCGCGCGAGCTCCGGCGCGAGCGCCTTCGGCGAGGCGGCGGCGGCGAAGGCGGCGGCGGCGGGGCGCGCGGCGGCGCAGGCGCGCGAGGCGGCGGCGATGGCCATGGCGACCTGGATCGACGCCGACGAGGGCGGGAGCAAGCGTGACGAGGCCGCACACATGTACGACCTCGCGGCCGCCGTCGTGCACCACGGCGCCGGCGCCGGATCGGGGCACTACACCGTGTTCGCGCGCGAGGGCGACGCCGAGGATGACGAAAACGACGAAACCGAAACCGAAACCGAAAAGCGCGACGGCGTCTGGGCGCAGTTCAACGACGACAAGGTGATCGCCGCCGACCCGGAGGAGGTGCGAAACGCCGGCGGGTACCTGTTCTTCTACACGCGCCGCGAGACGCGGCGCGAGCGCTCGCGGAACCCGCGCGGCGCTCCCGGGGAGGGGGCGAAGGGGAAAGGGGGAAAGGGGAAGCGGTAGGCGGTTTTGACCAGACGCATTTTCACCAGAGCGTTTCGAAGCGTGCGTGGACACGAAAGCACGAGTCGCGGCGCACCCGACTTTTATATTCTGTTTCGCTTCCGTGAAAGCGTGGCGCTCACGAAAAGGACACGTCACACTCCTAGACCGCACCGCCACGCGAGGATGGTGCCCGACGTCGCCGCGCGCGTGGCGCCCGCGCGCCCCGCGGATGGTTACGGTCGGGCGCGCGTCGCGCCGCTCCGCTCCGCGACGTGCCGCGGCGTCGCCGTCACCGCGCGCGCGTCGACGTCGGGTTCATCTGCGCCCGAACCGGCGCCCGGTGCCGTCGTCCGCGCGGTGTTGGGCGCGGACGACAAGGCGTGGACGCACATCGTGAGCTCACCCGAGGGCCGCGAGATGGTGGAAATGCGTCCGCGCGCGCTGACGATGCGTCTGCTCGCGCTTCGCGACGCGCTCACGTCCATCTCGCGGACGCATGACCTCGACGTCGCTGGCATGGTGATGGAGCAGCCGTCGCTCGCCACCCTCCCCGGGGACGCCGGCGACGCCGTGCGGCGCGCGTGGCGCGTCCTCGAGGCCACCTTTCCGGAGGTGGACCTCGCCGAGCGCGCGCAGGCGTGCCCCTGCGCGTTCGCGCACGTCCTCCGGCGGAGCGTCGACCTCGTACGCGAAGACGCCGAGGGCGAAGACGCCGCCGCCGACGACGTCGAGAGGCGGCTCGGCTCGACGCTCCGCGGCTGGCTCCGCGGCGACGCGTGGTTCGGCGTGTTCTCCTCGTGCGTCGGCAGCGAGTGGGGCTACCTGCGCACGATGTCCGCGTACGCCACGAAGTCCGTCGAGGGCACCACGCTCGAGTCCTTCCGCAAGGGAAGCGCGTACAAGGCGAAGAACAAGCAGCTGCGGCCGCTGACCAGCCACATCCGCGAGCCCGTCAGAGCCGCGCCGAAAGCCGCGCCGAAAGCCGACGCGTCGCGAGGTTCGGCGAGGTAAGTCTTTAGAGTCGCGCCGCGTCGTCTCGCTGTCATACGTAGTCTACG
>Ga0181563_10004986_pt1 | contig 12275 bp, 12 predicted proteins | sample 011ome_25_FD_133759 | JGI IMG/M metagenome (GOLD analysis project Ga0181563, IMG submission 133759) | Coastal salt marsh microbial communities from the Groves Creek Marsh, Skidaway Island, Georgia - 011512CT metaG (megahit assembly) | ecosystem: Environmental > Aquatic > Marine > Intertidal... | reverse complement strand
TGTAACACCGGTAAGCACATTAGAAGTAATACCTGTGTAAGATATTTCTTCCGTTCCAATTTGTATAAAGTTTGTACCTGATGTTGGAAACTGAGCAGAGTCTGTTAATTCAATACCTGTTGTTTGTGAATCGTTGATGGTGCTTACTAAAGTTGTTTGTGCATTTCCAAGCGCTTCACCACCCCAAGATCCTAGCCCCCAGCCTAAAGCGGGAGTTTGTTCTGCTGCACCTACAGGATAATAATGTCTAACGCGAATACCACCCGATGCGGTTGCACCTGCACCTGTTTCTGCACTTGGCATGGTAATGGTTAAAGTCGTTGTTGTTGGCACAGAAGTGACCATAAATTTTTTATCATCAAAATCAGAGGCGGTATAATCTGAACCAGTAATCGCCGTAAAGTTATCTAATAAAATAATATCTTTAACATTAATATTGTGAGATGTAGAAAATGTAATGGTAACAGAAGTTGATCCGTTCGTTGTTGTAAAAGCGTTAGTTAAAGTATTTGTCGACTTAATTGGGTGAATATCATAAAAGATACCACCGTTATATGCATATAAAATTCTGTTTGTGCCTAGAATAGCAAACTTACTTCCAGATTTATTGATAATGTGATGTGTTTTTCTTGATGCTCCCGTAAGTTTACTTTCTCCAAGTTGAGCCCAACCTCCTATTTTTTCAGGGGTATTGTATCTAAATCTGACATTATCACCATCAATCCATTGGCCTTCAGCACCTGTAGCTGTGACTTGTTTATTGAACCCAGGTAAAAATTGTATCTTTTGTAACATATTTCTCCATACCAATTTGGCGCCAAGGCAAACCTGTGGTGTGGTGGTGAGGCTTACCTTAGCATGTCGAAATTATATCACTTTTTAAACCAAGATGGAAGACCAAGATGTGGTCTCTTATCAAACTGATTTTCTTTTGAACCTTTTGTTTTGGCGTTGTTGTAGTGTAGAAAAACTTGTCCGCAATCGGTGCCTTTGAAAGCATCTCTCCAATGCTCTAAAATATTGCCTCTGTAAACTAACATATCTCCAGGTTTTAAATCGACTTTAATACCTTTTGAGTCTGATTTGACATACTGACCTTTACTATTAACCTTACCTTTTTTAGGATCTGGCTCAATGTAAATAGGCCATTTGTCTCCACCAAGGTTAAGTGTGGTAGATATCTCACAAGAAAACCTATCTTTGTGTTTATGTAAGACATCGCCTTTTTTATAAATTCTAGCATATGCATATGTTTCAATTAATTTAAGACCTGTCTGTTTTTCCATTACCGGTTTGACATCTTGTAACAATTGTTCCATTGCAATATCACCATAATGAGAATACGTTTCAGGTACCTGTTCATCATTCCATACTCCAAACTCAGTTGTAAAAGGTGAAATATATCTTTGATCAAACATAGTTCTTGCAACTTTTCTTTTTAATAAAAAATATTTGTAAACAAAATCAGCAATCTTTGGATCAATTGCTTTTTTAATTATTGTGTATCCAGACTTTTTAAAACTCATTTCTTTTTCCTTCCTTTTGTGACTGTCACTTGTTTTCTAATTGTATCTGTAATCATTCTTCTCACAGCTTGTAGATTAAAATGTACAAATCTAAAATCTTCTACTCCTGGATCAACAGTATATTGATGTTCTAGATATGCAGGAATAAAAATCATCGTACCTGGTTTTGGTTTATAATGAATCAAAGGTGAAGTTGGTGTTACATCCTCTGACTTCTTTTGTGGTAAGTCATTCATAAGTTTAGCTTGTCTTGGATCATGAAAAACTGGCATAGATGTTTTTTCACTACAACGTAAAAAATAAAAACCAGAGACATGGTTATCATAATGGATATGACCTTCATGATGTCCACCACCTTTATCTGCAAAATGTTGAACCCAAAATTCTGTCCAGAATAACTCGTAGCCAGATAAATCATAACCCATATGATCTAAAACATTCCAACTCGTTGCTCCAATATATTCTTGAAATTCTTTTAAATCAGGATCATTAATTAAAGATGTAGAATGGTGAGACATACCAACATCACCTAAACCTTTTTTCTTCCATTTTTTTTCTCTATCTTTAATTGCTTTTTGATTATTTTTTCTTGCTTGTTTAATATATTTCTCACAAACCTTATCTACATGATCTACCCACTCAGGTATTTCAATATGATAGATTGGTGTTTGAAAATAAAATGATGTTTGTAAATCGTCTGTTTTTGCCATGTTATCTAAATGGATATCCTAAATTCCAAATGACTAAAGAATATCTCGTTCCTTTCGTTACAGGTTTAACTCTATGCCACACAAATGATGGAAACACCACGATAGAGCCACGTGGTAATATTTCAGTACACGTTCTTGTAATGTTTGGGTCATCCATATTTCTAAATTGAAATTCGAGTTCACCGCCTTTATAATCTTTTGGATCTGATAAACAACACGTTACCGATAATTTTCTAATCTTACCATGTGTGCTTGGGTTATCTGGATTGTTGTATGCAGATTCCCAACTATCACAATGCCAATCATAAAATTGATTGAGTTTATATTTTGTAAATTGACAAGACTCAGAAAAATCCCAATTAAAATTCCATCCTGCATTAGCGTTTGCTTGATGCACATAAGGTTGTATTTCTTTGTAAACCCATCTGTCGTTCATCCATACAATATTTGAATCTCTTTTTTGTTTCAAATCTGCAATTTCTTTTTCGTCTAAATCTTTACCTTCTTTTTTCTTTCGTGTTTGACCACCGGTAAGTGCAAGCTGTTCTTGTTGTTGATTACCATATTGAATTAACTCATCACAAAATCGTGGAGTCAATGCTGATTTAAAAAACCAATAGTAATTCTGTAAATTCATACTTTTTATAAAAGATAAATATCAACTATTAACTAATTGTCAATGTTCCAGAAACTGTAAATGTAGCGACTTGGCAACCGCCTGGTGTAGAAGTAACTGTGTTAGTACATGGACTAACTGAGAAAGTTGTTCCGCTTGGAGCTCTTGCAATTACAATACCAGATCCACCTGATGCAGAACCGTTTGTTCCGTGTGCAGTTCCTCCACCGCCACCACCGCCAGTATTAGCAGTTCCAGCTGATCCTTGACCACCAGGTTGATTTCCGCCTGTTCCACCACCACCTGCTCCACCTGCGCCTTGTCCACCACCTCCGCCTCCAGCGTATGTGGTTGCTGATCCTGTAATTGCATTTGGTGCACCTGCACCACCTGCACCGTTTGGTCCATTACTTCCTGCCGCTGTAGCACCACCTCCGCCTCCAGCGTGAGCTGTAGGTCCTGGTATTGATCCCGTTCCTCCAGGATTACCTTGTGGCGGACTTACTGGTGGTGTGTTACCTGATCCTGCTCCATAAGTTCCAGCAGCACCACCTCCAGAACCCCCATCTGATGCTGTTCCTGTTGGTGATCCTCCTGGATTGTAAGCTCCTACACCTCCACCTGCTGAAGTAATTGAATCAAATGTTGAGTCGGAACCTTGAGCACCTGGTCCACCACCAGCTCCAACTGTAATTGTATAATCTCCACTTTCTAAAGTTAATGATGAACCTTGTAACGGACTTGGTCCATAACCTGAAGCTCTGTAACCTCCTGCACCTCCTCCACCTCTTGTTTGAGATGTTGGAGACTGTCCCCCAGGAATTGATCCAAATGAAAAACCACCTGCACCACCTCCTGCTACAACCATGTAATCTATACTAAATAATTTTTTCGGCCATGTTCCATTTTCTAATGCTGCTTTTTGAGATTGTAAACTCCATACACCACTTGCTTTTGATAATTCTTTTACGATAACGATACCAGAGCCGCCTGAGCCACCTGTTCTACAAGGTGCTGCCTTAACAGCTCCTCCACCGCCGCCACCAGTATTAGCTGTACCTGATCTACTCGCTGCTGATCCAGTTGATGAGCTTCCACCACCGCCAGTTCCTCCTGATGCTCCTGTGCCTCCTGGCGCGGGAACAGGTCCTGCTCCTCCAGCTCCACCACCTGCATAAACACCACAGTTAGTTAATGTCTCACCTGGAAAATATGGACTAAAATCTGTTCCTGCTCCACCAGCTCCGCCTGTAAAAGGTGATGCTCCATTTCCTCCAGGAGCAGAGTGTCCTCCGCCACCTGCTGCACCAGTACTAGCTGTTCCTGTTCCGCTTGGATTGCCTTCAGGTGGATCATAACTTCCTGCATTACCTGCTCCTGCAGGAATACTATCTCTTTGTCCTGGTCCACCACCAGATCCTCCTGGTTTACCAGCTCCATTTGGTGCGTCTTGACCACCAGCTCCACTTCCTCCACCTCCAGTAGATGAATAAGCTGTTCCACAAAGTGTGATTGATGAATCTGATCCGTCTGAACCTGCAACTTCTGATGGTCCTGATCCAGGACCTCCTCCACCTACTGTTGCTGGAACAGTTCCTTGTGCTGATAATCCTTGTAAAATTCTTGCTCCACCTGCTCCACCTCCACCACTTCGATAGTCACTACCACCTGCTCCACCACCACCTGCAACAATTAATGTATCAACAATTCTTGTGCCAGGTTGTAATGTAACATCGCCACTAGAAGTTTTAGATGTAACAGTACACTTACCAAAACTCGTTGGATTCTTCTTACCTACGATTCCACCGTTTAGTGAACTGGATCTGCTACGTGGCATTTAGGGGATCTCCTATGACCAGCTAGAGCCGTTCCAAGAATAAACTGTTGGTGTTTCCGCTGTGTCGTTTGATTTTGTTGCTTTCCAACCTGCAGTCTTTGGACTTGCTGTGTCTGCATTGTAAGCATCCTCATCCCAATAAATATTATAAAACCAGACAGGTGTTTCTTGACCATCGTCTGTTATTGTTGGGTAAGTTACTGGTGCTTGCCAATCGTCACTTGAATCTCTCGACCAAGACGCATAAGGTTGTGGTGAAATAAATTTACCATCATCGCCTGCATCTGGATCAAATCGAAATCCGATTCCTGCATATTGTTTTCTAAAATTATTGTTGTAAGACGTTTGCTTCCAGCTTCCGCCTTTGAAGAAATTAGCACACCAAGTTTCACCATCGACGTGCATATCATTATCCCCAAGGGTTCCACCATTAGCAGGAATGTCATTACCAACAACAACCACTCTTTCTACGATCTGATGTGTATCAGACGTAAAACCAGTTGGGTCTGTTTTTGACTTAAGTTCTGCAAAATGTGCCATCTTTTTTTCCTCCTAAAAATGGTTATATTTTATTTTGATACATTAGTCTATATCTTTTAACTTACAGTTAATGTACCTGAAACTGTAAATTTAGCTACCTTTGTTCCACCTGGTCCACACGCTATCGTGTTTGTACAAGGTGATACAGAAATTCCTGGACCTGCAGCAGCAGGTACTTTTATCAAAACAATACCAGATCCACCACTTTGTCCAACTGGTGATCCACCTTTACCTCCACCGCCACCACCAGTGTTAGCTACTCCTGCACCTGCAGATGGACCTGAGTCTCCTCCACCACCTGTTCCACCTGATCCATTAGCAGGAGATCCTCCTGGAGCACCACCTCCACCACCACCTGCAAATACTCCACAAGCACTTGCTCCAGCATTTGATCCATTTGCTATATAATAAGGTTGAGGTGCTGTTCCAAAAATAGGAGTTACACTTGTTCCGTCTCCTCCATCTCCACCTGCTCCAGGTGTACTTGTTGGTCCAGCATTTTCTCCAGAAGCTCCAGAACCTCCTCCGCCTCCAGCAGAGAAAGGAGAAGTTGCCGAATTACCACCAGGATTACCTTGAGGTGGTGATGTTGGAGGTGTATTTCCTGCACCTGCTCCTGTAGCGCCTCCTGTAGATGCGCCACCTCCACCTGATCCTCCTGCACCACCAGATGTTTCTGGTCCGTTATTGTCTCCACCGCCACCACCTCCAGCAGATACAGTGCCAAAGAAAGATGAATCACCACCACTATTACCCCGACTTCCAGGTGAACCAGGTGCTGCTCCTCCAGCACCAATAGTAACTGAATATGTTCCACTAGCAACAGAAATACAAGTTTGTGTTCTTAATCCTCCAGCACCACCTCCACCACCTTTTGGAGAAGCAGGAGAACCACCACCTCCACCTCCGCCAGCGACTACTAAATAATCTAAACTTACTCCACATCCACTATCTAAAATTCCTAAAGTCCCTGAAGCTGTAAAGCTTGCAATTTGTCCACCATCTGGTGCTGCGGATACTGATCCTACGCATCCTGGACTTGTTGAGAAAATAACTCCTGCACTTGATGGAGCTCTTACAATAACAATACCTGATCCTCCAGCAGAACCTTTTGAAGCTCCACCTGCACACGGTTGGTTTCCTAGACCAGCTCCACCTCCACCACCACCAGTATTGGCTGTTCCTGCGGTTGATGCTGTCGGAGTTGCAGGGGCTTGACCACCACTACCTCCACCACCTGCGCCACCTGTTCCAAAACTGCCACCGGGTGATCTATTACCTCCACCTCCACCACCAGCATAAGATGTACAAGAACCTGAAATTGCATTAGGCGCACCTGCTCCACCTGGACCACCTCCTGGTCCACCGTTACCTCCAGTAGCGGTTGCTCCACCACCTCCACCTGCTCCAAAATTTGCAGCGCTTGGTCCACTAGAGGTTCCTGTTCCTCCATCATTTCCTTGGGCGGGACTTACGGGAGGAGTATTTCCTGAACCTGCAACGTTTGTAAATCCTGGAGGATAAAATTCTGTTCCTATTGCACTTCCTCCACCACCTGATCCACCATCAACCGCAGCAGAAGTTGCTCCACCACCACCTCCACCACCTGCTGATGTAATTGTTGAAAATACTGAGTTTGATCCACAGCCACCTGTTGCACCAGCGTTACCTGGAAAAGAAGCATTTGTTCCTGCACCTCCAGCACCTACTGTAATTGAATAACTTCCTAAACTTAATTCTTGCGCTGTTCCTTGTAATGGACTCGGCCCATAACCCGAAGCACGATAACCTCCTGCTCCACCGCCGCCACCAGCAGATCCTGAAGCAGCAGATCCACCACCTCCACCACCAGCAACGACCATATAATCTATATTCACTAATCTCTTCGGCCATGTGCCATTATCTAATTCATCTAATTGTTCTGTTAAATTCCATACACCACTTGCTTTGTTTAATTCTTTTATAACGACAACTCCAGAGCCACCAGATTTTCCACTATTAGCAGCAGTTCCACCGCCACCTCCACCGCCGCCGGTGTTAGCTGATCCTGCTGTAGAACATCCTGGACTAGCATGAGGTGATCCTGTTCCGCCACCTCCAGCGCCTCCTGGTCCACCAATTCCATCTCCTGGTGTTCCAGTGTGTGCTCCACCGCCACCACCGCCTGCAACAACTCCGCATGCTCCTACTGTTGCAGAAAAATCACTTGAAATATTTTTACCTGCACCACCTGCTCCCATAGTTTTACCTGCACCTGAACCACTTGCTAAGGGACTATTTGTTGGAGTATAAACTCCACCTGCTGCACAAGCTCCACCGCCACCGCCACCCATAACACCTTGACCTGGAATATGTGCTCCGCATCCACCTGCATTTCCATAATATGTAAAACCTGTAATGGCTGGTTGACTAGGTTGTGTTGCACATCCTCCTGGTCCTATTCCACACTGGGTAGGTGTTCCTGAGTTTGGACCAGAACCTCCACCACCTGAACCTCCAGGTGAGCCACATCCTTGTGGACCTGTTCCACTTGCGTAAGACCCACCTTGACCACCGCCTTTACCAGTAATTGTTGTTGAACCTATTGTGATAGAAGTATCATTACCTGGATTATCTGATCCACTTGGAGAAGTTGATCCTCCTGCTCCAATGGTTACTGGAGCTGTTCCACATGCTTCGTAATTAGTTCCTAAAGCTAGACCTCCTGCTCCACCTCCACCTCCAGCAATGTCTCCTGAAGGACCACCAGTGTTACCACCTGAACCACCTCCACCTACGACAGCGATGTTTGCAACTTTAGTTCCTGGTTGAAAAGAATGACAACCACTAGAAGTTACTTCTGTAACTGTGCATTTACCAAAACTGGTTTTATTGACTGGTCCTATAATTCCGCCATTTGCCATAGCCTTCTAGAACCTCCTTATGCGTCGTCTAATACTTCGAATGATATGAATAGATCTAAGTCCGAAGCGGCACTTGCTCCACCTTTTAAAATATCACCTTCTCTTAGATAGATTGGTGTGTCCACTAATACTAACGTTGCGTCAGCTGGGACAGAAACTGTTTTTGCTAAATAAACATCGGCAGCACCACTTGCTACAGTTGCACCTGAAGATGTTTGAACACTTGTATCAATAAAAACAGTCACGTCTGCTGCGTTTGCTCCGTCAACGTTTGCAACTGTCATTCTATTAATTTTAATTAATTTATCTGCAGACACAGTCATTAAAGTTGTAGTCGTAGTCGCTGTTAAATTCCAGCCGACCGACTCACCTCTAATGTCTGTTACATTTACTATATTTGGATTTGCCATAATTGTCTCCTTTTATCCGAAAACGATTGCCATTGCAATAGCTTTTCCAATACCGATTCCAGCATCAGAGAAGCTTAAAGCTCCAGATCCGTTAGTAGTTAGCGCCTGTCCGCTAGTTCCATCTGCGGAAGGTAATGTTAAAGTTAAGTTAGAACTCACTGTTGTAGGGGCTTTTAGAGCCACATACTCGCCACCACTAGCGTCTTCAAATCTGACTTCATTTTGATTAACTAAATTAATCGTTGATGAATTTGCTAAAACGTCTTCAATATTTGGATTCGTTCCATCATCTGCTTTTGCAAAAAGAATTTTTGTACCTTTGTCTGTTGTTGAAAATGTAATTGAAGAACCACTACCTGTTGCATATTTAAACTGAACGGTGTGAGCTCCAGAAGTAGAATTTTTTATAATATAAAAAGTTTGAACATCTAATGGGATTGTTACAATTTGATTTCCTGTAATTGTACCCGTGAACTCAATCATTCTGTGAGCAAGTGTTGCTCCAGTTGATCCATCCGAAACAGTTAAGGCTGTTGTTTGTGCACCACCTGCTATTGATTGTTGAGTAAATCCTCCAAGAATTTGCTCAATAAGTTCTAAATTCGTATTGGTCTTTGTACCCCAAGTTCCGGCATTCTCACCGGTTGCCTGTAATTCAACACCTAACGGTGTATATGTTGAAGCCATATTTTCTCCTTATGCCACGTCACTATAACTTGTATTTGATCCTGTTGCAACATTCGAATACGTATCATTCGAACCCGTTGAAACATCAGAGTAGCTAGAGTTTGATCCAGCTGCAACATCCGAATAAGTGTCATTCGAACCCGTTGAAACATTAGAATACGATGTATTTGAACCAGTGTCAATATTACCATACGATTCAATGCCAAGAATTCCTGGAGTTGATGTAATCTGCGGAGTAACTAATCCTTGTATAATATCATTAATTTGAACAACACTTCCTACACTAATATTAGCTTGGAATCCGTTAATACCTATACTTAGGTCATCTGGAGTTAAAGACCCTGTCGCAGACGTTGCTGCAACTCCTGTAACATTAACAATCTGAGTATCATCAATAACAACATCTCCTGTTGAGGCTGTTGCAGAAACACCTGTAATATCAGCAGGTCCAAATTCTAGTCCTAAAGTTCCAACACTTGTTGTTGAAGAAACTCCTGATATTGAAGCTGGACCAAACTCTAATCCTAAAGTTCCTAAATTTGTGTTTGATGCTTGTCCATCTAAAGTTTGAGTTGGACTAATTACAAAACTTACCAAACCAACATTTGTTGTAGCCTCTTGACCATCTACGACTGCGGATACTACTTCTGTAACCGTTCCTAAACTAATTTCTGCTTGTAAACCAACTAGGTTAACAACTTTGTTTGTTGAATCACCCCATGCAAGTTCACCCCAACCTTCACGTCCCCAACCAACTAGAGTTCCTGCATAATCTAAAACGGGTGTAGCAAAGTCAGCTTGTTGTCCGGTTGGAACAACAATTTCTGTAAGAGCAATATTAAGATCATCAACCTCACCCACCATGAAGTCACCAGGACCATTCATGACCAAGGTGTAAGTCATTTCATGACTTACAGAACCTACGGTGGTAGTTGCGGACTGACCTGATAAAGAATATGAAAACTCTAAAGTGGGACTACCTAAAGAAGCTGTTGAACTTTCTCCAGTTAATGCAGCGATTGAAGTTAAATCTAAAACAGGAGTTCCAAGTGCAGTGGTTGCTTCTTGACCTGATAATTCTACGTTTGAAGTTAAATCTAATGTAATACTTCCAAGATTTGTGTCAGCTTGTAAACCAGTTAAGGTTACTGTTTCATCTGCAAGGTTTCCCCATTCACCATCATTCCAAGATTTTGCTCCCCAACCAGTAGTAAGTAAATCACTCTCACCCCAGTAAGCTTGGCCCCAGGTAAATCGTCCCCATCCCGACATGGGTTATCCTCTATGCGATTCTGATGATCGCGTTAGATGCGTCTGCGGTTGGAAATTGAATTGTAAAAGTTCCGCTTGATACTGTTTTGTCACCACCGAATGCGATAACAGCGACAGCTTTATCAGATTGTGAAGAGTTATAAATTAAACAACCATTTGCTGTAAAAGATGCAGAAGTAAAACTTACATCAGAAAAATCACAAACAGCTGTAGATGAATCTAACACTGGAGTTACTGAAGTAAGTGTTGCGCCTCCAGCTGAATATCCTGTTCCAGACACTTCGTTTGAAGTTGAATAAGCAGTTGTTGATGCACCTAAAGTAGCTGAACTTGTAAATAAAGCTAATTTAAAAGTGTCACCAGTTGATGCGGTAAGGTCATGTGTCCCCACTAAAATTTCTTGCTTAAAGCTGTTACAAATTGCCGATGTAATTGCCATAAAACTCCTAACTGTTTGGCTGTTTTGATTGTAAAGGAATTCGCATAGTGCCGTCTGTGTAATCGTCTCTTCTACGTCTTCCAATTTGCTCTACAGCAAACTTTTCTACCTCTTGTTTATACTTATTTTCATACAATTGCAACATATCTTGTGGACCTTTTAAAAAACCATAAGTTTCCGCTAAACAACAGTATAATAAACCATTTGGAAAATTTAAACTAATATAATTAGATGTATTACTATCACTTAATGTATCAGGCATCTTATTAAAATGCACTCTAAATGAATAAGTTTGATCTGGAACTGGAGCTACCATCATTCTTCCTGAAGTCGTATCCGTATCTCCTGTAGCGCCCCCAAACATTGCATAATATTTAGGTTTACCTCTTTTAGCGGACTCAGTAGAGGGAATATATTCTTGTAAAAATGTAATATCTTTTTTCTCTAAATAAGTATTTGCACCTGTTGTAGCACTAGTAGAATCATAAACTTGAATAGCTCTGATAAACAAGGCTCCTGCAGGAGCGTTAATACTTTCTTGTCCTACAACTAAATTACCTGTTTGCTGTTTTCGATCTGAATCGACTGGAACATCGCGCATAATTCGATACTGTGAATTAAGTATAATATTTTCTAATTGTGAGTCTGATAAAACATTAGAATCTACTTCGGTGTAGTTTCTAATTTGTGACCTTAAATCTGATACGGTTAATCCTGCCATTATGGTGTTAACGTGACGGGTCCTGCTGTCACCGTCATTCCTCCTCCTTTTTCAGTTACGGTAGGAGTTGATCCTAACGTAAATGTATAATTATCGGTTCCTGTCACTGTTATACTAAATCCAGAAGAACTTTCAAATGCTGTAAAAGCTACTCCTCCAGGACTACCATCTACATTTCTAAAGACTACAGTATCAGATGATGATCTTCCGTGTGAGGGCTCTGTGACTGTAATCGTTGTTGATCCTGATGTAATATTAAAAGGATTACCTGGTAATAAATTTTGTGTTGCTGGCTCTGTTCGTGCAGGTCTTACAGTTCTTAAACCTTGCGGATCAGCTGTGTGTGGTTTTGGTTCTAGTTGTGGATGTTTAGCCTCAAACTCCGATATATGAACAAAAGATCCGTTCCATTCTCTAACCATTTCTTTGTATGGAAATTCTTGACCTGATCTATCCGATATAAATTTTGCGTATTTTCCTGAAGCAGTATTAGACATTTGGATAATAAGTTTTAGGGGTTATAAATGAACTTGAAGAAGAACCATCTTCTTCTAAAGCACGTTGTAATTCATCTTCGTATAACAATTTTAATTCTTGAGTTCTTTGTGGAGCGT
>Ga0181563_10004981_pt1 | contig 12283 bp, 10 predicted proteins | sample 011ome_25_FD_133759 | JGI IMG/M metagenome (GOLD analysis project Ga0181563, IMG submission 133759) | Coastal salt marsh microbial communities from the Groves Creek Marsh, Skidaway Island, Georgia - 011512CT metaG (megahit assembly) | ecosystem: Environmental > Aquatic > Marine > Intertidal... | reverse complement strand
TATAACGGCAGCAGTTCCATAAGCTATGGTTTGTGCATAAACAAACCACTCAATCTTAAGTTCTCCACCTAACCAATTCGTCCATAACATTACACTGCATATCGCAATCAACAATAAACGGTCAAGGACGGAGATAAAAGCATCCGTTTTAAACAGATGCAGCCCTGCCAAATTTGAACGTGAAAATTGGACTATTGCTACTAAAAACTGACTGATCATTAAGAGCATCAGCAGCCATCCTTCTTCTCCTGAAAAGCCAATAAAAAAACCTGCCAATCCGGTAGCAGCAGCATAGAGAAAAAACAACAAAAATCGCAAGGAAAGTAATTTACCAAAGTGATTCGATACTTGCTGTGGATGCTGCGCAATATTTCGGGCATTATAATTTGTCACCCCCAAATCCAGCAAGATATTGAGCAAAAATGAAAAATTTAATAAGGCAAAATAATTACCATAAATGGCCTCTCCTACTCTATTCTGCACCTCGGCATCAATACCCAAGATATAGAAGGGTTTTACCAAAAGGTTTAAAACCACAATCAGAAGAAGGTTCGATAAAAATTTCTTTTGCATCATCAGCTCTTAGACTATACGATTAATCTAAACATTTGTTGTCAAAATTGTACTTGTGAGAAAATAAAATTTTGTTATTTCGTTTAAAGAAGGGTTATGCGGATTTATTTACTGGTGTTTTTTTTCACTTCGTTACAAATATCGGCTCAAACTGATTCGGTAACTTTGTCCAATACAGCTCTTGTATTGCAAAACAAAGAAAAATCAGAAAAAGTCTTTGTGATAAAAGAGAATGCGCCATGCAAGGTTTGGACACAAAATAGTTCAGATCCTATAAAAGGAAAAATCGGATCGTATAGCGATAGTTCAATTGTAATCAAAAACCAAATCATTTTATTTACTGAGATACAACGCATCAAAATCTCAGTTCCGACAAACAAATCAGTTGGCGGCAAACTCATTGCAGTAGGTGTCCTTTCAGGTGCCGCGGGAGCTGGTATTTTCTTAAGTCACGAGAACACTGAAAATCCTGTAACCGCTATTTTAACAATGGGATTTGGATTGGGCTTAGGAGCAATTGGAACGGCATTTACTATCGCAGGCGGAACGATACTCGCATTTTCTGAAAGAAACTTCTATGCGACCAGCTGGGATTTTGTTATGATGGATGTTTAGGCATGATTTTTTCTATATTTGGATGAAACCATGAATAACGAACTATGTGGAAAAGCCTTAGCATTTTACTATTGAGCATACTCTTTTATGCTTGCGGCACAAGCAAACTTGCTTCTGCTGAAACGGAAACGGAAACAGCTTCAGATCAAATTGAAACAGCATCCGAAAAAGTAGAAGAAAACATACCGGATAAAGTGGTTGAGTATGATTATTCAAATGAGGACACACTTTTAATTTGGGTGGGCAGCCAATTAGACACCCTGCCACCAGGGGCCAATGAACTTGGTTTATTGACACAAGTTGGAACCAAGTATCCGGCTCTGGAGGGATGGGAATGTATTCATAAACGGATTAATGGATTCATCTTTGAACCTGGATACATTTGCCAGTTAAAGGTTAAAGTTGAAAAAATTGAAGGGAAACCGCAGCTACGAATGGTCGAACTTGTGACTAAAATGATAGATATGGATTATTATCGGGTCAATGATATTTGGGCCCTGACACACTTAAACACGGAAGTTTTGGAAATCAGCACACAACGCCCGAATATGGAGATTAACCTCAAACTCATGCGTTTTATGGGGAATGGCTCGTGTAATAATTATATGGGGAAAATTGAGCAATACAATTCTACGCACATCAAATTAGGAGCTATTGCTGGAACAAAAATGATGTGTGAAAGTATTTCACTCGAACAGAAATTTTACGAGGCGCTAACCAACACGAGAAAATATCAAGTCAAAAATACAGTCCTTATATTTTCTGATGCATCTGGGAAAGAATTATTACGATTTAAAAAAGTCGATTAAACGCAATCAACAATTGTTGATTATGCAATCATAATTCCAGTATTAATCATTATTTTTGCCAAAAAAACAAGCAAAATGTCGATAGAAAAACTATTTGAAACAGGTGAAAGACGCCAAGATAGAAGTCATTTAAGAAATATGGTTCAAATTGCTAAAGCGGATGGTGTTGTCACTGACGAAGAGCGTGAATTATTGTACAAGATTGGTCAAAAAATCAGCTTAAGTGAAGAGCAAATCAAGGCTATTATCGACTCTCCAGAACAGTTACCAATTAATCCTCCGGTAAGCAGTGAAGAGCGTTTTGAGCAAATTATAGAATTGATTCAAATGGTTCAGATTGACGGTAAAATCGATGAGAGCGAAACTAAATTATTAGAAAAAGTAGCTGTTGGCATCGGTTATAACGATTTGGATGAAGTAGATGTTGAAAGCATCTTAGCATTGATCATCCGCGGAGAAGATACCGAGACTATTATTGAAGAATTGGGTTAGTTTTTACTCCTTTTATAATACTAAAGCATTCATGCGTTCAGTTGTGTGAATGCTTTTTTTTGTGGATCAACCTTTAATGATCCAACTCCTTCAAATTTCGAAACAAAATCTTAAAGTCCATACCAATCGAATGATTCTTGGCATAGATGAGATTTAGGCGAGAGATAGCATTATCATCAAGGTCGATGTCATCCACCATCAATCGGGCTGATAAAACGCCTCCTTTAATACGTGGGAGCTTCAGGTTGGAATGATGCTCGATCTTTGCATAACCGATCAATGATCGTTTCCCGATCAAGACATCTAACATATTTTTTAACCATTGTCTCTTTTGCTTATAATACCAAACCAAAATTGGACTGAGCAGCAATGTTAAGGTTGCAAATAAAAAGTCTAAGGTCCGTTTATTCCTTCTATTAGCCGGCTTATTGATGCGGTTAATGTCCATCACATAAAGATCACCTTGCGAATCAATTGAATTACTACCGATCAAAAATGACGTTTCGGGTTGGGCTATTTTAAAATCAAGTTTGGAGTTTTCTAACTCCAGCATTTTGGATATGATGGTTTCTGCTGATACATCTCTAGCACAAAAAATCACTTCATTGATCTTATGGATATCAATCACCTGATTTAACTGGTTCATTGTGCCCACATAAGCATCATCTGACTTTTCACTTCCGGGTGCTAAATAAACAGTGGATTGAACTTTCGTATTGGTTTGATGAAGCACTTGACTTACGCGTTCGGCTTCTTTTAATTCACCAATAATGACAAAACGTTTATTTTTGGACCCTCCAATTCGGAATTGCTCTGGTAAAGCAAAATGTAATAATGTACGCGATATAAGATAATAGACCATGACCCATGCTCCACCTACTAGAATAATTAAGCGCGAAAACTGATATTCTTTGGATAAGAGGGCGTAAATCATCAAAATCAACGCCGTCCCAATTGCCGATCCAATGACATTTTTAATGAGTTTTATGGGGCGATCATAACCTCCGCTAAAGAGTTGCGTTAAAAACCAAATCAAGCCATAAATCGGCAGTCCGTAACGCAGGAGGTTTTCTGGAATGATTATGTCTTGAATCGCTTGATATTCCCAAGCTATTAAAAATAAGCCTAGGATAATCAAAGCTAAATCGACCATAGGCAAGGTCAACTTTCGGATTGCGCGATTCAAAATCGCTACGCCTGCTCTAAAGTAAATCGCTAGGTTGATCAGGAAGGAGTATATTTTCGCGTTTTTGCTCGAAAAGTGCTTCTTTGCAAAAATGATCATCGCATTATAAAAGACAAAGACATAATTCACACTGCTTTTTTTGGTACTTTCTCCTTTATAGTGAATGATTCGGGTTTCAGGGTAATAATAGTTTTTATAACCACCTAAAACAATCCGATAGCTTAAGTCAATATCCTCCCCGTACATAAAAAAGGCTTCATCTAATAAGCCGACTTTATCTAACGCTTCTTTTCGCATCAACATAAAGGCTCCCGAAAGAATTTCGATTTCATGGGTCTCGTCCTTATCTAAATATGAAAGGTGGTAACGACCAAATCGTTTCGATTTGGGAAAAAGGCGTGACAGTCCAAAAATTTTATAAAAGGCATCCCTTGGTGTTGGTAAACCGCGTTTTGATTCTGGTAAAAAATTACCTTTTCCATCGATCATCTTCACACCTAGACCACCGGCATCTGGATGCTCATCCATGAATGCTATGATCTTTTCAAAAGTGTCCTCTTCAACAATTGTATCAGGGTTGAGTAATAAGTGGTAGTCCCCTTTCGCAATCTTCAAAGCTTGATTGTTCGCCATGGAAAAACCAACATTATCTTTATTGGCAATCAAAGTCACTTGTGGAAATTTATCGCGAACCATCGCGAGCGAACCATCAATGGAATTATTATCCACAACAAAGACTTCTCCTTCCACATTTTTTAATGCTTTATATACAGAGTTTAAGCATTGTTCTAGGAAGAACTCAACGTTATAATTGACAATAATGACGGATAATTTCATCATGATTTTATTGCTCATCCAATTGATGCTGCTCAATTAGAGCGGTGTGCAATGTAATTTTTCCTTTGTGTAAACTTGTCCAGATAGGTCTTATTACGCCATTGTGCACAGAAATGTTCGTATAGTCACCAAAAAAGATTTTTGGGTTGGGTCGAAACGGACTTTCGCTAATTCGAATATTTTGAAACGAATCACCTCCATCATTGGATACAGCGAGGAATACATCTGTTTTTCGCTCGTCTTCATAATGACGTCGATCATAAAAAACGCAATAAACATATCCATTGGTTTGGTCAATCGTCATCCAGGTTAAAAATTGATGTTTTCCGGAATCATCATCATTCACTTTTTTAGGTGGACTCCATGTTTTTCCCCCATCTTGAGATTTAATTAACCAAATATCTGTATTCTCCTCACCATTGCGTTGATCTGCCCAATTAACATAGACGGTTCCATTATGATCTGAACTACTTTGATCGCAGGCAGTGACAGGCAATCCATTACAACGGTATAAACCTGGAATTTTGATAACCCAACCAATAGGCTGTTCTACGATAAAAACTTCTCGTGGTAACCATGTTGCCCCTTGATCCAAGGAATAATTAAACCAAATTGAATCATTTCTTGACCACGCCACATAAATTTCACCATTTGGCCCAACCGCCGGAACGGCACCTTCTGCAGTTTGATCATCATCTCTGCAATCACCCGGGATATGAGATATAGAAACGGGATCTGTCCAAGTCTCTCCTCCATCAATACTCTTTGAAAAGACAATAAAGCTATAGTCGTTTGGATCTTTGGAGTCATATGCATCAAACTGCGTCCAGGTCATGTATAAATCATTGTTTTTCGGATTGACAGCTACCCACTCTTTATCGTGAAACTTGTCGTTTTGCAAGGTATGACTCTTCATTTTAAACTTGCCTTTGAGTTTCTTCGAACGTTGACAAATCATTCCTCCAACCAATGGCTTACCATCAATATTTGATAGGTGGAAGTAAAAATAGCGTCCAAGCGTATCGATAATCATACATGGATCACCATTAACGCCCCATATGGATGAAATTGATTTTGCTTTCCATGTTTTTCCGCCATTTTTGGAATAATAATAATCATTCATCACCGACCCGGCTATCACCTCATTCGTTTTCTTCGGATTTATACAAATAGACGGCTCTACCTGAGAATAAAAATAGGTTGCATTTTTGGGCAATGGTAACTGCACATTTTCAAATTCGGACTGACCAAATAGAAATGAGAAACAAAAACATCCAAAAAGAACCAGCGCAAACTTCATTTTTTTAACAGACATAGTGCGAAAATCGGGATAATTTTTGTGAATGCGAAAATTCATTAGAAAGGATATCCGATACCAAAGTTAAACCTCAGCGGATGCGGCAATTCATAGTCAATATACTCCCCTGTTGTTTCATTGTATTCAAAATAAGATTTATAAGACGTTTTATCACCTGTCAACCACCAACGTTCACCTGCTGGCAAGTGCGGATTATGCAAAGCCCAAGCCAAATCCAAACGGACCACTAAAAAGTCAAAATCGGCACGAATACCATACCCTATGCCGACCGCAATTTCTCGCCATGAATCCAACTTAAATACGGAGGGATCATCGGCATCAATCCCCTCTTTTTGACGGTTCCATATATTTCCAGCATCCACAAACCAAGCTCCTTCTAACATAGATGTCATTTGAAAACGCCATTCAGCATTTAACTCAAATCGCATATCACCAATTTGTGTTTCTGTTGAATTTGAGTCAGCATAGGTTTTAACAGATCCTGGTGCCATAGTTCTGGCTTGAAAAGCACGAATATCATTTGAACCACCCGCAAAAAACGCCTTTTCGTAGGGCAATGAAGGAGAATTACCTGTAGCCAAACCATAACCCGCTAAGGCTCTAAAAACCAAATTTCGTTGTTGTGAGATATGGATACTGGCTATATATTGGAGATCCAATTTTAGAAATTCCGTATAGGGCACACCATAAAACTCCTTCAACCCCGTCTCTGCATTAACCGCAGTAAATGAAGCTCCTAGCGTTTCTAAGCCATTATAAATTAAAGGTGTCAACATCCATCCAGAAACATCAACTGAAGCAGTGACATCATGCAAGTGTTTGCCCCCTGACCTTTTTCTTCGGTTGGAGTTTAGGTTACTAAAATGCCATGTTGGCGAAAAGGTGGTGGTAAAGTGATCTGTGTATGAGTTTAATAAAAATGGATCATTCAATTGCTCTAGCCGCTCTTGGAAAAAATCTTCCTTATCCAAACGTACAAAATCAATTTTAACCATATCAAACTCCCATTTCTGAACCTTATCTTGCTGATACTGCAATTGGTACCCCATTACAAATAGGGCACGCTTAAACTCATTTCTGCGCTGATAGTTGAGTGCCACATCAAAAATCGTTTTTGGATAAGCTCTTTTAGAAATACCTTCTTGAAGTTTCTTTGGCAAAGGGAAAATTAACTTAGGAAAGGTCAATGAAATTTTCGGTCCCCATTCAAATGTGTTCAATTGCCATAGTTGCTGACCAGAAACACCTCCATTTTCATCAGCTCCTACAATTAACGGTTGCGATTCCATCCCTCCAGCAAAACTGATTTGTAATTGCTGCGCACCTCTGAAAAGATTTTTATTTGAATAGCTGATTTCACCATTAATCCCTAATATCCCATTGGTATTGCTCAGCCTTGGAGCGAAACGAAACGATTGTTTCTGCAAAGGCATTAAATCATAACTGACAACGACCCAGGGATCTTTTGGATTTTCAGGATCCAATTTTACCGATGGACTGATATTCAAGAATACGCCCAAATTAGATAGTGTGCGGTAACTTCTTTCGACATAGTATTCTTTGTAATAATGTTTATCTCCACCTTGCGCTGCCATATCAATTTCCAAGAAATTCTGCCGATCAAGCAAGTCGGGATCTAGAAAAGGTTCCTCGTTATATATAAACGTTCCTTTTCCATCGATATGGAGGGTGTCCAAGAGTTGGAATCGACCTTTTTGATCTCTTGGCTTTAAACCAAGATCCATACATCGTGCTGCAAAGGCAGCATAATTTTTGAATGAAGCTGTGTCTGGATTACGCAAATAAAAGGTGGCGTCTTTCACGCGATATGACATGTGGTTAATGGTTATTTTCCGTTCCCCTTCAGAATCATTTGGATCATCCACAATTCTCGGCTTAACGAATAATGTAATATCAGCTTGTTTTGGTCCGACTGTAGTGTCGACCAAAAAACCAATATAGTTTTTATTAAAACCAAACATACCCGATTCATTTCGACAATATTTTGAAAATAATTCACGCTCATCGTCCAAGGCATCCTGATCTAATAAGTCGCCGGGCTTGATGGATCGGTTACTCACTTTAAGCATCCTTTTATAGCTGGCTAACAAGGTCCTGTTCATAGAGGCACTATCCAAAATAAAATTACGCAAACGATGCGGCTCTCCTGGTTCGATAACAAACGCTACAAATGCTTTTCGTTTTCGCTCTTTATAAATGACGGTATCGGTAACGGTGGCTTCATAAAACCCTTTCTTTCTCAAATAGATTTCGATTTGATTTCTAGATTTTGTTACGCGAAAAGTGTCCAATAATACCGGAGGTTGACCAAAATTACTCCTCACCCATTCTCTCCAACCCAATTTTACTTCTTTGTCTTGAATCGTCTTGTGTCGATAGAGTGAATCTCCTTTTTCTGCCGCACGATCTACTCTGCGGTTATTGATACGATTTTCCTTCGTTTTGCGCTTCTCATTTTTCTTGCGATACTTTTCCGTCTTGCGATTCATTTGTTCTTTATGACGCGTTGTATCGATACGGTTGTAAAAAAACAATTTGAAACTTTGATTCGGTTTAGGTTTCACCAGTTCGGCAATTTCAGCAGCATCTAACAAAGGATGATCATCCTCATATTTGATCTTATCTCGCTTCTGCGTTTGAAATTTAACCTCATTATCTTTGAGTAAATAATTCCCTTCTGGAACATATTTCGCCTGTCTGCATCCTGAAAATATCAGCAATACAAGGAGGAGAATACTATATTTGAACAAAGGGTAATTCATCTAAAACCGTAACTTTACAAAAATAATTTAATCGCGCAATGTCTCTTTCAAAAAACGAAATAAAATTGGTGAAATCACTACAAATGAAGAAGTACCGCGATTTAAACCGTTTATTTGTTGTTGAGGGCGTAAAATTGGTTAATGAACTATTTGAACAAAGTGCATTTAAGATTGATGCTGTTTTTCACACCCCATCATTCGAAGGAGCCATTCCCGGATCAGTGCATACCTTTCAAATCACAGAATCTGAACTCGAACGCATATCTGGTTTAAAAAACCCGAACAAAGTTTTGGCGGTTGTTAAATATCCAGCCCCAGTTACGATAGATTATACGGAGAATAACCTCGTTTTATTGTTAGATCGAGTAAATGACCCTGGTAATTTGGGAACCATCATTCGAACGGCAGATTGGTTTGGTATTCGACAAGTGATTGCATCACCTTCTACGGTTGACTTATTTAACCCAAAGGTCATTCAATCCTCTATGGGTGCTGTTTATCGCATTCAATATCACAGAGAGGATCTCGTTGAAACTTGCCAACAACTGCAAGCCAACGATTTCCAATTAATGGGCGCAGATCTTGGAGGCAAAAACCTTTATGAGGTTGATTTTCCTGCAAAAACGGGATTGATTATGGGAAGTGAATCACATGGAATTTCCGATGAATTGCAAAAGCTCATTGATTTATCGATTACAATCCCACAATTTGGTCAAACTGAATCACTGAATGTAGCCATGGCATCTGGGATTATTTTATCGCATTATAAACGAAATGGATAAAGACAATACACTGCCCATTAAGGGTAATGATATCGCTCTTTGTTGGATTGCTACGCTTTTGCTTGGCAGCCTCTTGATGACTGTCCTTGTTGGCTATTCTGATTCTTTTGTTGATGACATTTACTTAACTTGTCTAATACTATCAGCAATCACCTCCCTACCCGCTATGTTTGCCTTTTATTTTGGATTGAATTATCTGAAGAAACAGTCTTTCGACTATGAAAAAAAACGCAATTGGTTGCTGAAGTTTAATGCTATTGTAGCTATTTCAAATGCCGGTTTGTTCGTTATTTTCGGGACCAGCCTTTTTGCACTTTCAGGCATAATCCTGCTATGCTATGGTACCATCGGCTGGCTTGGATGGTTAATTATTATGCGGATTCGGAAAGACTATGCGCCGAGTACATGATTTAATTCTTGCAACTCTCTTACTTTTTGAGCCTCCCCTACCTTGTTATAAGCATTAGAAAGATCTCCTATCAGTCGCTTTAAAATTTCAGTATTCGAACAAGGCACAAAATAGTCATTACGAAGCGGTAAGTTCAAACTTTTTAGATAGTGTTCAATCTCATTTTGGTCAAATATGCGACCTTTACTGACAGGATTGATATAGAATAAGATATTTCGCTCGTGTTCATCTAAGCCGAGCATTTTAAGTGTTTGAAATTGATCTACAAAACCTAAGACAAATTGGTTTGGTAAATCAATCCCATAAATCGGAATCTTTAGCTTTTGCGCTATGATCGAGTAGATCATTGAGAGACTCAGCTGATTTCCTTTCTTCGACTCTAAAACAGAATGAATGAGAGAGTTTTGGGGAGAATAAAAACTAGATTCGCCTATCTGAAAACCACAGATATCAAAAAGCACATGATTAAAGATCTTTACAATCTCAAAAGCCGTATGCTCATCATTAATCTCTAACCAAACTTTTTGTTTGATCTTCTCAAATTCTACCTCAATGGTTGAATGATCAAGATGTGGAAATTGAAATTTGCTGATAATTGTCGCTCCGCGCAATAGATCTCGATTTGAAGATGCTCTCCATTTTTCGAGTTCTCCTTTAATTTCATTGACACGAATATGTCGTATGATTTCAAAAAGTCGCTCGCGGTGTTGGTCTTCCGTGCGATAATCACTCCAGTGATTCTCTAAATCTGGAATAATTGTTTCTCCCATTTTTACCAGCTCAACCTTTACCCGATCGTATATAATCGGGTCGGGGTCTTCTGCTAACCTAATCAAGGAGTTAACCTTTATATGATGTCTTTCGTCCGTAATTTTCACCGAAACAAAGGTAAATCAGTTGAATCGGCATAATGTGTTGGTACACAAAATGTTTTTAACGCTATTTTGTTAATCGGTCTAGAACTGTTTGGATAAGCGCCGCCATTTTAGGTTTATAGTTGGGCTCAAATTCATTGGAGTAACGATTGGCTAAAACAAGACAGACCGTCACGGCTTCATGACCTAATGCGCTTGATAAAGCATACAAACCTGAAGTTTCCATCTCAAGATTAGTTGCACGAGCACCATCCCATTCAAATTGCCGCAAGTTCTCCTTAAAATCAGGCAGACTTAAAGGAATACGAATTGCTCGTCCCTGTGGACCATAGAAACCATTTGCTGTTGTTGTAATTCCTTCTTTCATCCCCTCTTTTAACAGCTCTCTTAAACGATCAGAACTTCTTTTGATATAAGGCGGATTTAATTGATTACTCCAAGCTGTGGTTGCATGAAAAGCTTTTAAAGCATCCTTTTCATCCTGGGTATAGGGCATAACATAAAAATGCGCTACACCATCTAAACCAATAGCATATTTTGAAATGATATGTGAGCCAGGCTTAATATCTGCGTGAAGTGCTCCACACGTTCCAATTCGCACTAAGTCAAGGATACGTTTATTGGCTTTCTCCTCTCGTTTTTCTAAATCAATATTAACTGCTGCGTCCAATTCGTTGAGTACAATATCAATATTATCCGTCCCGATTCCTGTTGACATGACCGTCAACTCCTTGCCTTTATATATACCTGTTAAGGTGCAGAATTCGCGATTCTGGTTTTCAAAACGAATGGACTCAAAAAAGGTGCCGACAAAAGCAACCCGGTCAGGATCACCGACCAGTATCACGGTATCCGCGATATCTTCACCTGAAATACCAAGATGATATAATTTACCTGCTTTATCTAATGTTAATTCTGAAGGTTCAAACTTTTTCATAGCCTATGCATTGAGCACTCTAATATAAGGTTCATTCTCGGATTTCACCATCTCTAGACACAAGCGATTGATAAAATCTTCTTCTTTAAAATAATACATCAAGAAGTTTTCATAGCGTTCTTGGAAGCCTCCTTTTGGATAGATTTTATCTTGTAATTTCTGGATTTTCTTCCCCTTTTGTTCATGACGGGACTTCTCGGCTTTTATCATTTTGGACTCAATGCGCTCTAATGATTTTTCCATTTTGGTGAACTCTGCACCAACCATGCTTAACAGTCCTTTATTGATATGCTCAACTTTATCATTCAGTTGCGCTTCTATTTCTTTTAGCGCGGCTTTTTCACGATCCAATTCGATATCGATGGACACCTCTTCCAAAGCAATTTCTTTTATTAATTCATGGTAATCACGTTTTAAATCAGTTAAACTTAATCCGAGTTCATTCATGTCTTCTACCTGCTTATCATTGAGCAGAACAAATGAATCACGCACACGTAACAAGGGATATGGGATTTCCAATGCTTCAAAAACACCTTTGATTTGCATCCAATATGCAATTTCTCCGCCCCCACCGATATAGGCAATATTGGGCAGAACAGCTTCTTGATATACGGGTCTTAACAAGGCATTGGGTGAAAACGATGCGGGCTGACTTTCCAACAACTTT
>Ga0181563_10004972_pt1 | contig 12289 bp, 6 predicted proteins | sample 011ome_25_FD_133759 | JGI IMG/M metagenome (GOLD analysis project Ga0181563, IMG submission 133759) | Coastal salt marsh microbial communities from the Groves Creek Marsh, Skidaway Island, Georgia - 011512CT metaG (megahit assembly) | ecosystem: Environmental > Aquatic > Marine > Intertidal zone... | reverse complement strand
GCTGCGGGAGGATTACTATCCTCGTAATACGACCCGTCGGCGTCATTCGCCGTAGGCGTCGTCACCGCTGCGGGAGGATTACTATCCTCGTAATACGACCCGTCGGCGTCATTCGCCGTTGGCGTCGTCACCGCTGCGGGAGGATTACTGTCCTCGTAATACGACCCGTCCGAATCATTAGCCGTTGGCGTCGTCACGACCGCCGGCGGATTACTATCCTCGTAATACGACCCGTCTTCGTTAGGTGACGGCGCATCCGTAGTACCTCCAGGCGCGGGAGGCATCGGCGGCGATGGCGGCGCGTGCGCTCGCTCGCGCGGCGGTGGAGGCGACGTCAGCTCACGCGGAGGCGGAGACGCAATCTGCGGCGGCGCCGGCGGCTCAAAACTATCCATCACCTCTTCCATCGGTGGCGGCGCCACGAACGCCGCCGTCGTCACGACAACCTTGAAATCCAAATCCCCAACCGTAAGCGCCACGATGCGACTCGCGCCAAGTTGGTCTGGCGAGCGCACTCGCAAGAGGATTTTATCCCCGTTGGACACGGCGTACGGCAATTGTCTGAGCACGCCGTTGACGCGAACGGTGACCCAATCCGGTGGCGTCGTGGACTCATCTATAATCTCTGGTTCTACGTACGCGGGTGCGTACTCGCCCGTGGGTAAGGCGTCGCGCCAGCCAAATTTGAAATTCAACAGCTCCTTGTGGTGCGTGTTGTCGGCGTTGAATTCGGGCAAACCGGAAATGATAAAAACACTCGGCGGGGTTGGAATGGGGATGATGGTATCCAATGGGGACGGAATCACGACAATGCGAGTGTTGAGGAATTCGGCGGCGGGCAAATTCACGGGCGCCGGCGACGGGGGCGCCGGCGGGCTTTGCGCTGGAACTGTCGCCGCTGGAGCCGTCGACGCTGGGACTGGTGTCGCCGGACCTGGCGTCGCCGGGGAAGCATTTGGCGTCTCCGGGGAAGCATTTGGCGTCTCCGGGGAAGCATTTGGCGTCGCCGGCGAAGCGTTTGGCGTCGCCGGCGAAGCATTTGGCGTCGCCGGCGAAGCATTTGGCGTCGACGGCGAAGCATTTGGCTTCGCCGGCAAAGCATTTGGCTTTGCCGGTTCACGCGTCGCAGTCGCCGACGACGAAGAAGTATCTGACGTCGTTGTCGACGTCGTCGTCGTATCTGTCGTACCGCTATTGATCACGTTGTCGTCCCCGTAGATGTTAAACTCCACCGGTACGTATTGCGGAATGCGTCCCGCGACGTACTTGGGTGAGCCAGGTACTCGTCTCCCCGGCGTTCGCGACTGCGACGCGGCGCTCCTCGTCGCCGGCACCACCGCTGGTTGTTCATCTACCGGCCATCTATGTGCCTGTGTGTGCTCGCCAGCCCCACGCTTGGTATTCAACCGAATTAAACCTCGACGTTGCTTGCGAACGCCGTTAGCCCCGGGGTCGCGCCACATGTACCGCACCACTACTACGCGCACATCGTCATCTATATCATTCGCCTGTGCGTCGACTTCCACTACATCTCCATCGCTCACAACGCTCGCTAACGCCGACTGCTCGCGGCCATTGACGCGTAAAATTAAAGATCCGCGTCGCGGCGACTGCTCGTGCGGGCTCCGCGCGAGCAACTGCAAATCCCCATAAGTATCTCTCGGGAGCTTGACTACGATGCGTGCTGGATACACCCACTGCGCCGGGTCGACGTAATACGTGTACCCCGTGCCTAAACCGAATAAATCACCACCATCATCAACCACTGGGGCGGTGTTGAGCGTCGTCGACGTCGCGGCGCCCATCGCCGCCGCCGCCGATCGCGAGCTCATCCCATCCATCGCCGCACCTCCAATGGGAATCCGAACCTTTGTCGGCACTTGCACGGTCACTGTTTTATATCTTGTCTGCGAAGACACGGGTTGTGCCTCATGCGCGCTCTGTACGTCGACGCGTGGGCGTCCGACGACGGCGGCGCGCGCGCCTTCGCTCCTCGCGCCGCCCCCGTACACCTTACCCGTCGCGCTCACCTGCGCCGCCTGCGCACGCGTGCTCCGCACAAACTCTTGCCGAGCTCGTCTCGCGCGTTCCTCGTTGTCTCGCGCCTCACCCGCGACGGTGTGCTCTGAACCAAGCATGCCTTCATCCGCCTCGTCTCCTCCGAGCGCGAGCGCGGCGTCACCATTCACCGCTCTCGCGCGCCACGCGTCCCCGATCGCCGCATGTGCGCTCGCCACCGCCGCCGAAGACCCTCCGTGTGCGCTCGTATACGCCAGCCCCGCGCACGCACACGCGGCGAGGGCGAATATTGCGATCCAGCGACCGATCGGGTGGCGATGGGTGTTGTTCGAATCATCGCCCCTATCGCTCGAGCTCGCACCGTCGGCGGTGCGCACGAGCAGCGGCGCGCGCTCTGGACGCGACGACATCGATGCGTTCGTCGCGTGCGTGAGCGTTGACGCCGCGCGTGGGCGTCCGCGCGCGTATGTGTGGCGAATAGAGTGCGCGAGAGAGTGATTTTGGGTGTTGCACCAAGACGTGTAAACCCTAGGCAATTTTCTGGCGGGCGGGCGCGTGACGATCGTGTATCGGTCGCGCACGGCGCGTGCGGCGACGATGGACGCAGATAAATGTAAATTCAATCATATGTTACAATGGTGAGGTACAACGCGCAACGCGCGAGATGTTCGGGTGAGCTTACGCGTGGACGGCGGCGTCGAAGAGGCAGACGGAGTCCCACATTTTACCGCCGTCGCCGACGAGTTGCGTGGCGAGGCGGGCGTTTTTGATCATCGCGAGCTTCAATGTGTCGCAGGCGAATTTTGCGTGGTAGTTTGTGTGGATGGCACGACCCATGCCTTCGAGGACGATTAAATCGGCGTCGCGGGCGGCGACGCAGACGTCAAAGGACAGACGTCGGAAATCGATGCACGGCGAACCCGAACCTGAACTCACGACGGTGAGTCGTGGGTGATCGCTCGCGTTTCCGTGCGCGGCACCGAGCGCAGATTTGATGGTATCGTCCAACTCAGACGCAGACTGCAGTACGGCGCGCAATTCGGTGACGGTGATGTCGTTGATGGCTGGAAGCGAGTTGGCGACAAGCGCCACGCTCGTGCCGCGCTTCAACAACTCTCGCGCGAGCGGAAGCATGCCCAAGATTATATCCGCCCCAGAGTTGTCGCAGAACAACAATGCTTTGCGATATGTTTTCTTGTTTGGGCCGTTGAAACGCTCGCGTAGCGCGTCGTAGTGGTCGACAGCCCACGGACGGTTCACCGTGCTTCGCGCCTTGCGGTAAATTTCTAAAATCGTCCCGTTACGGTACAAATCGAGCGTGCCTTGTGAGCCCCAGTCGAAGATGTTCCCGGCTAAAACCCCCTCGACAATGGCAAGTAGACGCTCGTCGTCATCTAGACTGTCAATTTCTTGCAGCAAGTCTGGTAAAACGAGGAGCGCGGATTCATTTTCTTGCTTTTTCACGTCGACATACAAGTCATGAAAGTTGAAAAATCTCAAGCACTCCTCGCGCATTTCAAACAAATCAGCGAGACCGATGCGACCATAAGCCGCGGGTTCTTCTCGAAGCCGTGACAAGTGCGCCTTGAAGACGTTGTTGAAGCTATTCGCGCGTTCTTGCACGTCGTCTGAAGTCGCGTCGTTGGCCAAGCATCGAGCGACGAGGCCCGGTTGTAAGCGCTCCAACGTGTCCAGCCAATATTCGCGCTCTGTGGCGTTTTCGAGCATGTCGAACAAATTTGGGTCGTATACATGACCTTTACGCAACAATGGAAACTCCTGCAGCGCGGGTTCGAGATGAAGCACGCCAACTTGTAGACCCGCAGAATTGAGCAACTGTGTGGGATCCTCGCCGCGACGCTCCACTGTAACTTCGTCACTCGATAGCGAATCTGGGGTTTTGAATCCCGATTTAATCCCCTCGACGTCTTCGACGCTGTCGCCATCGTTCTCGGGAATACTCGACGAGGACAAGGCGCGGTCGATTTCGATACGTTCCATGGCGTCGTTGATGACGCTATCGTTAAAGCTCCGTCGTGCTGGTCGTGTGGGTGAAACCACATTAGCCTTCGACGATAGAGAATTGCGCGACGTTCGCTTGCGTTCGATGCCTTTAGTCATTTGCGGCACTGAGCACTTGATAAACTTTTCAATCCAGCTCCCTTGAGATGCGCTGCTCAAATTCTTTTGCGCCTCGACGTCAGACAGAAAGGCGCCCAGCGCGCCCAGAAAGCCTTCGTGACGCAAAAACATCGCCTTCATTTCACCCTTGGACCAGAAATCAACCGCGAAAGAGATAGTGTTCATCGTATACGCATGATTTCGAATAAAATATCCGCCGAAGAAGATACGCTTTAGCCCGTACTTGACGGCGTTCATCGTGGCAATGTGCGCGATGTTATACGAAATCATCCGCAACAACGACAAAGTGATATCCGCCTTGGAGTAATCTTCCAAGCTACCTTCGTCCATAACGACCCGACCGAACGAGGACGCAATAGTTTCACTAGACAAACCAATCTTGGGGTAATCCCGTCCGCCGTAAATGTCCCCGACGAGCATATCAACTTTGGCGTTATCCGCTTCGGCGCTCAACTTTAACATTTCGTCGTAATCCTTCAACCCTGTGAGTAACCGGCACAATCCCCAAAACGTCCCACCACCAATGTTACTCCCACTCACGCGCTCGTGTCTGTCCTTATCAACCTTAATGATGCTCACACCGCTTCCAATGTTCACCAGCAAGTACGGATACAACGACTCTTGCGTGAGTTCATCCTTGCCAATAAATTCCTTCTTATCATCCCGATACGAAAACGCCTCATCGCGAATCGTCTGCAACAAGAAATTCGCGCCAGCTACGGCACATGCCATCTCATCCTCCTTCTCTAACGTAATTCCTAAACGCTCTTGAAACGCTCGATGAAACTTGTACGCGCCGCCGCCCGTCGCCTTGACCGTCACCCCGTCGCCCTCTCCATCCCCATCTCGCGCACTCTGCGCGTCTCCCCCACTTCCACCCTCGTGCAACTTCTTAAACTCTATAAACTCCATGCAATCCTCTAAATGCGCGCTGGCAAACTTGCGAAAGTGTAGACGACCGCCGCGAGGCTCGCCGTGCTCATCCAACCCGCCGGGCGAAAAGTACACCAACTTGACCAACGACCCGCCCAAGTCCATCGCGAAGTGCCGCACGGCGTCTCGTTGGCGAGGTAAACTAATCGCAGGCGCTTCTGGGACGTTGCGGCGGGCGACATCTGTCTGTTCGTGCGTCGCAGTCGTCGCTTGTGGTGCCGAGCTCTCTCTGTCCCTGGGGTCAGCGCCGGCGCGGGACACGTCTATAGCCGCGCCGGTGAGGTCTAGACGCAGCGGCGCCGAGATGGAACGCGCGCGAACATGCCTCGGGAGTTCAGGTTCGAGCTCGCGGTCGTCGTCCATTATGGACGACGCGATGAAGACTGCGGTACTCTCGAGGTCAAACTCCGGGACGCTCGACGGAGGAGCGCGCGCGTCGTCGCTCAACGAATGTTCGGATGTTCACACTACAAGCTACGACTATGCCACGCTAACGCTCGGATTCTTGAATTTGAAGTATATCTTTGATGAATGTGCGCGCGTTCAGGATTGTAGACCCGCCGAGTAAAACGGAGACGCCGGAATTGAGCGCGTTGAACTGCGCGACGATTTTGGCTTCTTCGTAACACGCGCCGCCGACGATGAACACTATGAGCTCCGCGGGCTTGGCGGCGTTCGGTGCGGGCTGTGCACCAACGAATGGGTAATCTTCGGGTTTTAGCGAGCCTTTCGCCGCGGCTTGGATGGTTGAACTCAACAACGGTTGATGTTGGGTATAGACGTTTTCGACGCCTTTGAGCGATCCTACAACTTTGGACGCGCGGCCTAAGAACGAGCGGTTACCGAATAAATCGCCCGTTCGCGCCGCTTCACCACCGTGCTTGATAATCGTTCGCACCAAATTCAACCGAGCACCGCTCACGCCTTGAGACATCAACGTTTGAATCAAATCTTGAATTTGGCCTTGCTCGTTTTCGTACCGCAACGCAAACATCAACACGAGCTTCAAACGCTCCTCCTCGAGAATTTGCGGATTACGTAACGCATCGCGCACTTGCGTAAACGCCCCGCTGCGATCGGTGCCACATACGACTTCTTGCTCAACTTGAGACGCCGCCATCAATTGACGCTGTGAAATCACCGCGCTGAGCTCAGACATGAGCGCGACGTGCTTGGACACGTTCCCCGACTTGGCGCGGAACTCTGGATACGATTCTACGAATCTCGCCATGTCATCTATGGACTCAATCTTCTTTGTCATTTTCGTTTGTTGCTGAAACTGATCGACCAAGCCCTTTACGCTAGCACCTAAATCACCATAGTTGGCGTACATGTTTTCCGCAAAGAAAGCGTCTTCGCTCGCGCTCAACACGAGCTCGCGCAACTCCTTACTCAAGGACTTTACGTGCCGTAAATCCACCCTATTCGTGCACGAAATGCCAAATATTTCATGCACCATAGCTTGATACGTCCACTGCGATAGAAGCGGCGTCACTGCATCGTCGAAACGGTCGAGAATCAACAACTGCGCCGCGCCTTCGCCGCGTCTGAAATCAAACAATCCTTGCTCCTGCTCGTACACCAATCGATACACATCCGTCGCCAAGCGCCGCGCCGACTCGCTCGCACGCGCGTGACGAATAAAAGGTCGCCTCTTGATCGATAAAAGCACGCTCGCGATCCCTTCAACGCACCGGTCGACCGCAGAACCTACGTTCCGCGTCCACCGCGCGGGATTCATCAACCCACTATTCGCCTCGCCGACGTCCAACGAAAACACATGTCTATCCACCGCAACCGCGTCCGCATAAAACTCCTGTACTTGCTTCACTAACTCATCTTCGTCACCGCTGGCGAGATCTTGCAACAGACCATCAGGGCAGATATTCGAAAAGAAGACGTGGTATTCGCCGTAAATCCCGCGTCGCAACTGTTTTTTTAGCGCGTTCGCGTTGCCCCGCGTCGGTCGCGCGAAGACGACAGCTTTCAAGTGCGGCATCGCATCGTGCGGATATTCTTGGAGCAATTCAATGAGGAAAACCTAGATGTATGTACGTGCGTCGCGTGCGGTGGTGAGTACGGCGCGGAGAAACGGGGGGAGGAGAACGCGCGCGAGCTCCAGAGACTTTTGCCACCGACGGGACGCGTCTCTGCGATGCATAGACGTACCTCACGCGATAGCACCTCACTTTGCGACATCACCGCACTCACGATGGATAGCTGCGTCGTTAAACCCGCGCGTTAGTCGTCGTCCGCGCGAAGTTCGGGTCGAGTTGCGCGACGAGCTCGTGAGAAATTCAACGAATTTCTCAGTATAGATTACGAATTCGCGTACCGTGACTTCATCGCACACGAGCGCTTTCATGCCGCCTTTCGCGGCATCCAGCATGCGCGTGATATATTCTTTGTGCACCGCCGCGAGGTCCATGGTGACTGACGATGGTGCGCGCGCGGGTGTGCGGCGTCCCGGGAAAGCGCGCGACGTGGCGTCTTTTCGTGCGCGGGTGTACATCAAATTATTGATATTTCAGCACGCGCGCCTATCGCGCGATCTCGCTAATGTTGTGGCTAATTATTTCAAATATGCTGCTGTCAATATGCATGGTGTTGCAGGCGGTGACTTCACGCTCGTCGTTGTCGCTTGTTGCCCGCCGGCTTGCTCGCCTCGGCTGGCTGCTTCAATGGCTTCATCTTCAACTTGCCTTGAGAGATGAGTTCATTCAATTTCAGCTCTTGTTCAGGAGTCAATGGTTTCATTTTTCCGAGCTTACCACGAAAACGATTGCGCTGCGTCGCAAGCCACGACCCCAATTGAACACCCTTGTACGGCGGAGCGGCTTGCGGTATGTTTACATGCTCGCCGTTATTGTTGTCTTCGCTCCACTGCAACAATAAATTATACTTTTTATCCCACATGTCCGGCTCGAACACCCACAACTTACGTTCTTGCACGAGTTTCTCCAACATTTCGCGTTGTTCCGCCTTCAATTCGCTCTTTGATTTCGTCGTACCGCCTCGCAAACGCTGCCGTTGCGTATTCAACCACACTCCGAGTCTCTCGCCCTCGTACACGCAATCATACGGCACGTTACAATGTCGGCCACCCACCTTCTCTTCACTCCATTTCATCATCAAATCAAACTTGATTGGAAACTGATCGACGGCGTCGATGCGAAATTTTCCCTGCGCAACCAACTCTAGCAACGCCGCCTTCTGTTGAGCAGTCAACGGAGTCTTTCCATTCTCCTGTGGAGATTTATCCCGAAGCCTCATGCGCTGCAAGTTCACCCAAGTACCTAATCGTATGCCTTCGTATTCCTCGTTGTGTCGCACGTTGTAATCGTTCCCACCGTGCTTTTCATGCGCCCAACGCGTCCACGCCTGAAACACCTCGTCCCAGCTCCGTCGCTCAGGATTTTGAAGCCACAACTTTCCATCATCCACGAGCGCTTGAAGCAACGCGCGCCTCTCACCGTCGAGCGTGGGAATCGACTTATCTCTCCCTCGCATGCGCGCGCGCTGGTCTACGAGCCACGTGCCGATGGGGAGGTTGCCAACGACGCAATCCTTGGGACAATTCACGTGCCGACTGCCCACGGTGCGCGACGACCAGTTGAGCAGGGCTTCGTAATGCGCGCGCCACACGGCACTGGCGGGCGTTTCTGCATTCGAGCGCGCCATCGTCGCGGCGTGTGATGTCCTGATGCGTGGCGAAGTGACGCGATTTGGATGATGCATTGAATTCTTGACTACTTTTTGACCAACTTGAGCTGCTACGTTGTGATTGTCAATGCTATTCGCTAGGTGTAATGCGCGCGACGTCGCGAATGCGCGAAGGATCGACGCCGGCGGCGGTGAGGAGTGATTGTGCGGGGTTTGGTGCGCCTTCGGCGGCGTGTGAGGCGTCGAGAATGCCGCGCGCGAGCGCGGCGTCGACATCGGCGTCTTCGAGCGGTTGACGACTGGCGTGAATGTGCGTGCCTGTGAGCTGTTCTCTGAGCACAGAGTCGTACTGGGCATCGAAATCTCCATCATGCGAATGATTATCGTCGTCACTGTCGTCGGCGTCGTCGCTGTCGGGCTCGCTTTCGTCGACGTGGATGAACTTGCGGCGACGCGACTCTGGCTCTGGCGCCTTTGTCGGTCTCGTAAATTGCAAGTACTCTTCCTCGGCGTCGGATGACGACGAGAAGAAATCATCCGAGGGTAGAGCGTCATCGGAAGAGTCGTCGTCATCAAAATCGTCGTCGGAATCCGTCAAGCCGCTCGCGTCGGCGGAGCGCATGTAGCGCTTGAACTTTTCGTCGTCATCGACGCCAAGCGCCTTGCTTAATTCTGCCAAGAATGCTGACGCATCGAGATTAAACACGCCGTCGTCGTCTGAGATGTTTAAATCTCCAGGACATGATCCGTCTTTGGCGTTGTGATTCGTGTTCGTCGCGTCGACGCCTTCGTAACCGCTTTCGCGATGGACGAACGCCGACGCACTTTGCGTGGCGTCTCGAATGGTCCCTTCGCGTTCTTTCTCGAGCTTGGCGAGCTCGGCGTTGAGTTCCATTTCGGCATTGTGTAACCAGCTATCATCACTCGCGTCGTTCGGATTCACCGCACGGGGCACATAATGTTCATCGAGCGGCGCCGCGAGAATTTCACGCAAGCGTTCGGCGGGCGCGTTGCGCAGCCGCCGCGCCCTGGAGGCGTGCGAAAATCCCTTGAACTCACTCACGGCGTGCGCGAGTAAAGATTTATACAGCGCGCTTCCAACCATTTCGTTTCTAAAGTAACCATTCGCAGTGAGACTTGCTTTGAATGTGTCCCACGCGGCGTCGCCCGTGGGTTCCGCGGCTCCGCCCGTCGCCGACGCCGACGCCTCCGCATCCATCGCACACGCCGTCGACGCCGCGCCACTCATATCGTGTCCCTGACGCTCCCATTCTGCGACGAGCATCTCAAGACCGCACGCAATTTTCATACCCAACTCATGCGCGGCGTAAAATTCCGAACTCTTTGGTGGCATCGGGTAACATTTGGGCGCGTCGAATTGTTCGTGCGTCGCCTGCGCAAACAAACATCTAGACATCCGACACAACGTCGGCTCAATGTCCACCGGAACGAACACGTGCATTTTTGACGCGGCGCGCAAGCCAACGGGATCGCGCGTGCGAAAGCTCTCTACAGCGAGCGCCACGAGCTGAGGCTCGCGCCGGAGCGCTTCGCCGACGCGTCTCGGCGTCCATACGTACGCGTCGTGTCTATTCTCCAACGCGCGCGCCGGAAACGCATCCAAGCGCGCACTCAGCACGCGCTGCACCTCATCACTCAACGGTGTGGCGCTCGCCACTTTCCCCACCGCCTCAGACGTGCGCACGGATGATTCGTTCGACGCGAACTCGTCCCCGTCCACGACGACCAACCGTCCTTTATACAAAAACGTACACCCATGCGCGCGTTCGGGCGTCACCCACCCCGGTAACGCCTCCGCAGTTTCAATCAACAAAAACTCCCCATCGTCGTCCCACACGCGCACGGCGATGGCGTCGGCGAAAGTCGCGCTCAACGCGCGCGCGATGTGCGCCGCGAACCACGCGTCGTCGACGCAGTCCCCAAACTCCACGCATCCTCGAAACACGGCGCGCGATGACCCTCGCGCGGCGCGTTCCAACGCGAACGCATCCCGTTGCCACACGTGCCCTGCGCTGAGACGCGCGATTTCGGCGTTGAGCGCTAAGAGCAGGGCGTCGGCGCGCGATTCGGTGATGGATTCATCCAGCACATGAACTTCGCATTCAACGCGGTCTCTCTCTCGCGCGCCGGCTTCGGCGGCGCGCGCGGCGAATATATCATCCGGGTCGAGATTCCATTGCATCGAGCGCGCGCGTGCGGGCGGCGCTGACGACGGCAGGCGTCGCGCAGTGACGGCGAACTGCACCAAAAAAGTGCACTTTTTTGTCCTCTCCTCTGCAGAACGCCGCGCGCGCGCGTCGCACGCGCGTCGTCCGCGATGCGTTCGAGCGCACCCGCGCGATGCGTTTCGCGCTTTCGCGTGACGTGCGCGACGGGGTCGGAAAAGCGCCCGATACGCGGCGCGAAGCGCGGGGATAGCGCGTACCGGGACAACTTTGCTGAGCGTATAAAAGAACTGCGCGCGTCTGGTGCGCCCACGCCCGGCGCCGCGCTCGTGAACCCACCCGCGGTGCTATCGGACGTGGTCGTTGTGTTCGTGTCGCCAAAGACGGCGAGCAATGTGGGCGCCATGGCGCGGTCGTGCGCGGCGTTTGAATGCGAGACGCTGCGGTTGGTTGCTCCGGTGTGCGACGTGTTCTCCCGCGCATCGATGAACGCCGCGAAAGGAGCGCAGTATTTAATCAAGAACGCTTTGATTGTTGATGACTTGGCCGACGCGTTGGTTGGCACGCGCGCGGCGGTGGCGTTTCATCCTTGGATGGAGGATGAGCTGCGCGCCGACGCCGACGCTCAACCGACGCCGACGTTTTACGACGACCTCGACGCGCTCGTCGAGCGATTCCCCGGCGGCGACGCCGCGAGCGGCGAGAAACTCGCCTTGGTGTTTGGCAACGAAGCCGACGGGTTGTCGGTGGAGCAGCTGAAAATGTGCGACGCCGTGTGTTCGATTCCCATGGGTCGGTTGGTTGAAAGCTTGTCCGTCACGCACGCGGGCGTGATTACCCTGTCGCGATACTTTGAGCGCCGCGGCGCGCGCATCGACCGCCGATAGCCTCGAATGTTGTATTTCTAGTATGTCCGTTCGCGCGCGCGACGCGTCGCCGTCGCCCGCGGGTGCGTGCGCAAAAGGATGAAAAAAGTCACTTGTTAACGATGAGTTTCGGAAGTTTCCGACTCGAAACGACACTGTCGCGCGCGCGCACCGACGACGCGCGACAGTCCGCCCAGCCGGAAACAGCGAAGGCGGCGAATACGAATACGCGACGCGTGGCGTCATGCCTCCGGCGGTCGGTGACATCCTGCGCCTGCACGACCCCATAGAGGCGTGGAACATGGATGGAACCGCTGACGCCGTGCCGCATCTGACTGGCGCATGGATCACCGACGCCGAAGCTATCACGGGACGCCGACGAGGACGGTGCTCGTTCGAAGGATGTCCTAACATGGCTGAAGTCGGCGGACACGTGTGGGTTCGGTCCATCGGGTGCGTCATAGCGCCCATCTGCAGGCT
>Ga0181563_10004964_pt1 | contig 12303 bp, 10 predicted proteins | sample 011ome_25_FD_133759 | JGI IMG/M metagenome (GOLD analysis project Ga0181563, IMG submission 133759) | Coastal salt marsh microbial communities from the Groves Creek Marsh, Skidaway Island, Georgia - 011512CT metaG (megahit assembly) | ecosystem: Environmental > Aquatic > Marine > Intertidal... | reverse complement strand
GGGGATAAATTATCCCCATTGAGCGATACGACCAATTTGGCTCCTGCGATGGCTGGAGGTGAGTTATTTGACCACATTAAATACATGATGTGGACAACAGTACCCACCTATTTGATAACGCTGATCGTTTTTGTTATACTGGGTTTGAATATCGAAGTGAGTGCCATCGATCAAACCCAAGAGATGTTATTTCAGATCAAGCAAACCTTTGATGTAACGCCCTGGCTGTTCTTAGTACCCTTATCCGTAGTCTTGATGATTGTGAAAAAAACCCCTCCACTTATCGCGCTTTTGGTGGGTACATTATTGGGTGGTGTATTTGCCCTTATATTTCAACCTGAAGTAGTGATGGGTATTACGGGTGCTAAGGAATTTAACCTAGCTGCAGCCTATAAAGGAATTATGGATGCGATCACCATACAAATTTCAATACCCTCAGATCACCCCATTTTGGAAGATCTATTTCAATCCAAGGGCATGTATGGAATGCTGGGAACCATATGGCTGATTGTTTGCGCCATGGTTTTTGGTGGAATTATGGATGGTATTGGGGCTCTTAACCGACTGAGTCAAGCGTTGTTGTCCATAGCCAAAACTACTTTTGGTCTATTTGCGAGTACAGTTGCCAGTTGTCTGGCATTAAACTTGACTGCCTCTGATCAATATATCTCTATTGTTGTGCCAGGGAAAATGTTTGCTAAGGCATACAAAGACAAAGGTCTCGCTCCAGAAAATCTGAGTCGAACATTGGAGGATTCAGGAACAGTTACCTCTGTATTGGTGCCTTGGAATACCTGTGGGGCATACCACAGCGGAGTTTTAGGGGTACCAGTAGCTAGTTATTTTGTCTATGCTATCTTCAATTGGCTAAGCCCTATAACCACACTTATTTTCGCGGCTTTTTCTATTAAAATCAAACAGCTGAGGGGTTAAATTTGGCTTGTTTTGATGCCCAAGCCCCACTGTTTTTTTTGTACTTTAGTACCCGAATTTTGACTAACTATGGCCGCTAAATCGACGAAAGCAAAAGCTGACCTTTCCCCCAAAAAAATATTCGCTATTTCCAGAAAAAACCGAATCATCATAGGTTTTTTCACCATAGTTCTTGCCATTGCTTTCGCGATTGCTTTGATTTCCTTTCTAAGCACTTGGAAAGAAGACCAAAGTATTTTGGGCGATTGGATGAATAGAAGTACTGTGGCACAAAACACTTTAAACAAGTTTGGTGCCGTAGTTGCCTACTATGTTTTGTATCAAGGCTTTGGTGTGAGCAGCTTTATTTTTGGGTATTTATTGGGTATTTCTGGTTGGGCGTTGATGTTTACTGCCAAAAGATTTTCCCTTTGGTCACAATGGTTTTGGGGACTTTATTTGGTGATTTTTCTCAGTGTCGGATTTGGGTTTTTATTTGCTTCTGCTCCATTGTGGGGAGGGGTTGTGGGTTATGAAATGAATCTGTTGTTGCGGGATTATGTAGGGTCAACCGGAGTCGGACTGATTCTATTGTGTGCGTTCATGATATTTGCCGTGCGTGTGTTGCAATTTGATCCGGAAAAAATTCAACTGGCTACTTGGTTTGCTCGCTTCAAAAACAACAAAAATTCGATTAGTTCAACAGAGATACCTGTTGAACCTGAGGAAGATGAGATCTCTGTGCCGCTGATTCCTGTTGACCCGATAGAATATAACCTAAATGAGGGATTTCCACAAGTTGATGTGCTTGATAAAAGCGAGGAGGAACCCGAAGAACAAACATTCCGTACTGAATCCAGCTTACAGGTACCTCTATCCTGGAAACCAGCTACGGAGGCCACTACCCTTCACGAAAGCAATATAGAACCAAACCCAGAGGCAGATGTTCCTATAGAATTAAATGAAATTACCCAAGAAACAGAGGAAACAGATAATCTCGCTGCACAAATCAGAGATCAATTTGGGGATTTTGACCCTACGCTGGAATTAAGTAATTACCAATTTCCACCCATTGAATTGCTCGCAGCTCATGGTAGCTCGGGAAGTATTACCATCAATGAGGAAGAATTAGAGGAAAATAAAAATAAAATTGTAGATACATTAAAAAACTACAGTATTGGTATTGCCCAAATCAAAGCGACCATTGGACCTACGGTTACGCTTTATGAAATTGTACCAGAAGCGGGCATTCGTATTTCAAAAATTAAAAATTTAGAGGATGATATCGCCTTGTCCTTATCTGCTTTAGGTATTAGGATTATTGCGCCTATACCCGGCAAGGGAACTATTGGTATTGAAGTGCCTAACAAAAATCCTTCTGTCGTCTCTATGAGGTCCGTGATAGCCTCTACTAAATTTCAAAAGGCAGAGATGGAATTACCCATCGCATTTGGAAAAACCATCAGCAACGAAACGTTTGTGGTTGATTTGGCCAAGATGCCCCACATGTTGATGGCTGGGGCTACTGGACAAGGTAAATCAGTAGGATTAAATGCGGTATTGGCCTCGTTACTGTATAAAAAACACCCAGCTGAAGTAAAATTTGTCTTGGTTGACCCCAAAAAGGTAGAATTAACCCTGTACAATAAAATTGAACGTCACTTTTTGGCTAAACTACCTGATTCGGCTGATGCGATCATTACAGACAACACAAAAGTAATACACACATTAAATTCATTGTGTATTGAAATGGATCAACGATACGAGTTGCTTAAACTCGCTATGGTTCGTAACATAAAAGAATACAACGAAAAGTTTAAATCGCGTAGATTAAATCCCAACGACGGACATCAATTTCTACCATATATTGTTTTGGTTATCGACGAGTTTGCCGACCTGATCATGACTGCAGGTAAAGAGGTGGAGACACCTATTGCCCGACTAGCCCAATTGGCCAGAGCGATAGGTATTCACTTGATCATTGCCACGCAAAGACCTTCTGTTAATGTGATCACCGGAATTATCAAGGCCAACTTCCCAGCTCGTTTAGCGTTTAGGGTGACATCAAAAATTGATTCTCGCACGATATTAGATACCCAAGGGGCGGATCAGTTGATTGGTCGCGGGGACATGTTGTTCACACAAGGAAATGATGTTACACGTATTCAATGCGCCTTTGTTGACACCCCAGAAATTCAAAAACTCACCGAATTTATCGGATCACAACGCGGATATGCCCAGGCACATCTTCTTCCTGAGTATGTTGGTGAAGAGTCTAGCCTAGATATGTCTGATTTGGGAGAACGCGATCCCTTGTTTAGAGAGGCCGCCGAAGTATTGGTGATTGCCCAACAAGGTTCTGCTTCTCTGATCCAAAGAAAACTAAAGTTAGGATACAACAGAGCAGGCAGGTTAATTGATCAATTAGAGGCAGCGGGTATTGTCGGTCCATTCGAAGGCAGTAAAGCTAGACAGGTGCTCATCCGTGACATGCAAGCACTGGAGCAATTTTTTAATCAATAAATTTAAATTATGAGACTATTCTGGTCATTATTTATATCCTGTATATTATCCGCTCAGCTTTATGCACAAGATCCGTCTAAAGCATTGCTGGATCGCCTGTCACAAAAAGTGCTTTCTCACCAAAACATACAAATTGCCTTTGACTATGTATTGGAAAACAAAGATGCAGGTGTTCAACAAAAAACATTAGGTAAGTTGATTCTTAAAGGGAAAATTTACCGATTTGAAATGTTGGGAGCTATCCAAATCTTTGATGGTAAAAAGGTATATACTATTGTCGATGACAATGAAGAAGTCACGGTTGAAGCCCCTCAAAAATCAGATGCAGCTGAGCTATCTCCTCAAGACTTAATTCAATTCTACAAACAGGGCTACACGTACAAATGGGATATTGAACAGCAGGTCGGCAACCGAAAAATTCAATACATCAAGTTAACACCCATTGCCTCAAAATCTTCGCTTCAATCAATCTTGTTGGGTATTGACACCAAAAACCTAGAGATCTACAAGGTGATACAAATAGGAAAAAACGGCACCAAAACAACACTAACCGTCCAAAACTGGAAGGTAAATCAACCATTGCCAGCCAATGCCTTATTATTTGATCGAGCCTATTACACCAAGAAAGGGTACTACATCAGCGAATTGTGAAACGACTAGACCGTTATATCTTTTTTCAATTCCTTCAGAATTTCGGAGCATCCTTCGTTATTTTGATGGCTATTTTTATTTTTCAAATGATCTGGTTGTTTATCGACAACCTGGCTGGAAAAGGATTAGATCTTTTGGTTATCGGTAAATTTATATTTTACATGATACCGGACCTGACAGAAAAGGTACTGCCACTTACCGTACTGCTCTCCTCTATTCTCACATTTGGCAGTTTTGCAGAGCACTATGAGTTTGCTGCCATGAAAGCTTCAGGTATATCCTTGCAAAGAAGTATGCGGAGTTTAATCGTGTTGGTTTCTTTCATGGGGTTATTCACCTTCTATTTTGCCAACGAAGTAATTCCAGCAGCCAAAAAAAAATCATATAGTCTTCAAAAAAATATCGCCAAGGTAAAACCAGCCGTGGCGATAGCTGAAGGTCTTTTTAATGATTTTGAAGGTACCGGAATGAACATTCACGTAGTTGATAAATACGGAGAAGATGACCGTATGCTTCAAGGAGTAACCATTCATAAGAAAGATAACACAGGTAGAAATAATGTATTGATTAAAGCGAATACAGGAGAGTTTATCAATGATCCACTGAGCAATCATATTCAACTACTACTTCACGACGGTGTGTATTACGAGAATATTCAAACCAAAGGGATGGAACAAAACAAAAAACATCCTTGGGCCCAGGCACAATTTGACACCTATCGCTTGTTGATTGATTTATCAGAAGTATACAATGTAGATTTAGACGAATCCATCGATGTGAATTCTGAAAAAATGAAAAACATCTTTCGTTTACAAAACGATATAGATTCCATTTACCAGAACAATCAATTAATGGTTGAGGCATTGACCAACAACATCCGAGGACGTTTAGGAGCTCCGCTCACTTACTTAAATCCCCAAGCAGCAGCTGCAGAAAAATTAGCGAGCGATATAGATACAACAGTTGTTGAACCTATTGTCAGTATGCCAGATCTTCTCTCCAGACTCGATGATTACAAACAAGTCCATTTATATGGAGTGGCACAAAACAACATAACTAATGCCCTAACTACAATACAAAACAAAAAAGAAGAAATGTATTTTAGGTATAAAGTATACCAAGCTCATATTCTTGAATTGCATAAAAAATATGCCTTAGCGCTGTCTTGTATCGTTTTGTTTTTTGTTGGTGCTCCCTTAGGAGCTATCATCAGAAAAGGAGGGCTTGGCTTGCCCTTAATTATCGCAGTGGTGTTATTTTTAACCTACTATTTCTTGGGTGTATTCACCTATAATTATGCTAAAGAGGGAAATATTCATCCTTATTTAGGGGCCTGGCTACCTACGATGGTCATGCTTCCGTTAGGTATATTTCTGACCTATAGAGCTACCCATGATCAAGGCCTACTCAGCATGGGACCCTTCATAGGAATTATGGAGCAATGGTGGAACAAATGGATTAAACAAAAGACAACATGAGCGTATTGGATCGTATTGAAGATGCCATAGAGGACATCAAACAAGGAAAAGTTATCATCGTTGTCGATGATGAAAACCGCGAAAACGAAGGTGATTTTTTAGCTGCGGCAGAAACCGTCACCCCAGAAATGATCAATTTTATGGCTACGCATGGACGTGGATTAATTTGTGCTCCGTTGACAGAAGGACGTTGTAGACAATTAGGTTTAGAGCGTATGGTGAGTCATAATACTGATCCATTAGAAACCGCATTTACCGTATCGGTAGACCTTAAAGGTCATGGCGTCACTACAGGGATCTCTGCTTCAGATCGGGCCAAAACAATTACCGCACTAACTAAAGAAGAAACCCAACCCCACCATTTAAGCAGACCAGGACATATATTCCCGCTAATTGCTAAAGAAGGTGGTGTATTACGCAGAACTGGACACACAGAAGCGGCCATCGATTTTGCCCGTCTAGCGGGATTTGCCCCTGCTGGAGTTATTGTAGAAATCATGAATGCTGATGGAAGTATGGCTCGTTTACCACAATTGCTGGAGGTGGCCAAAAACTTCCAATTAAAGATTGTGTCCATCGAAGATTTGGTCAAGTATCGGATGGAACACGATAGCTTGATCGAAAAGAAAATGGACTTTCCAGTTCAAACTAGATTTGGTTCATTCAGGTTGCGTGCGTACAAACAAACAACTAACCAACAGATTCACCTAGCCTTAACCAAAGGTAGTTGGAAAAAAGGTGATCCCGTACTCACCAAGATTAGCCCTACCCAGATCCATCATGATTTATTGAGTTCTTTGACCCAAGATCAAAATCAAATCATGGAGCGTATTTTTCAAGCGGTAGCTCAGGAAGAATCTGCTGCCGTAGTATTCATCAATCAAGACATCAACCACTTAGGGATGCTGTCGCGGTTGCAAATCGTCAAAGAAAACCAAAGCAAAGAAATATACCAAGCTCCTCCCATTGAAATGGACGCCAAAGATTTTGGTGTAGGCGCTCAAATCCTTCACGACTTAGGAATTAACAAAATAAAATTGCTCTCCAATGCCACTCAGGTAAAACGTGTAGGAATGATTGGCTATGGTCTAGAAATTATTGCTTATCAAAAATACTGAGATCAATTTACCTCAATCACTACTTCAGCGACAGGGCGCCTTACCTTAGCTAGAGTAGCCATAAAGTCATCTGCAGCCCTATACCCTACTGGCATCACTAAGGTCGCCGTAAGGCCCTTCTCCGTTAGTCCAAGCACCGAATCATACCCTTGTGGATCAAACCCTTCCATAGGACATGAATCCAATTGTTGCATCGCGCAAGCGGTCAATAAATTACCCAACGCTATATAGGCTTGTTTGCTGGCCCAAAGTGCTAATTGTTCTTTTGGTTTGGTAATAAAATTCTCCATCAGGTGTTTTTTGAATGGCTCCAGCACTTCCGCGGGCGTGCCCCTGACCTCTTCTACCCGGGCAAAATATTTTTCGACAAATGAAGCATCAATTGATTGCTCGGAGCAAATAACAAAAAGAGCACTAGCTTGTCCAACTTGTTTTTGGCCAAAAGAATGAGCCACGAGTTGCTCTTGTACCTTTTTATCGGTAACTACCACTAACTTCAAAGGCTGCAGCCCATAGGAAGTAGCCGTTAAGGCAAATGTTTTTTTTAACAGATCCAAATCTTCTGTTGAGAGGTTTCTTTGATCATCAAACTTTTTGGTGGCGTACCGCCATTCCAACTGCTCTATTAGTCCCATAGGTATAATTTATTCATACGTGGTAAACCACAATTTTATAGACATCGCAATGACCATCACAATTAAAAAAACACGAATATATCCGTCGCCTTTTTTGACTGAATACCTTGAAGAAACCCAAGCACCGCTGGCATTTCCAATGGCGTGAACTAGACCCATAGTCCAATTCACTTTGTCATTCACAACAAAAACAGTTAATGCGGCAATGGTATAGAAAAATACCACCGATACCTTGGTGGCGTTCGTTTTAACTAAACTAAGTCTGTTGACGGAATTCAAAAACAGCATGATGACAAAACCTATACCCGCATTGATAAATCCACCGTAAATTCCGATGAAAAAAAAAGCAACGATGGAAAGCCAAAGATATTTGCCGGTTAATCGTTCTAGTAACTCTTCTTTTTTGGCTTTTGGTTTAAGAACCATTAAACCAACCACGACAAACATAATCACCACCAATACCTTATTGAAGGTTTCCCCTTTTATATCTACGGAAATTTGCGCCCCAAGTACGGCCCCAATCATAGCGGATAATCCCAAGTAAAGATTAAAGGGGAAATTCCCCACCCCTTTACTTTTAAATCCAGCCGCCCCAACAGCCGTTTGCGCCAATATAGCTACCCGATTGGTACCGTTGGCCACAGCAGGTGGCAATCCCATAAAGATAAACATGGGTAAGGACAATAAAGAAGCACCTCCTGCCACCGTATTGATAAACCCTACGACAAAACCGACAGAAATTAAAATGGCATACTGAATCCAAACATCCATGGAGGCAAAATTAGGTCATTTTTTGCGCTCATCAAGCACAACGATTTTAAATAAAAAAACCCACAACCGAGTTGTGGGTTTTCTAGAGCGGAGAAAGAGGGATTCGAACCCCCGGAGGTGTGACCCTCAACAGTTTTCAAGACTGCCGCATTCGACCACTCTGCCATTTCTCCTTAGCGGAGGCAAATATAGTAATGATTTTAACAGTCACACAATAATTGCCTTAATTTATTTTTCCCTGAATAGGTTGATTCGCTATTCTTATCCCCTATCTAAGGGAACAAATAATAACACTTACTCAATAAGCACTTTTGTTGGATCGAGAAATCTATGCGAGCTCTTTGTAAAGTATGTAGATGGCCATGAATAAAACAAACCATCCAAATGCTTTTTTGAGTTTTTCCCCAGGTATCCATTTGTTGACGAAAATCCCTAAAAATATTCCCACCACAGCCAACAGAGTAAAGAAACCTAGAAATGTCCAATCGATAGCGAGGTTTTGTACATCACCGATAAAACCGATTAACGACTTAATGGCAATAATCAACAAAGAAGTAGCTACCGCTTTTTTCATCGGTAGTTTGGCCAATAGTACCAGTGCAGGTATAATTAAAAATCCGCCGCCGGCACCCACGATACCTGTCAATACACCAACCACAGAACCCTCAAGTAAAATCATAGGGTAGTTGTATACAACCGTTCTGTTTTCATCGTGGCAATCGTCACCTACACATTTATCTCGAATCATCGCAATGGCTGCTGCAAACATGATCAAGGCAAAGAAGACCATGATTGCGATAGGTTTTGTCAAAGAAAAATTCCCGATTTCTGCAAGAGTATCCGGAATTGCGGGAACCAGGTATTTACGCGTCATGTAAACGGCGATGAATGCGGGCACCGAAAATATCGCTGCCGTCTTAAAGTCGATTAGTCCTTTTTTCATGTTTTGGAACGCTCCGAACAGTGCAGAAAGTCCAACGATAAACAAGGAATAAGCTGTGGCCAAAACTGGAGCAATTCCAAAAAGATAAACCAACACGGGTACTGTTAAAATGGAACCTCCACCTCCCACTAAACCCAAAACTACGCCGATCAATAAGGCGCCAATATAACCGAAAACTAATGTAATATCCATAGACTAATAAAAATACAAATTTATATGAATACCCATACCCAGAATGCAACTTAGGTTACCTTGCCTACTAAATGACTTGAAAACCATAGGCATATGGATCATCCTGTGCATCAATAGTAATTCGGTTATCCCCATATATTTTGGCCCAACCTTCAATAGAAGGAATAATCGTGGTCCCCCATGACTCTTCTCGTACCGTCTCTATCCGGCCTGTAAACGCAGAACCGATGAAACTCTCGTGGATAAAATCATCCCCCACATTTAATTTTCCTTTAGCGTATAATTGGGCCATTCGAGCTGAAGTTCCCGTTCCACAAGGCGAACGATCTATCGCTTTATCACCGTAAAACACCGCATTTCGACCATGACTCCTTTCATCCAAGACAGATCCAGTCCATTGTATATGAGAAACTCCCCTGATTCTGTGATCTGAAGGATGAATAAACATATCGGGATACTCTTGCGCGATGGAATTCCTCAATTCTTGACTAAATGAGATTAATTGCATGGCGGAATAGTGTTCTACCCCTTTAAAATTTGGTTGCGGATCGACAATGGCATAAAAATTACCTCCGTAAGCCACGTCAAAAACGATGGTTCCCAGTGAGCTGTGCCTACAAGTTAACCCTGATTTAGCCAAAAATGAAGGTATGTTGATCAACTTGACCGAAGTGACTTTGCCAGAATGCTCTGTATAAAAAACCTTTACCAGTCCTGCGGGAGTTTCCAACAAAACTACGCCTGGAGTTTTTGGCTTGATCAATGCTCGCTCAATCGCTATGGTGATTGAACCAATCGTGCCATGTCCACACATAGGTAGACACCCACTGGTTTCGATAAATAATATGGCCGCATCATTTTCAGGAGCATGCGGCGGAAAAAACATACTTCCGCTCATCATATCGTGTCCCCTGGGTTCAAACATCAAACCGGTCCTGATCCAGTCCCAGTGAGCCAAAAAGTCAAGCCTTTTAGCCGCCATATCGATTCCGTTAAGCGAAGGAATTCCAGAGGTAACTACACGAACTGGATTACCCGTAGTATGCGCATCAATACATTGAAAAACATATGGATTCATAGGAAAAAAATCTACCTGTTTAAGGTACACGATATTTTGTACATTTAGTTCCTAAATTTTATTGTTCATGAAAAAATGGAATGTCTTATGGCTGATGTTTTTGGCCTGTACGGGTCAAGCCCAGCAAATCGAATTAAGCCCACGATCAAAACAAAGTGAAAAGTGGGCCAATACTATTACGGAAAGTGAGCTAAAAGATCACCTGTACACCTATGCTTCAGACGCCTTTGAAGGACGTGAAACGGGCACAAAAGGGCAAAAAATAGCGGTTGAATACCTCAAAGCTCATTACAAATCCCTGCAAATAGCTCCTGCCCAAGCCAATGGAGATTACGAACAAGATATCGAACTGGTATTAAAAAAATTGCCCAAAGGCCAGTTAACTTTCCAGGGACAGTCCCTGGAAAATGGAACTGGAATAATGGCATATGCTGCATTTGAATTTAGCAAAACTCCTGTCGTTTATGTAGGTTATGGGGTAAACACTCCCGAGCACAATGATTATCAAGGACTTGATGTCCGAGGTAAAATTGTTATGGCTAAAGCCGGTGCGCCTATGTTACCCGCCCTGGCTGACGGTTCAACAAGTGATTGGGCCAAGCAGAGTGAAGGACTTGAGCGCAAACAAAAGGCGGCATTTGAGCAAGGTGCTGTTGGATTTATTTACTGGGACGAAGCGGCGTTTGCCCGTTTAAAAAGACGTTTTGACTACATGAAACAAAACGATAGCGGTCGTATGTCCATTAAAGCCCTAGAGTCTCAAGCAAACGCTATGATTTACGTCGACCAAGCCACTGCTTTATTGCTCCACCCATCCATTGGTGAATCCGCAGATGCTGCATCTTTGGGTACTGTAGAGGCCGGAATTAAAAGCGAAGATGTATCGATAGATTCAGAAAACGTGGTGGCTTTCATTCCTGGTTCAGAATTTCCTGAACAATATGTAGTTATTTCCTCTCATCTTGACCACGTTGGTGTACTGGCTGATGGATCGGTAAACAATGGAGCGGATGACGATGGATCAGGCTCTGTAGCTTTATTGGAGATTGCTGAAGCATTTAAACTCGCCTCAGATGCAGGACAAGGCCCCAGAAGATCCGTAGTTTTTCTTCATGTAACTGGTGAAGAAAAAGGGTTGTTAGGATCACAGTATTACACAGATGTAGCTCCTGTATTCCCATTAAACAAAACGATCGCTAACCTGAATATTGACATGATCGGTCGTATCGATCCCGAAAGAAAAGGAGATAGAAACTATGTCTACTTGATTGGTTCAGATAAACTAAGTACCGAACTTCATGATCTGTCAGAAGCCGTAAATAAAAAGTTTATGGGTATTGAATTGGATTACACCTATAACGACGAAAATGATCCCAATCGTTTTTATTACAGAAGTGACCACTACAATTTTGCCAAAAATAATATTCCAATTATTTTCTATTTTAATGGCACCCATGAGGATTATCACAAGCCGAGTGATACACCAGATAAAATCAATTATGATTTATTGACCAATAGAACTAGATTGGTATTCCACACAGCTTGGGAAGTAGCCAACCGCGATAAGGCTATTGTGGCCGACAAAGCTCAATAAATTTCCTTTTACTTCACAAAAAAACCCTGTCTGAAAAGACAGGGTTTTTTTTGGGTGGAAGACCGGGCTCGAACCGGCGACCTCTGGAACCACAATCAAGCGCTCTAACCAACTGAGCTACAACCACCATGCTGTTAGCGGGTCCAAATATACTTCAAATTAAGGTATACTACCAAAATTTAAATAAAATTTTTAATGGAGATCACTTAAATAATTGACCGCCAAAAGACGCTCTACCGTAAAGCCCTCAGCGGCGTCACTGCCAATCAGCCTACCCAAGTCTTGAGCTAAAAGTGTAGCTGAGCAAATAAATAAGGATAGGAGGTATAAATACTTCATCTTATTCTCGTTTATTGTTAAATTATTCTAGTCCTTTTAGTAAAATTCGATCTTCTCTGTTGGCGAGTT
>Ga0181563_10004956_pt1 | contig 12308 bp, 10 predicted proteins | sample 011ome_25_FD_133759 | JGI IMG/M metagenome (GOLD analysis project Ga0181563, IMG submission 133759) | Coastal salt marsh microbial communities from the Groves Creek Marsh, Skidaway Island, Georgia - 011512CT metaG (megahit assembly) | ecosystem: Environmental > Aquatic > Marine > Intertidal... | reverse complement strand
GAGGAATCACAAGTAGACATCGCCAATCGACTCAAGCGGCTCAACGAAGAATACCAGCGACTATCCAAAGAATTCGAAGTAGATGGAATCGGTGCTGCGATGGTGCAGGTCGCATTCCAATTGCAAGAGAGAATTCTTGATCCAAATGTTTACGCGCTTCCCAGAATCACCTCGCTTCCCTCTGCTGACAATATACGCTTGGCCGCAATCCGCGTCGATCAACAACTGCGAGATCACGTCCAAGTGGAAAAGCGATTTGATAATCGAAAATCTTTCAGCGTTCGCAAGCTCGTGGAAACTCGCGTTGAAATCCTTGAAAAACTTAAAACTCAGTACAAGCAACTTTTACCAGCCGCGATTACGTATCAAGCCAATCGTCATCAACTGGAACGCCGCATCACGGAGATCGAAAGTGAGATTTCGGAAAAACTGATTTGGCTGCGTAGCTCCCCCACCATTAGTTATCGAGATTTCTTGAATCTGCCTGAAGGTCTCCGATGGTGGTTTAGCACAGAACATTGGGCCGAATTTTGCAGCGGCGTTAACAATGCGTTCGCCATGGATCCAGTGCGTTTTATTGGATTCCTTGGTCTATTGATTGGCTTACTGGGACTTAAGCCACGAATGCTTCGGTGGATTATTAGCACCGGCAGCAAAGTAAGAAGAGTATCGAGCGATCGATATGTCCTGTCCGTTGAAGCATTGTTCTGGACCGCGGTGTTTGCTTCGCCAACTGCGATCATCTTATCGTTCCTTGGATGGACGATGACTTATGCCGACGCACCGAGCGCGTGGTTGCAAAGCCTAGCGAGTGGAATCCCGACGATCGCACGCATCACCTTTGTGATTTCGTTCACCGCCGAAATTTGTCGCGCAAAAGGACTAGGCAACGCTCACTTCGGCTGGGAGCAAAAAACACTTGATTCAATCCGCCGGAATCTCTTTCTCTTTGGATTGGTCTATATCCCAGCCAGCCTAATCGCCTGCTGCACCCTCTACGGTGAAACCTCCAGCTATGGAGACAGCATTGGTAGAATCAGCATGATCATTGCCAAGTTGTGGATTTGCTTTTTGATATGGCAACAGTTTGGCGGCAAGAACGGATTGGTCGCGGTTCTAAGAGACACTCAGCCACACCGCCTCCTGACCCGCACTCGGTTACTCTGGTATCCGATTCTGCTCTGCTGCCCCATTTTCTTTATCATTCTTGCCGCTCGCGGCTACGTGATTGCTTCGATCAACCTGAGCCACGGTTTTGCGGAAACGATCGGGGTGATCGTCATTGGCGATGTAATCTACTGGATGGTGTTGCGGTGGTTCTCGCTGCAAGCAAGAAAGTTAGCGGTCGCCGAGCGAATGGAACGGCTTGTGGCTGCAAGAGAAGCATCTCTTAATGCTGGCGACTCAACGGAAGGCAGTGATAGTGCCGAAGCACTCACGCTTCCGACCGAAGAAGATGAATCGCTGGACTTGGAAACCATCAGCCAGCAGACTCGCAGCCTTGTTCGCTCGCTCATTGGCATCGCGATTGTCATCACCATCTCATCGCTCTGGTCCAATAGTCTCCCGATTTCGGATCGCCTCCAAGGGGTTCAGGTTCCCTTAACCGATTTTGATTTACTTGAAATTGTCAAAGGCATGCTTGTCTTTGGAATTACTTGGCTATTGATCAAAAACTTACCCGGAGTTCTCGAACTCACGGTGCTTCGCGCGTATTCAGTCGAGTCAGGAACCAAGTACGCGATTATCTCACTTTGCCGGTACGCGATCGGTGCGATTGGCTTGATGGTGATGACCAATGTCCTCAACTTTGACTTCACACAGTTTGGCTGGATGGCTGCCGCACTCAGTGTGGGTTTAGGATTTGGATTGCAGGAAGTGATCACCAACTTCGTTTGCGGCTTGATTCTGCTGTTTGAGCGACCCGTTCGAATTGGTGACGTTGTGACAATTCAAGGAACGACCGGAACCGTCACCAAAATCAGAATGCGAGCCACCACGATCACCAACTGGGATCGACAAGAATTTGTGGTTCCCAACAAGAGTCTAATTACCGACACCATTCTCAACTGGACGCTCAGCGCCTCGATTAGCCGAATCGTTATCAATGTCGGTGTAGCCTACGGAACGGACACCGACAAAGCTCGTGAGATTCTGATCGAAATTGCAAATGATCACCCGATCATTATGCAGGACCCTGCACCCATGGCGACGTTTGAGCAATTTGCAGATAGCACACTCAATCTCGTGCTCAGGTGCTACGTCCCCGATCTTGATTTTCGACTTCGAACCACATCTGAACTGCACACGGAAATCAATCGAAGGTTCTACCAAGCAGGAATTGAAATCGCATTCCCACAACAAGACATCCATATCCGCAGCGGCATTGAGCATTTATTGAGAACGGATCGTGATCACGAGGCCGCATGATGAACTACCCATGATTTGCCACAAAAACAAGTTGTCCGAACCGTTCATCCAAGACTCAAAAAACCTTTCACATCGCTTGCCTATCGACAATTCTTAGCGAACCCTTTCAAGGTGAATTTGTCAACCATGAGTGAACTACCGAATCGCTTACTGCCAGCAACTTGGGACGTCCCGAAAACGTTTCGAGATCGCTTAGGCAAAACAGTGGGTCGACAACGAATGATGTTCGCGGATGGCCATCTACTCTTGGTCCTCCACGCACCACCCGAGCGTGACCAAGAGGAAAGAATAGGGCGATTTTTTTGGCGAAAGCCCGACGGTACTTGGTCCAGCAACAATCTCGGATCCGGACTTGGCTCTCTACTCAAACACCTTGATGAATACGATCGCTACCTCGATCGACTTGAAGAACAGGAACAACAAGCGAGCCGGGCTAGAGACTTCTTTGAGATCAATGACCATCTTGCTCCGCTACTCCGAGCATCCTCGAATCTCCATGCGGTACTTCATGATGCCAGAAAGCACTGTCCCGATATTCGCGAATTAATTGACGCGAGAGATCGTGCATATGGAATTGAGCGTGCCGCAGAACTATTGGCAGTGGGTTGCAAAAACGGACTCGACTACCAAATGGCACGGCAAGCAGAAGAGCAAGCGGAGGCCGGTCATCGAATGGCGGTTGCCTCACACCGACTCAATCAAATTGTCGCTTTTTTTCTTCCGCTCGCGACTCTCTCTGGACTTTTTGGTGTCAACCTTCGTAGCGGACTCGAAGATGTGCCAGCTCCCTATGCGTTTCTCGGCGTTACCATGATCGCCTTGCTGATCGGAGGATTCTTCTCGTTGATGCTTCGGGGTAATGAGGCACCAAAGAGTAAACAGTAAGTGTTTCACAAAACTTACGTGGATGATCGTTGAGTTGAACCGGGCAACGATCATCGATAACGTGTTCGTGTCATCGCGGCACCATCACAATGAATCAAGTATTTGTTGATCCAGCCGTTACGATCCTTGCGAGAGCGTAACGGTGTATTCTCCGACGTTATCACCAAGGGAACCGCCGCTCTCATTCACTCGAAATAGCAACCAACTATATTGTTGGATTTCGAACTCTTTGGCTTGATCCACCGAGTGTATCTCTAATGGATTCAGATATTGCTCGGACTGCGAAATTGCGTTGGGAAGGACACAGACTAGCAGCTGTCCCAGTGGTCGACCTCGGTGATACTCAAATGTAATTCCCGCTGGCTCACTGATCCACGGCCGAGTGGTTTCAGCGAGTGTGATTCGCCCCGAAGGTTGCAACCTTATCTTAATCCCGCCCGGCACTCGGACTCCGACCGATTGCCAACCCCGATTGGCCGCAACTAAAGTCTCAACAGGGTTTCCCTGCCAGGCGGGATCGTCCATTGATAAATCCACCAACTCACGATCCCAATCAAACCCATAATCCATATCGTGCGATAACAATTTCCACCGTGCGGTGACGATCGGCCATTGATCCTGAAAGGCTCGCATTAGCTCTTGATTGAACTCTGGCCCCTGATTCGAACCCAATCTCGCCAATGTTTTTAGATTCTTACGATATTCAGGATAGCCCTGAAACAACTCCACTAACGCCCAACTCCAGCCGTACGTTCCAACATCACCAATGAGATTCGGCTGATACCCCATGATGGTCTCGATCGTCGGAATTTCTGATATCGCACGAAGCTGATCCATTCGCTTGAACCGCCCCCAAAAAGGGACTTGCTCGCGACTGCGGGGAATTTGATTAACCCTTGTCGAATCTCCGACACCTTCGTGCAGAGCTAATAACTCAGCAGTTCCTTCTTGAAACCAAGTGGTGCCTGCGCCATCAAAAGCAGCAAACATCAAGGCATGAACACCCTCATGCAAAACAAGGTGCCTTGTGTAATACTCACTCGGCTGAGCCTTGACCCAAATACTTTGGTTCATCGCATAACCAAAATCAAAATCGGGCACTTCGGGGGGGATCAAACCTTGATTTCGGAAGATAGCTTCATCACGCATTACACATGCACGCACACGAAACGTACGAAGATCTACGGTAGTATCACCCCAAAAACTAACCCACTGCAGAACAGCTTGATCAAACGTTGAAACAATGAGTTTGATTTCGGCATCGGATTGAAGATCCGTGGTCAGGTCGAGATACTTTCCTTTGACTTGAATTAACTCATCAGCAGCGTCTACCCTCGTGACAGAAGGGACGGCGGCGATCAGAAACAAAATAAAGATTGAACGAATCATTCTCACAATCTAATCCCCAATTCACTCGGTTACGACACCGACTTTCAATGATTTTGAAACAAGTAGCGATGCTTCTCCACCCCGCAAAGATAATTCGTCATCCGTTGATTCACTTCACTTGTCTCCTATGCTTGATAGCAGCAACAGGGTGCATGAGTCGTTCGGAAAGCCACGTTGTTATTTATTCCGCGTTAGACCAAGAATTTTCTTCGCCAATCCTCAAAGGATTCGAGCGAAGGGCGGAACAAAAAACCGAAGTGGTGGCGAAATTTGATGTCGAATCCACAAAAACCATTGGACTCGTCAATCAGATTATCGCGGAAAAGGATCGCCCAGTATGTGACTTGTTTTGGAATAACGAAATCCTGCATACAGTTCGGCTTCAAAAACTTGGACTCCTGAAACCCCATCCATGGAAACTGCCTTCGCACTACCCGGCAGATATGATTGCTGCGGATGGCACATGGTGTGGTTTTGCGGCACGCGCTCGAATTTTAATCGTCAACACAGAACTCATTGCCGAACGGGCTGATTACCCTCAGTCGATTGACGACTTGGCAGATCCTAAGTGGAAAGGACTCTGTGCTGTCGCGCGTCCGCTCTTTGGTACCACAGCAACCCACTTTGCTGTTCTCAGAGAAAAACGCGGAGCGTCGGCAACCTTGGAACTACTTCAGGCGATTCGAGACAACGCTGTCATTCTGTCAGGAAATAAGCAAGTTGCCACCGCGGTCGCATCAGGTCAGGTTGCATGGGGACTCACGGACACAGATGATGCGATTATCGAACAGGATCACGCAGAACCCATCGCGATCATCTACCCGGATCAACAACCAAACCAACTGGGAACGCTGCGAATCCCAAACACACTTGCAATCATGAAAAATGCGCCGCATCCTGTCGCTGCATCATTAATCGCTGATTACCTAACTGAACCGAATACCGAAGAGCGGTTGGCGATGGGTAACAGCAGCCAACTACCGCTTCATCCCGAAAGCGATTACAAACCTCGCGTCCTTCCGAATGAATCGGTGCGATGGATGTCGGTTGATTTTGAGGCTGCTGGCGACGACTGGGAATCGTGGTCGGCCAAGGTGCAGCAAGTGTTTCCCGATTGATTCTTGAATCTTTTTTTCTCGAAGATTATTCCCAACCCAGACCAGCCCACTCGTGCGTTTACAACCTGCCTACAGCTTACGCCCAAAGTAAAACGAACTAAGCTGCGCGAATGAGGTCACGCCTTTTTTGCAGCGGTTCAACATGCGACGTGGTTGCACCCACGATTCGCACCGATCCCAACGGGGAAGTTGCGATTCGCTTGAGCGCCACGCGAGAGATGATCTGCAAAGATCGCGAAGTTGTATCAGAGTATGAGCCCACCTGGATTCTTGCGGCAACTAAATCGGGGTCCGTTGCCAACCTTGCAAGTTGTCGCAACTGATCCATCTCGACCATTTGCCCAGCTTCTTGAATCAATAGTAATTCACCCGACGCAGCAGATATCCCGGTTGCCGCGGCTTCATCGAGCCCTCGCTCACTTGCGTGGAGAATCACACGCACAAACGGGAACCGGAACCGCATATCATCTAAGACGACTAACGTGTGATCGTTACTTGCATCATCCACCACAATCACTTCAAAAGCTCCACTCGTGATCCTTGGCAGGTGGCATTCAATTTTTTTGAGGCAACCACGGATTTGGTCTGCAACATTTCGAATCGGAAGAATGACGGAAACGGTTCGGTTGATGATGTTCATTCTTTTACCCGTTCAGGATTCAGTTTTTTTACCTCGCCAACTCACGAGGTCGGAGGCGAGGACCAAACCTCTTCCGGACGCCAAAACCATTGCCAAAAGCGGCAATTCTCTTTGCGTTTCGGCACAAGAATTACCGGGAAATCACTGCAGCCAGCGATTGAAACACTTGTGGTCTAACAACCACCGGCATTGGTCTTATAATTGACAGAGATTGCCACCAGTTTGCATCCGCTAGAGCAACACAGGCTCAAGCCACAGATTGTGTGACAGTGAGATCTCTCGCTATCGTCGGACCAAAAGCCAGACGCTCGCTGGCCAACCGACATAGGGTGCAGATGAAACAAGTTTTTTTCTTTCTTTACTTCCCGACGTAACCACTTCCCACGAAATCTTTGTGACTGATCAACCAGACTTTCAACGTGGACAGGATTTCCCCGGTACTTCCGGATTACTTCCTGCGATTGCACAAGACTTTGAATCCGGCCGCGTCCTCATGATGGCGTGGATGGACGAGTCGGCATGGCGAGAAACCATTGAGACCCAACGCGCGGTCTACTTTAGTCGCAGTCGCGGTAAACTTTGGAGAAAAGGGGAAACGAGCGGACACCAACAGATTGTCAAAGAAGCTCGCATCGACTGTGATGCAGACACAATCCTGTTGCTTGTCGAACAGACCGGCGCTGCGTGCCACGAGGGCTACCAGAGCTGTTTCTTTCGAACGATCGATTCCAACTATCAAACTCATATCGCCGATGAACGACTTGTCGACCCTAACTCCGTTTACGGACGACCAGATTAGCAGTGGGCACGCCAAGCGATTACTAACCAAGGAGAAAACAACATGAGTGCAGACGAACGCTTAACTGAGCTCGGTGTGGAATTACCGCCAGCGCCAAAACCAATGGGAGTTTACAAGCCGGTGGTAATTTGTGGGAACATGGCATATCTATCCGGACATGGTCCTCTGAAAGCCGACAAGACATTAATCACCGGCAGACTCGGACTCGATATGGATGTCGAGGCTGGCTACGAAGCAGCAAAGGTGACAGGACTAGCGATGCTGGCCACCCTGCAATCAGAACTCGGTAGCCTCAATCGTGTGAAGCGACTTGTCAAACTACTGGGTCTCGTTCGCAGCATGGATTCATTTGCACAGCAACCCGCAGTCATTAATGGATGCAGTGAACTGTTTCGAGACGTTTTCGGGGAAGACGCAGGCGTCGCCGCACGAAGCGCGTTGGGCACCAACTCTTTACCCGGTGGCATTGCGGTTGAGATTGAAGCAATCTTTGAGCTGCATGACGCCTGATCTCAGTCAAGATGCGCGGCCTGATATTGCCATCAGAAATGCGAATTCCTGGTGGCAGTTAGGGCTGGCATGAAGTCAAGAATCGCAAGAGGTTTTCGAGAGATCAATACCTCTTGCGACGCCGCTGACGTCGATCCGCAACCATCTCATCCCTTTTATCTGATGCACCCACCTTGCGCCAGAGACGCAAGTCATTCGGCCCACAAAAACAGAGCAGCATTGCACCAGGAGAAGCATACTTCTGGAACACGGCCTGATGAAATCGATCTTCCCCAGGCCATGGATAAGAATAAATCAATGAAAAGTCATCGAGTTCGAGTCCCAAATGGTCGTAAGCACAAGCGACGCGATGTCCCAAACTAGGAAGATTTGAGGCGTGAGCCAGTGACTCCGCACCGCGGGGTAAAAAATTTCCACCGATTAATTCTGCACTGACGTTCCAATCCTGTAGCGTTTGTTGCCCCTCGCGCACGAGGTCTGCCTCCGCCTCAATCCCAACTGACTCAAACTCCAAAGCGGAGGCAATTGACGTCACAACCGCAAACCCACAACCCCATTCAAGAAATCGATTCCCAATCAAACTTTGCGTTTCTCGAATCCATGCAATCGCCTGAAACAAATGAAAAAAATCTGCTGCGACGAACTGCTCAATCTGAGGTCGATTCCAGCAATCTTGAAACGTTTGGATACGAAGCCTAACACCTTCTAACTTATCAATCCACGATTGTGGAATCACTCTTTGATCCACCTCAGAGGGGATATCGATGGGTATCAGCATGACTTCTTACTCAGTACTTTTGAACCTTAGCTTCAGGTTCTAAAAACATTGGTTGTTGCAAATTTTGTGAACTTCTTGTTATGCGTTTCCTAAGACTCAGGTCAACTCGTCGTTCCAGAATGGTTGGTTTTGGAAGAGTGATTCGAGATCATCCATTGCCAGCTCTCCCATGTCGCCACCATCCACATTCAATGAGTACCCCCAACCTAATTGATGCACTTGCTCAATCGTCGCCCAAGATCCACCGAGCTGATCTTCGGAGTGTGGATCCAACAAATCTGCATCACAAACAGGACAATGTGGCGCAACTGCAGAAAGGTACTGATGACAAATCGTCAAATCGGGTTCAGCCCAAGTTGCTCGGCAAGAATCACACAACACGAATGCGTGTGGTGATTCAGAAAGAGCGTCTGCCTGGACTGCCGAGACTCCCTTTTGTTCGCAGATCCTGATCCCACAGCAACCGCAACCGCAAAAAGGACAAGTGGCAATCGTAAGCTTGAAATCCATTGGCTAATCTTGTCTTTCAGGTTTCTTTCAAATGACCAAAAAAATTCGGGCTAACTTGAAAATCGGTGATCAAGTCCGTTTCTATGGCAAAACCGTACTCTGAATCAATCATCACTCGAGTAAATCTTGCCTTGCCATGACGTTTCACTTTGTTAGCGAATCGCCAAACATCCGGCTCCAGTTCCGCTTGTAACGATTATGGCAATCGCTGGTTCATTTAGCATCCCGAGCTAAATCGTTTTGCTGCTCATTTTTTTGTTAATCGTGGATTTCCCGACCTACGTTTTCTCAGTCGCCTGCGATTCTTGCATCCGGTGAAGCAGTCTGTTTGTGACAAATGCCTCGTCAGCAAGTTGCCATGTGACGTTGCAACTCGTGTTCGAAACGCCGCGAATCTCGTTCGCAGTTCTGCGCAGTTGTTTTCCACCGATTGATCCACCCCTCCGAGCGAATGCATCCTATGTTTCAACGCGTTTTCATCATGACGGTCCTGATCGGAATCACACTATCCGCCACGGCATCTGCTTCCGAAACTGGTTGGTCCGCCAAAATCATCGCGACCGGTGAATTCAAAGAAAAGATTGAATCAACGCCGATTGAACTCCGCCCAAATCGACCACTTCACTTTTACGGCAACACCGTTCGTCGACGATACTACCGAGCATTGAAAAACAATTCACCTCGTACCGTTTCAAAATCGTCACAGGCACAAGACAACATCGGCAGCTAAGAACCTTTTTACTTTTCGCTCCAAGAGAAAGGCATCCGCGGTAAACTTTGTCTCATGTTGTGCCTCAAATTTTCATGAGCGGCATCGATCGCAAGTCAACCACTCTAGCAACGACGCGAAGGATGCCATCTTAATCCAACTCAATTGATCCGTTAACGAAGAGCAGCCGACCGAAATTCAACTTCGGCCGGCGGTAATGAATCTAAAAAGATTCTGCCGTAAGCTTTGGTATGGATACGTGGATCAAGCACAACGACGGTGCCGTGATCATTTTTGGTTCGAATCAGTCGACCAAATCCTTGGCGGAACTTGATCACCGCTTCGGGTAGTTGATAGTCCGAAAACGGGTTACCCCCGTTCTCCTTAATTGACTCGAGCCGTGCTTCCAAAAGCGGATGATCGGGAACGGCAAACGGCAACTTAGTAATGATCACATTCGTCAGTGCATCACCGGGAACATCGACTCCCTGCCAAAACGAATCGGTACCAAATAGTACCCCTCGTGAGTTCCTTCGAAATGCATCAAGAAGTTGTGTGCGACTTTGCGTACCCGCTTGACTATAAAGTTCCATCTTTTGCTGGGCCAGCCAACCAGTGAGTGCGGTTGCACATCGTTTTAGAAGATCGTAGCTGGTGAAAAGCACAAACGCATGGCCGTCACTCTCCTCCACATACCGTTTGATCTGACTAGGGAGTGCGCGATCAAACGCTTGCCGTTCTCGGGATGGATCGGGCAAGTCTTTGACCACTATTACCTTAGCCTGCTTGGAGTAATCAAATGGACTCCCCACACAAACCGTCAATCCATCGGTCAAACCAATTCGTGATCGATAGAATGAAAAGTTGGTATCTTTGCCTGTCGCCAGAGTGGCACTGGTCATCACCACACTTCGAATCATTTTGCTCTGAAATAGTTCGCTGCGCAGTGTTGCCCCGACATCAATCGGAGATGCCGCAAGCGTTACTCTATCCATACCTCGTCGGCTGCCGGTTCGCTCCAACCAGTAAACGCAACCGTCCACCTCCTGCTTGACCCACTGACGCAAGCCGCCAGCAAGAGCCAACAAACGATCGTGCGCCGATTGGTAGTCGGCCTTCTCTGACTCGCCTTTTGCTGCATTCGCCTGCCGCTGCAACCCTTGAGCCAACTCTTCCATTGGCTTGCTGACAGGATTCCTTACAACTCCCGCGATATTCACTCTCCCGTTAGGCTGTCCGGACTCTTCCCACCAATCCAAAAGATCAGCAAAAAATTGACTTGATGCATAGCGACAGCGATCGACCATTTGCTGCAACGCCACCAAATCCTTTTCAACCAAAAGACCTTTTTGCGTTCGATCGTTATAAAGTCGATCGAATAAATAATCAAACTGCCCGCTAGTCATTCGCATTCCAAGGTGATCCCCTGCTACCGACTCTAGCGTGTGACATTCGTCCAAGATCACTGCGTCATAGTCGGGTAACAAGGAAACGTTCTGTCGCCTGAGAGCGAGGTCACTAAAAAACATTGCGTGGTTGACGATCAGCAGTTCAGCATTGCTTGCTCTTCTTCTTGCTCGAAAATAAAAGCAGTCTTTGTAGAATTTGCACGAACGTCGCAGGCAGTTCCCCGTATCACTCGCTACCTCATCCCAAACGAATGAATCGGGGCGAAAGGGGAGTGATGAAAGCGACCCGTCGGTGGTGTCACCCGACCAAGTCTTAATGTCGCGAAGCTGAGTATGCTGCGCATCGGTGGCGAGAAGGGACGTCGCTTTGGAGATTGCTCGGTTCATCCTCCTCAGAGAAAGGTAGTTACCTCGGCCCTTTACCAAGACAGCCGAAAACTCTCGGGGAATCACGCTATTGAGAAGCGGCAGATCCTTCGCAATCAGTTGCTCTTGCAAACTAATCGTGTGAGTGGAAATCAGGATCCGGCGTTTGCGAGCCTTACCATCTTCTTGAGGTGGTGGCTGATCTTCTTGCTGGCTTTCGGTGGCGTGTAGAATCGCGGGGACGAGGTAGGCAAAACTTTTCCCAGTCCCCGTACCTGCTTCTGCGATCAGATGCTGGTCCGTCGCGAGAGCCTCAGCAACCTTGCGCGACATTTCTAACTGCTGCTCGCGAGATTCATAATGCGCAAGACGACGAGCGATCCGACCAGTGGATCCAAGTATGGAATCGACAGAAAGTGGCTCAGTCACACTCATCCTTGAAAGAAGATAAAAGCGATCGTCCTCAAGTGACTTGATCGTCCTCAGGCAGGTTAGAAACTAAATAGAGCATCCGTCATCGTGGTGGGCTAGGCGAGGGCGGGTACCAGCACCTTTGATCCATTCAAAAAAAAACGGTAAGACCGCATCGACGCGATCTCACCGTCTCATGAACCCTCTGTAGGTGATACCTTAAATATTTCGAACGACCGAAACACCTTTCGTTGACCGTGTTCAATTTTCAGTCGACGAAGCCCCGGTCGTTTAACCGCTTATCGGTGGTTACGTTTTTGTCTTTAAGGTAAGTGGGATTGTTCAGCAGCCCTG
>Ga0181563_10004953_pt1 | contig 12312 bp, 11 predicted proteins | sample 011ome_25_FD_133759 | JGI IMG/M metagenome (GOLD analysis project Ga0181563, IMG submission 133759) | Coastal salt marsh microbial communities from the Groves Creek Marsh, Skidaway Island, Georgia - 011512CT metaG (megahit assembly) | ecosystem: Environmental > Aquatic > Marine > Intertidal... | reverse complement strand
CATAAATTAGATAAGTTTTCTTTTAGAGTTCGTAAAGATGAATGTTTAGATTTGAAACCAAAAGTAAGACAGAAAAGGCATGTCACTATGTCTAGTGAACAAGGTATCTTATATGAAAAACTTAGAAGACGTGCTTTAGCAATTATTGGAGACTCTACTATATCTTTTAGCAATAAGTTAACCGAAATGATAAAACTACATCAATTAACTAACGGTTTCTGTAAGGATGATGATGGGAAAATGATGGAGTTTGGTAAACAAAAAATTAATGCTCTTGAAGAAATCATAGAAGAAACAGATGATAAAATTATTATATGGGCTAATTACATCTATAACATTGAACAGATAAAACAATTTCTTACTACCAAATACGGTAAAGAATCTTTTGTTGAAATATATGGGGCCACCAAAGTTAAAGATAGACAGAAAGCTATCGAGTTATTTCAAAATGATCCTAAGGTAAGATTTTTTGTAAGCAATCCAACGACAGGGGGTTATGGTTTAACATTAACTGCTGCTAATACAGTTGTTTACTTTTCTAACAACTATAATTTAGAAGTACGGAAACAATCTGAAGACAGGGCACATAGATCAGGACAAACAGGAACTGTTGTGATTATTGATATTATAACCCAAAATACTATAGATGAAAAAATTATGAAAGCTTTGACTATAAAAGGGCAGATAGCTGCAAAAACTTTAGGGGAAGAAGAACTTAAAGATTGGTTATTGTAATTTATTAAACTGCTCTACTCTATCTAAAAACTTATCACCGTATTCAATCAATTCAGATTCATTCATTTTAAATTCTTGATATTGAAGACCTCTTGTACAAATTGATATTACACCTTGTTCTATAGGGCCATAATTCTTTTTATGTCCTAAATAATAAGCACCTAATTGAAGTTTATAATCATCTACCCATTCTTCTCGTTTAGGCTTGTTTGCTTGCTTGAAATCTACTATGGACGGTTTACCATAAGCTAGCGCTACAAGATCCGTTGTCCCTGCAAACTTATTCTCGTACTCTAGTGAAACTTCATTGCCCCAAACTTCTTCTATCTTTAAATTTTCTAATATTATTTTAGCCATCATTCTAGGTTGTTTACCTGTTTCTTCGTTAGCGTTGTAGTACCCTTGTCCGTTGTACGCGTACTCCAATACTTGATGCATTTCTGTACCAATTGTAGACGCTTGGTTCATTATCCGATCTGCCTCCGCATTGCCTACTTTTCTTCTCCAGTTTTCTAGAAATCTTTTATCTTTAGTTGCTGATAAAATAGTAGTAACACTGGGAACTTTAGCTTCACCCACTAAATATTTTCTACCTGTTGTGTCTGAAAAACGGTTATAATGTTTGTAAGGATATTTTCTAACTTGCTTTATCAATCTTAACCTCTGATTCTGTTTCAACCCAAACTTTTGCTCCACAAGATAAAGGTTTATCTGGACTATAAATTACTTTTGCAGGGCCTAGAATTTCAACTTCATGAGCATAAGTGTTAGACTTAGAAGTCTTAACAGTTATTACAGGCTCATTCAGATTGTTTTTTTTGTTTGACCGGATTTTGTGTTGATTGATATGTATTCTGGTTTTCATTTTTATTTTTTACAAATGATACATCTACTTCTTTTGTTGTAGGTTGTTCCTTATCTTTGTTTTCAAACATGTCTATATAAGACTGTCCAAAGATGCCAATATTTTCACCTTTTTTTTGCATCTCTTTTAATTCTTTATAAACTTCTTCTATTGTAGCCATTAGTAATCTTTTCCTTTTTGAAATAATTTTACGTTATAAGATTTAGTTTTAGGTTTGTCCAATGTTTTTATCCCTGTCTCTTCAATTATTTTTGACATGTTGTTACCTAAATTAACAATTTTTCTTGCTGCATCTTTTGGAGACATGCCAGAAAACTCAGGAATATTTAATTGTCGTATACCCGTGAATGTTTTACCCATAACATCTGCAGCTTGAAATTTTTTAAAGATATCATTTGCATTTGCTTCAGTGCCATTAATTTCAATGAATGCTTCATTAGGTAATCTATAAGGCATTTTACTTAAGTCAATAGCCTCCGTCTTTTCCATTCCTAAAACAGTTTTAGTAACCATCACATTTCCTTCTGGGTTCGGCATAGCAAGTGCGATCGTCAAAGAATCGTATCTATCTCTGTTTTTATTATACTCCTCAGCAATTTTTCTTATTTGCGTTGTAGAAGGTTTACCAGATATTTCAGCATATAATCTGTTTGTGTTACCTGCTAATCTTATTGCACCTGTCTTATTCATAAAATCATACATAGGCCCAAATGAAATACCATCAGAGCCTGGGTGAGTTGTTAGACCAATACGTCTATGTTCTGTATCACGAACATTACCACTTCTCGAGAAGTTAAGCATTTTACCGTCAGGCATCATAAATCCTGCAAGATTTATTTGATCTGTAGGTTTAAATCTTTCTAAAACTTTTTGAGTCATTTCCAAATCTTTTTCTTGTGGTAAATAAATAGATGCTCCTGATGTATCTAAATTTTTTATTTTAAATGTAAATCCATCAAGTTGTGCGGTGTCCGATATTCTTTTTGATACTTCAAGTGCGTCTGCAATATTTAAATTAGAACCAAAGTCTATACTAAAACCAACAGTGTTTGCTTTTTCAGGTGGAGCAGACTCTGCAACAAAAACCGCATCTTGGTTAAATTGTTTTGCTCTTTCTTTTATAACTTCTCCAAATGTATCTATGTTAAAATCAGGTTTTACGTTTGCTTCTATATCTAAACTTCTTTCAACAGTTCCTCCATAAGCTCCAATAGTGTCGCCAATTTTATAATTCACTACTTGATCATCCTCATTAAAGAAATCTTTTATAGGTTTTGCTAATGCTCCTTGTTCTAATAAACTAGGTACGGCATCCTCTTGTGCGGACACTCCCGCAGTTACATCTTTAATTATTTTTCCACCTTCTTGAGATTTTGTTCCCATAATACCTTTACTTTCTTTTTGCTCAAATATTTGTGGTTTATTTGTTTCTTCAGATAGATCTGGAAACGTTTCTTTTGTTTCTAAATCTACTTCTGGCTGAACAGGAGGATCTTCTTTTATTTTTGGTTGATCAGGAAATATTTCTATAACAGGTTTAACTGGTTCAGGTGCTTTTGTCGGTGGTTTCAAAAGTATCTCTAAATCTTTTTTTTGTTTCTCCATTTCATCCGCATCGGGAGCAAACACTTGACCATCTCCTGTTGCTTTAACAGATCTAGAAGTAGTCATATCTTTTAACTCTTGAGCTACAGCTTGGTTAGGCATCAATAGTGCCCGTAACATTTTTAATTCTGAACTATCCATATCTTCCGGACTGTTCTTTAACGATTTTATTACTGGTTGTAAATCTTTTTGTGCTTTATATCCTACGGCTCCACCAACTCCAATTGTAGCTAGTGCTTGTAGTAATGCAGGTAAACCAAGAACAGGAGCGACCATTTCATATCCTTGTCAGTAGTTCAAAAATAATAAAACCCATACCGGCTAGTAAACCACTAGCACAGCCTATTAATATTTTTTCTATTCTTCCAATGGAACCTTCTATTTTTTCCATTCTATCGTGTGTTTGTTTTTGCATTATTCTACATAATTTTTCGTGAGACTCAATTTTTTCTAGAGCTGATTTGACCATTATGCAATTCCTCTTTTAGATATAGCTGTTCCTAAAGCATCATCAGGGAACATTGCTTCATAGTTTTGTCTTGCTTGAACTCCTGCAATTCCTTGAGGTTGTGCCATTGGTGGCATTGCTCCTGGAGCAGCTGTACTTGCTGTCAAGTTTAAAGGTAGTTTACCACCTTCTAATTCTGCTAATTCAACTTGATCATCTCCTTCTTCTGCATCAATTACTGCTTCGGATACTTTTGTATTATTTACTGCATCAATAATTAATGGACTGTATTCATCATCCTCGAAGAATTTTTCATCAAACATATAGTAACCGAACAATCTAGATATAGTTTGTTTAGCTGTGTCTGAAGTTGTTTTCACATTCTTTAAACTTAGAAGTTGATCTAATTTTTTAGGATCTGTCATTATTTCTGCTAATTGTCTATCAATATCCGATCTAAATATTTTTTTCAAAGCGGTAAATGTTCTACCTGCTACTGTAAATTGTCCAAGTCTAGCTCTAATAATATCATTTAAAGCAGTTTCTGCTTTACTAATAGTTTTTTGAGTTGATTTTCTAGTTGTTATTTCCAAAGCATCTCTAAACAAAGATAAATCTTTTACGTACTGAGGGTTGTCAGCAAAAGTTCTTTCTAAAATTTGTTTATTATTTTTCATATAATCTGCAAACTTATCGAATACAAATTGCCCTCTATTGTTAGTTGCTTTGAACATCAAATCGTCCTTGGCAACTGTTTGAAAAGCTTTTAATAAATTATCATCCTGTCTGATAATCGTCATAACTTTATTTAAAGTTGTAGGTGATTTATTATTGTATAGGTAACTAAAAATTTTATCCGGATCCATATTTTCTAATTTACCTTTTGTAGTAGTTCCTAATTGTTTCATAATTTTATCTCTCTTGAGAGATGTTTCATTAACTTTTTTAGCTAAGTTACCAACTTTAGTAATCTCCTTATAACCTTTTTTACCAAAGAATGTTTCAAGAGCGTATTTGTAATCATTTAAAAATTTTTGATGTTTTACTAAATTAATCTTTCCAGTGTCTGCAGGATCTACAAATGTTTTATAAGACTTTAATATAGAATCTTTGTAAGTTTGAATAAATTCTGGTTTTCTTTTTAATAAATCATAAATCTGATCTATTCTCATTTCTTGACCAGCACCTTTTTTAAAGGTTTGAGCAAACACATCTTCGTCCGCTATTTTTAAAACACCATCTTTAGATTGTAATAATTTTCCGATGGTTCCTCTATATAGTTTTTTATTAGTAGCGTATTCTTGATCTAGTGTTCTAAACTGTTTATACCAAACATCGTCTTGACCTAAGCTCTTTTTAAACTGATCTTTTATAGACCCTATTAACTTTGATACAGCACCCTCTACAGGCTCTCCTTCAACAGGTAGAACTCCCTTTTTTATACTTCTATCAAATTTTCTTAAATCACTTAAAGTATTTTTTAACGTATTAACTGATACTGTTTTACCTTTAGGTGCATTAAAAAAAGTTTTTATGTCTGGGTATTTTTTAAATAATGTTTCTTTTTGTCTTTTGTTTAAACCCTTTACTGCTTCTTTTATTATGTCAGTACCTACTTTTCTCCCTTTACCTGCTGCAAAAAGAGTTGTGTATTTATCATCATAAAGTTTATCAAAATCTTGATACAAAGTATCAATTACTCCCCTGATAGATTGTCCCGCTTCTTTTTGAGATCCTCCCGGAAGTTTTATAACTGCTTCAGTTAAATCTGTTTCTGCTGCTTCTAAAGCTTTAGTTAATATTTTTTGTCTAGGTTCTAATCTTTGGAGAATTACATTTTGTATTTTTTTACCTAACTCGTCTGATAAAATATTATCCTTACCTGATATACCTTTGTAATTATAAGGATCACTTGCTAAAAGAAAAAATGTATCCAATGCTTCAGCTTGTTCCTTATTAAAACTATCAAAAATTCCTTTTACACCATATTTAGGATTGCTTTCATAAGCATTTTGTAATGCTAAAAGTTCAGCGTCATCCCCTGCTTGACCTAATGTAAATTTTAATTTTTTCTTAGTACCTAAAGTTACTAATCTATCATTTATTTTTTTAATTAACTCTTGTGCTTGTTCTGCATTTTTAATTGTCCCGCCAAAATCAGAGGCATTTATTTTACCCATATTTCTAAATTGTTTAATCATTCGATAAAGTTTAGGTACAGTAAAACCAGCTGTTGTTAACGCTCCGTTCAAAACAGCCATGTCTTTACCTTCATTTTTAAGGTAATCAGTAAAACCTTTTTCTGTTTGGTTGATGCCATATAGTTGATGACCTAAAGCAAGCCTTGCTGTTTCTAATGCAGCACTAGTAGCTGCCGAGGTAATCACCCCACCAGTAGGCCCTGTAGCACCAGTTGCAAATATTGTAGCAACGATTTCTGGAACTATTACTGCTGCAGTTGATCCAAACTTTGCCACATCCCCAGCGTCTATTCCAGGTTTATTTAATAGTTCATACTCTCCAGTTTGAGGGTTTAAAAATTCTAACTCTTCTGTTTCAGGGCCATACCTTAATGGAATTTCTTGGCCAAAGTAATCAGATAAAACTTTTTTAGAAGCTAAAACTTCATTCGCATCATTTCTTGCTAGGCTTTGTGCAAAACCTACTTCCGCTAGTCCTACATCTGTGTCCGGATTAACTCCTCTCATTTCTGCTATCTCTTTTACTGAGTATTCCGCATCCGGTATATTTAAACCAATTATATTAAAATCTCTTTTAACGGCTTCGTTTAAATCTTCTTCCTTAGGTGCAAAGGTATTTACAAAATCTTTGAATCTTACTTTACCTGTGTTTTGTAATTCACCGTAAGCTTTGTTAATAATTTCCGTTTCGTTAAGATCTTTGTCTTTAAGTGTTTCTCTAAAAGAATCTATATTAGAATATTTACCATCTGGATTAAAAGCTTTATAAAAAGAAAAATAATCGACATCTGCTTTTTGAGATATAACACCATAAATTTTTTCTGTAATTAATTCATTACTTATAGGTGCTCCTAATTTTTCTTCTTGAGCAGCTAATTCCTCCGCATACTCTTTTCTATATTCGTCAACATTTGCTACTGATAAAAGTGCCATTAGTTTGCTCCAAATAAATTTTTAGGGTCTATCTTATTTTTATCCTGTTCAGTAAATTGTACACCTGAGAAATAATCATATTGATCACCAACTTTGTTATATCCTTTTGGTATTTCATCTCTTGTTACATTAAATATAGTTTCATAATCTGTTAGTGCTCTACCTGTTATCTCTAGTCCTATTCTTCTTAAACCTGCTAAGAAAGTTTGTTTGTTAGAACTTTCTCCAATTGATTGTAAAGCTAATTCAATATCAGGTACACTAAATCTTCCACCAGGCTCTCTAGCTTTAGCAATTGCGTAAGCTAAATTAATGATAGATGTTTTTGCTGCCTGTGTTTCTGGTGCATTTAAGTAAGCAGTTATTTTTGCGTTAAAATTAGGACTATCTTCATTTGTTAATTGACGTATTGCATCTTCGGTATCTTGATACTGTTGATTAAATAGTTTGCCTTCTTTTTGTTTGTTTCTGCTTACAAAAGAATCAATAAATCCTGTCATACCTGTTATAGCTAATACTGTATCTGCTGCATTCCCAGTGAAAGCGCCTTGTTTAGCTACATCTTTTTCAATTCTAGTAATAATTTCCCCAACATCTCTAGCCGCTAACATAGCATTTTCTGCATCTGTTTTTTGTTTTTTTATTCTATCAACGTCTTTCATTTTCATCATCATTTCTAGATTACCTTCAACAGGAACAAATCCTTCTGGGTTTTCTAAAATTTGTGCTTTTGTTACAAATTGAGAAGTATCACTTTGAACACCATCTATAATAGGATAAGCTTTAACTAAAGAATCTTCTTTTCCTACTGGTAAATATCTTAACTCTCCACTTGAATTTTTAGCAGTTAAAATATCTCCTTGTGGAGCATAGGCTACGCTTTGTGTTTCTGTATCATAAACTTTCATAGGTTTACCTGTTTTTTCAACATCGGGCACTGGAACATATCTAAATTGATTTGGTTGTTTTGATGAGTATGTTGTTTGAATAGTTTCCTCGTCTGCAAAAATTACTTTACCCGTATCTTGATCTAATACTTTTTTAGAAGATGCAAATTTTTTATCTTTTTTTCTTTCTTCTCTTTCTTGTTGTTCAAGTTCTATTTGTTTAATAGCTAATTGTGTTTGCGGTAATTTCTCCATACCCTTACCAATACTTCTAAATACAGAACCTAACTGACTTTCTCCAGGCATTGTTCTAGCTTGTAATAATGCTGAAGTAATAGGGGTTAAAAGTAGATTTCTTTTTTCTACCTTAGAGAATCCTCCCACGTTAAATTTTTTAACGGGTAATTTTTTAGTTTTTTTTAAGTAAGCCTCTCTGAATAAAGGTCTTAATAAAACTTTATTCATTTACGCCTTCCCTGTTCCTGAGAATGCTTGGAAAGCTCCTAAACCTGTACCTATTGATTGTGCTAATGGGGCAGCTCCTGGTGCAGTTCCCATTGTAATTTGAGAACTAGTTGTTGGACCCGCAGCATATATATTTTTTAAAAACTCTGCTCTTTGATATGGTTCGTATTGTTGTTGCAATGTAGATTGTCTTTGTGCATCAAGTGCTGCTTGAGCTAATTGTCTTTCTAATCCTCCTGCAGCCATCATTTGTTGTATGTCTCCCTGAGCCATTTGTTGTTGTTGTGCACCTAGCGCACCTAACAATTGTCCACCTTGTAAACCAACTCTTTGTTGGTTCTGTGCTGCTTGTAATGCTGTATTGAATCCTTGAGCTTGTGCTCTACCCATTTCAGATAAAGTTCTACCTTGCAATTCTGCTTGTTGTACACCTTCTCTTCCACCACCAAAAGCTCCAGCCCCTATGGCTTTAGCTCCTAATTGTTGTTGCATCATTTGTCCTTGTCTTGCAATTTCATCTGTAACATATTGTTGATAAGGATTTAAATATTGAGATATTTGTTGAGCACCTACAGGAGCCATTGCTCCTTGTACTCCAGTTATACCTTGACCAACCGCACCACTTCCCACACCTGTTTGACCGGCTGCTTGAATTCCTTGTCTTTCTAAAGCACCTAATCCTGCTACTTGATAGTCTGGGAGATTAACTGGTTTTTGCGCTACCTGTCGCGCAATGTCCATCAATTCTATTTTTCTTTCTTCTATACCTGGTGCTTCTCTTACAAATTGTGTTTGTGATTGAGGAGTAGATTGTGGTTGTCCACCACCTCCGAACATTCCGCCTATAAAACTCATTTATTTATCCATTTCTCTAGTTGTACATGTTTCTTTTGCCATCCCCATTTTTTGGAAACTTTTTCCCAACCAGGTCTAGCCCAAAGACATAATCGCTTACAATTGTTACTTTTTGCAAACTTCGTTATTATATCAACAAATTGATCCTCCCATAAGTCCCTTCTTTTACCAGTACATATGACAATCTCTAGTTGACTAAAATTAGGCATTTCCGATACTCTAGTAATACCTACCCCAAAAACTTTATTCTCTTCCATTTCATCTGAACCAAACATAATAAAACATTGCATCAAATCTTTTTTTAAATAGTCATAAATATGTTTTGAATTTGCATACTGACCAGAATATTTTAATGCCTCAGCAACCATAAATTCTGTCAAGGGCCAAAATCTCTCGACATCTTTAGGTTCAACAGATACTACATTTACTAATGGTTTAATTTTTTTCTTTGTTTGCTTCATTATTATCCTTAATTAAATCAAACACTCTTTTATATTTCTTTTGTTGGTCGTAAAAATATTGAGCACCTTTTTCTCTCATATCTTTCATGCTATTGGGATTTGCCCCAGCAATAATTCCAGCGCCTAATACACCATCTGCACGTGTCACAAATTCTCCATCTGCTAATTGTGCTAACATTGTATCTTCATCTTTATTACCAACACCCGCACCATCTTCAACATATCCAGAAGCTCTTACATAATTGTTTGCATCGTTTTCGTCATGTGAAACTTTTGATGGAAGATAATTTATACCACCTTCGTTAAATCTTTTTATTTCAGCTAGACCGCCTGTATTAAATTTATCTCTTGCAATTTCGTAAGGACCTATTGTCTCAACATCATCAGGTCTATTAGCTTCAGGTATATAAACTTTTTCGTATTTTTTTTCTTCTCCTGTAGTTGGATCAATGTATGAATAACCAGGTTGGTTTGCTGCATAATCAGCATAACCTAAATTGTAAGTTGGTGAGAACTGATCTACGGGTTGTTGTTTAAATGCTCCCGAAAGATAAGCTAAACTTCCTGCTGCTATACCTGCTTTTGTAGGATCAAATTCATACTCTCCTGTAAATTTTCCATCTACCATTCTTTTTCTTTGTAGAAGTTTTTGAAGCATGTTTCTTTTTACTTCTTCTTCACCTTCTTTTTGAACTGCTTGTTTAAAAATAGTATCACTACCCGTTGCTGATAATTGAGGTAAAAAAGTTGGAGCTGATTTTCCAAAAGCTGCAAAAGACTGTGGTGCAAATGCTTTTAAACCAGCTTGACCACCATAATATCCCATAGCTGCTCCGGTAACTCCTCCAAGTAATCTTTGGATTCCCGAACCACCTGCGTCTTTACTTGATTTATATCCTTTGTAACCACCGTAAGCGGCTAGTGCATAGGGTAAGAATTGTAGCATTAAATATATTCTCCTTTTAAGATCTTAAGTATGAAATAATACCATTTTACTTAGCGAGTTTCAACTCATCGAGAAAACAACCTTCGTATTGGTGTTCTCCTACATGTATAATAGGGTCATTGACATAGACGTAACATTTACCACCAATGTCCTTCCAAAGCTTACAGAATGAGAAATCCTCACCTAAGTAAGTCTTAGTTTCAGGGTCATGTATACAATCAAAAAAGTTCCATAGATTAGGTCTAGCTACATACTCACCGTTTATTACTGTCTTTTGAACTATGTTCTTATCTGGATATTTTTCTATCATCTTGTCAAACACACTTCTGTTAATTAACATACATCCTGTAGGACTATGTGTAACTTCCATAACACCGTTATCTAATTTTATATTCTCAGGGTTCTCAACTTTCATAGGGTATGTATTTAACCATCTGTGTATGTCTCCAGGGTTTTTAACTTCACCGTCATTCCATTTTTTATAAAGCTTATCCCACATCATTGTTTTAAGAGGATAAGGTATAGAGATTAATTCTTTATCTAGATCTAGCATTTTAATAATAGAGTCTGCTCTAAAATATATGTCTGAATCTACAAATAACATGTGTGTACAACTAGACTCTAAAAAAGCTGAAGTACATAAGTTTCTTCCTTGTGTTACTAAAGATGATTTTAATAAAGTAAATGTTATTTTAATTCCTTTTTTAATACAAAGTTGTTGTAATTCTAAAAGAGCTTGGGTGTAATGCATAGTCACATCACTATGACAAGGCGTGCAAATCATAATACTATATTTTGATTTTGCTACTTTCTTTGTTTCTTTTTGTCCGGTGTCCGGTTTCCACATAGGAAGAGTAGCTTTTTCGTATGGGGTTATCTCAACTTCTTTAAGTGTTTGGTAAGTATCCTCATTTACTGTTTCTTTCATTCAAAGCTCCTTTCAGAAAGTTTGTCCACTCAATACCTCTTTTTTCCCAATTATAAAATCTTTTATAAAACTTTTGTTGTTCCTCCAGGTGGTCTTGCATAAAACCCTCGTGCAAATAATCAGCAGCTATTTTAATTGCTCCGGCAGTATCTTGTGCCATTTGTTCATAATTTGTTGAGTAATTAACGTATACAGGCCACTCTGCACATGTTTCATACAAAGCTCCAAAGTTATTGGTAATAACATGTACACCAGAAGCTAATGCTTCAAGTGCTGATGCACATGATGTTTCTTCAAATATAGATGGATATACAAACATATCATAGCTAGGCATTACTTCTCTAATATATTCATTTGGCTTATAGCCAATGTAATTTACATTTGGTAATTTTTTAGCTTGTTCATATAACGCTTCAAAGTCTTTTTCAGTGTTCTTTTCAAATTCAGATCCGTAAACTTTACATGAACTATAAACATCTAATTTTATATTAGGATTTTCAATTTCTTGCATAGCACGTAATAATACATTTAAACCTCTCCAAGGTGTGCAATGATGTATAAGTTTTATAGGACTTCCTCTTTTGTATTTTTTTCTTATTGGGAAATCATCTATACCATTTTTAATTACTACAGATCTTTCAGTAGGTATGTCAAAAGCGTATCTAAACTTCTCATAGTTCCAATGACTATTGAATACATACCAATCATATTCTTCATGTCTTTCCTTATCTTTAAAAAATTTTTGTAGATTGGGTTGATCCCAAGAATTTTTTTGCCATAAAATATTTAATTTATCTGGATCTATTGGTACTTTACCTGGTATTGATGTACAAATTTGTACTTGATCTAGTAACTCTTTGGAAACATGCTTATGGAGCATTTCCATTTGGATTTCTGTTGCTCCTCGAGGTTGCATTATTTTTTTGTGGCAGCGCCCATAGTAACTTTAGTAACTTTAATTTCAAGGTCTTGTCTAAAATCAT